>ERZ808245.138-NODE-138-length-42614-cov-102.858831_pt1 | contig 42614 bp, 55 predicted proteins | sample MGYA00521243_ERZ808245 | MGnify/ENA primary metagenome ERZ808245 (study PRJEB31516, sample SAMN03275576) | gut metagenome | biome: mammalia-associated habitat; material: feces | host: Papio cynocephalus | place: Kenya | collected 2012-07-07 ... | reverse complement strand
TATATTAATATATATTAATATATATATATATATTATGTTGTTATATTAAAGGGAACGTGTGCGGTGGCGAAGCCACGGTGAGCGATAGCGAGCCACACGAGGGACGAGTGCGCACACGACATAGCCGTTATAACACCAGTAAGCCGTTTACGATGGAGTTGAAACACTCCGTGCTACCTCGCTAACGCTCGGAACCACTCCGTGCTATCTGCGAAACAACTCCGTGCTACTAACGGATAACACGGGGTAGTAAGAACCACTTGCGTAGCGAGAAAAAGGGCTGTTAGGGGCTTTTTTACGCGTTTAAACAGGTGGCTAAATATATACTATACTATGTATGAGAGGGGCAGTAAGGCCCCCAAAAAAACAAAGAGAGGTAAAAAAAATGAACAAGAAATATTTAGCGCTTGAGAAAGCGCGCAATCAAAAGTGGTTAAACTCCTTGGACGCGCAAGAGCGCCGTCAGGCGCAAAGAAGTTACAGCGAGTTGCTGAACTCCTTTGAGGACGACTTCACCCGCGCGGCTGTGAACGAGTACTACGACCGTCTTGCCGAGGAAGTGAAGCGGTTTGGGTCCGATGAGTACGACCCTTATTTTGGTGATAACTTTGAGTTTTAAGGAGAGGAAAAAAATGATAATGGTAGTAATCTTATTAGTGTTATTTTTCCGCCCTGTCCTGAGGGCGGTAGGACTTATCAATGAGGCCCTGAACGCGGGCCTTGATAAGGCCGAGACGAAATTAAAAACGGAGGATAAATAATATGATGGATAGAGATTTGGAGCTTGCCGGAATTAACGGCAAGGTAAAGCTTGATGAATTTAACGAAATGGACGGGTATTCTGTGGCAGAGAGTACCGCAGAGTATTTGGCTCAATGGGCCAAAGATAACGCCACCGATACGGCGGTTTTGGCGGGTGAGCCTCTGGCTTGCGAGTTTTTCAAGGCGGGATACACAAAGTCCAACCGCCTTTGGCTCTGCTTTAAGACGCCAGCCAATAAGTTAGGCGTATTGTCGTTAAGCCCAGCATTAGCCCACGATATTGCGCCCGATATCTTACCAACGGAGCCAGTCTATAAGACCAGCCCGCGCGGACTTAAACTGTACGCCGGGGAGCAATGGACGCTGGACGCCAAAGACTTAAACGCCAAACTGAAAGGCTATACATTAGCCGTGCAGTTTGAGACGCGTACGGTAAAGTCCAAGGACGGCAAGCCCGACGAGCAGCGCACAGTGCCAGTACTGTTAGATATTTTCTAATTTCTGGCACACCAAAGCCCCGCCACAGAGCGGGGCTTCTTTTTGTCTTTTTTATTCCAAAACCGTTTTGCTAATATAAAAAGAATTATTTCCCAAAGCGGGCTAGGGGCCAAGTGGAAAAGGGCCCCCTATTCCTCCTAAAAGGGAACCCTATCCATTCCAAACAGCAAGCCGTTCCGTTTCCATCCATTACAAACAAAACCGTTCATACTCTATTTCTATCCATAACTCCGCACTCTATATCAATACCTTAAAAGAATGCTTATGATTCCCACAGTAAATAGCGTTTAATTGAGCAAAATGGTACCATACAGCGATTTTAGGTACCATACGGGTATGGTTTATTGATTTTTGTAAAAAAAGAGTGTATAATGCGGATATGAACGATTTATTAAATCAATTGCACAATCAAGTATTAGTGGACTACATACAAGATGATACCCAGCCTGCGGATGTGATACCGGTTGAGGTGGAGGAGTCTGCTAATGCGATAGCAAAGCAACAGGCTATGGAAGAGTTGGTAGCGAAGCGAAAGAAAGAGATAGAAGCCTGGGCGTTACGCAGGGGGATACAGAAAGGTGTTCCGGACCAAGAGGATATTGAGAAGATTAGCCGGCGGTTACGCAAGGGTAAATCTATTACGGACTCTATTAAGGGAGTATGTTCGCACACTACTTGGAGGAAGTGGAAGGAGCAATATCCGGCGTTGGAAGAGATGGAAGAAGACGCGAGGGAGTGGCGTAAGAACAGATTATCTATTGAGGCTATGCGTATAGCGGATATGCCGGACAGAGAGAAGATGGGGCAGAACACGCGGGACAATATGCGTATTAATACCCGGTTAGCAGAGATAGCGCGTATTGACAAATTAACGGAGATACGCAACAACAAGAATCAGATACCGAATAATGTAATACCGATACAGATAAATGTGAAATATGGAAAAGACGACAAAATCGTGTGATATTCGTTTGGCCAAGATATATGAGCCGATATGGAAGCATAAGCGTATTAAAGCGTTCTTTGGTGGACGTGGGGGAGGTCGTGGAAATCCGGTGGATATGATTATCCCGACAAAAGATGGTTTAAAACGCTTTGGGGACCTGACTATGAAAGATATGGTTTATGGTTCTGATGGAAAGTTTCAACGGATTACTGGCATATACGACAGGGGCGAGTTAGATACTTACAGAGTACATTTTTCTGATGGGTCTTATTTAGATACAGACCCCACGCACATATGGGCGTTTGATTGCACCCGCTCCAAGACAGACAAAAAGCGCAGAATAATCACAACGGATGACATTTTACATATCCAGCCAAAAGATTATTACAGATGGCACTTGCCGCTGGTGTGTATTACAGAAGGAAAAAAGATTGCTATAAACGCTTATTTGGTTGGTTTATGGCTGGCTGACGGTAGTTGGTCTGTAAAGAGGGCTGTTATATCCAAGAAAGAGCCTTTTGTTAAAGCATATCTAGATACCACGGACTACAAGAATAAACGCACCAGGGAAGATGGCGTCAGCCAATATACTTATTCCACGAACAATAAGTTGTCTTTGTTCTTGCAGAAACAGGTGGGTCATAAGACTGCCAAGAGTAAGTTCATACCAGAGTGCTTCTTTACGGCCGATTATGAGTCCCGTATTGAGTTATTGCACGGTTTAATGGACGGGGATGGTAGATTAGACCGCAGAGCAGGGCGAGATTATGTTTCTCCGCAGTACCATACCACGAGCAAGCAATTGGCGGATGATGTAGTGAGTCTGGTTTGTTCCTTGGGTGGCGTTGCAAAACAGCGAGTAGATAGTGATGGCACTTACGAGGTCAACATATATTTGCCATTTAATACGTTTAAATATAGCCACGAAGCAAAAGAATACAAGCCGGTTAGCGACGCCAAATATGGGCAACGTATTCTGTCTGGTATTGAATATATCGGGAAGAAAGAAATACGCTGTATTAGAGTTGCAAATGCAGATTCCTTGTATGTTGCTGACAAGAATTTCTACACGCTAACACATAATACGCATAACGTTGCCAGATATATTTTAATACGTTCTATGCGTGAGAAATTGCGTATATGGTGTGCCAGAGAAACGCAGAACTCTATTGCTGACTCCGTGCAGCACGTTTTTGTTGAATTGATTGATTTGTATGGTTTAAACGAATACTTTAAGATTACGGACCAAGACATTACTTGTTTGGCAACTGGGTCTTATTTTATGTTTAAAGGGTTCAGAGGTTCTGGTTCTACTTATTCTCCGGAGCGGTTGAAGGCTTACGAAGACTTTGATATTCTGTGGGTAGAAGAGGCCTCTGCCTGTATTATGGAGTCTTTGAATGTTGTGTCAAAAACAATTCGTAAAGAAGGCTCTGAATTAATATTCACGTTTAACAGAGTGTTAGAAGAAGACCCTGTATGGCGCTTTGCGTGTTACGACATTGGAAACGATATTTACACCAAACACGTCTTTGAAGATGATAAGCGTTTGATTATTTATGCAAACGCCGATACAAACGAGTTTGCTACTAGCGTACTGTTTGAAGAACGAGAAATGGACCGCAAGCGTTTAACGGTAGATGAGTTCAATCGTGTATGGCTGGGATATCCTGACCGTTCTGGTGGTATGAAAGCATTCTTTACCAGAAACCAAGTGTATGGTAATACCGTACAACCCCCGTTTGAAGAGACGGATATGTGGGAAACGGTAGTGGGATTTGACCCTAACGGTGGTGGTAAAGACTCAGCGTGTGCAGTAGCCCGCAGAGGCCGTGAAATCGTTGAAATGCGCGTTTACAGAGATATTAAAGACCCCAGGGACCTCGCAGAGCGGTTTATTATGTTCAAGCGTAAACATAACGCCAAGAGGGCTTATTGCGATGCTGGTTACGGCCAAGGTGTTATTGTTATGGCCCGTATTATGAACGAGAACATAATTCCCGTTGACTTTGGTGGCAAGTCTCTGATGGATACTTGCAACTGTTTGAATAAACGTGCCGAGATGTACTACAAGATGCGTGAATGGCTGCAAGATGGTGGATATCTGGGCGACCCGAAAGATAATGAGGTTGTTGAATTAAAACGCGAATTGCAATGCATAGAATACAACCTGCGTAAATCCGATGAGGGTAAAATAGCCCTAGGTCCCAAAGATGATATCCGCAAGAAGTTAGGCCATTCTCCGGATAGAGCAGACGCAGTCGCTCTTACCTTCGCCGGCTTTAAAGACAAGATGATTAAGAATAGCCGGGGCGTAGAGATAGATGACAACTCTGATTATTCTGTACAATCTATGGACAATATTGATACACTAGACTTAATATGACAAACAAAAAGCCTTGCCCTATTTGTGGAAAGCCTATGGGCTTAAATTCCAAAGAATGCAGAGCCTGCCATTATAAGGCTTTAAAGCAACACGGTGTAAAGAAGCCAAACAAATTGGCTGAACTCTCTAACGAGAATTATTGTATCCAATGCCATAAGTTAATGGACATTGATAGAATAAGCGCGTACTGTGAAGAATGTGAAAAACATATTGAAGTTGAATATGATTCTTTGCAGTATTGATTTGACTTAATTGTCAAAATAAACTAATTAGTTAATTAATGGAGCAAAATATGCCCGAAAACGAAACGAATACTCAGGCTGCTACCCAAGCAGCAGACAACACGCAAACGCCCGCTGTGGAGCCGAATAGCGCCACTACTGATGGTACTGCGCAGACTAATGCTACTGAACCTACCACGCAGACTACGGAACCGGATAAAACACAAGAACCGGAACTCAAAATTGAGGATTATGGTGATTTGGGACTTGTTGAAGAAGAAGGCGTCAAAATGGACGCTAATCTCCAAAAGTCTTTTAAAGAACTTTGCTTGGAAAATAAGATTCCGGTGGAAACTGCTAAGAAAGTAGCCAAACTGCAATATGATGCTATGAAGAAGCAACACAATGATTTTGTTGCTTTGCAACAATCTTGGGAAACGGAAAACACCAAGACTTATGGCGACAATCTGAAAAATGTAAAAACAAATGCTGGACGCGTACTGGCTGAATTAGATAAATCCGGGAAATTCAGAGAATTTCTGGAACTCGCAGGTGCGACCAACGCCCCTGCCACGTTGGGATTTTTAAAAGAAGTAGGCAATAGAGTGCTTGAAAAAGGCTCCGTGAACCCTAGCGCCACTACTACTCCCACGATGAAAGAATTAGAAGATTTTTATAAAAACTAATAACAAGGAAACTGAACTATGTCTGGATACAACTTGTATGACTATGCTAAACAGTTTATGCCCGATGGGAAAGAGTTCCCGATTGTGCGTGAATTGGATAAGAATGACCCGATTGTTCGGGACGCCGTAGTGAAAGAGTCTAACTCTGACTCCGGCCACGAATACGCCGTACAGAACGGTTTGCCTGCTGTCGTGTGGCGCCGTGCTTATGAAGGCGTAAAACCGACCAAAGGCTCCACGACCGTTGTAAAAGAAGTGTATGGCCGTATGTCTGCTGTTTCTATGGTGGACGTTGCCATCGCTGAAAAAGGCGGCAAAGTGAAAGAAGTGCGTGCCGAAATGATGAGAGACCGCTTGGAATCTATGGCCCAAGAAGCCGCTTCCAAAATCATCTACGGTTCTCTCGCTGAAAATGAAAAAGCCTTCGTCGGCTTCGCTAAACGCTACGGCAAACTCACTGGCGCTAAAACCTCTGCTAACGTAATCAACAATGGTGGTCAGACTGCTGACAAACAATCGTCCATCTATTTGATTGGTTGGGCTCCGAACAAAATCTTCACGTTCTTCCCCAAAGGCACTCGTGCCGGTATCAAAACGTACGATTATTCTGCTAACGGCCCGATTGACCTTCCGGATGGTGAAGGTGGTACGTTCCCTGGCTATAAAGAGCAGGCTGAATGGCTCTTGGGCTTGGGTGTACAGGATTGGAGATACGGTGCTCGCGTCTGCAACATTGAAGTCTCTACGCTCACGACCGATGATGCTCAGAAAGCGCTGTACAATAACTTTATGAAAGCGGTTGGCCAAATCCATAACTTGGAAAACTGCAAACTGATTGCGTATGCGTCTCGCGCCGTAAAAGATGCGCTGCGCTTGGGTTATATGAAATCTGGCGGTGTAACCGTTTACCAGAACAACAATATGACCTCTTCCGGCAACCAAGGTTATGCGAACCACGACCTCGTGATTGACGGTATCCATATTAAAGCCGAAGACGCTATCGTTGAAACCGAAGCGGTGGTTGCCTAAGGCGAGGAGAGAGATAAAATATGATGACCGATAAATCTCTGTTGTTCTTTGCGGATAAAACCGCTACGGCGACTGGTACTGCTATTGAATGCGCTGGCTCTGATTATGGCCGCTCGTTCATCTTCTGCACGCTGCCTGTTGGTCCTACCGCTGTTAAATTGGAAGTGATGACGGGTGCTACGGCTGCTGCCGCTACCACTGTTATTGCGACCAAAGCGCCTACGGCTGATGAAACCGCCAAAGGCTTGATGGCTGTTGCGTTGCCGCACGACTTGGATAAGTTTGTTAATGTCAAACTTACCTTGACGGGTGATGTAACCTCTGGTGTCGCCACCTGCGGTATCACCGATGCTATTCCGAATGGCCCGTTTGTAAAATAACTGGTATTCGTTTCGGGGGTATGCGCAATCTCGCGTGTACCCCCATATTTTTTATAACAATAACAAGAGGACACGATATATGGGATTAACGGCTAGTATTTTAGGGGCTGCTGCAATTTTGGCTGGAACTAGCGCTGGTATGCAAGCAAAAGAGGCGCACGACCAACGCAAATTGGCTAAACAACAACAAGAAGAACAGGAAAAACTCGCGAAGTTGGAGGCCGGTAAAGCGCCTACTAATATAGAAAACACCGGTGCGGTGGATAGTAATGAAACCAGACAATCTGCTATCCGCAGAACTATTTTGAGCCGCACGCAACAGGCTGGCTCTAAATTCGGAGACTAATAATGGAAGTAAACAGAAACTTATACCAGAGGATTTTTGATTCTTTAAAAAAGACTTACGATAAACGCAAGAATAGATATCAAGAAATCCGGGACCTGTTGGCTCCCGGTACTGGCGTTTTTAGTGCGTCTGACGAAGCGGAGAATTTGTCCGTTGATTACAAAAAGCAACTGGACAGCGAACCCGCCTCTTACTTGGATACTACTACCGCTGGTTTGTACGGTGGATTAATTAACCCTGCGTCTCGTTGGTTTGATTTAACTATTGATAAAACCAAGAAACGCAATATGCAAATGGATTATTATACTCTGGCACAAGGCCTTGAAAACGTGCGCGAGTTTCTGTATTATCTGTTTGCTAGAAGCAACTTCTATTCTGCGATGCGTTCCGTTGTGTCTGAATGGGTTAGATACGGTATCGGTGTGATGCTTATTGAGGAACGTGATTGGGACTTTATTTTCTTTAACCCGTTGACCGTTGGTGAGTATTATCTTGGTATTAATGAGAATGGCGAATATGATAAGATAGCCCGCTGTTTTTCTATGACCTCTGAAAAGATGATTAGTAACTTCGGTAAAGATAATTGCCCCGAAAGAGTTGTTACGGCATACGAAAACGGTGATTATGATACGCTGTTTACCGTAAATCATCTTATTTGCCCGAACCCCAAAGATGGTATTGTGTCGGATAGATTTAAATACATTGACTTGTATTGGATGCCCGGCGGAAATGATGGCGCTATGACGTTCTTGCGCAAAAGCGGATTCTATTCTAACCCGTTGATTGTTTTTGATTGGGAACGCAAGAATGTAAGAACGGTATATCCGATTGGCGTCGGTGAAAAGATTTTGGGTGATGTTAAAGAATTGCAATATACTGCGAAATGTTTAAACATTAACAAGTCTTATTTAGCCAACCCTGCGTTAGCGTTACATACGTCTTTGGGCAAGAAGCCTGTTTTGCCGGGCGCTAGATTCTATACGGACCAAGACCCGACCAAGGTTGCCGCAGAGATGTATCGCGTTTCTCCGCATATTACCGAACTGGAAGACAGCCGTGCTCGTTTATTGGAAAAGATTAGACGCATCTGTATGGCTGATATTCTTATGTTGTTTGCGCAACAACAGACTGGCACTAGAACGGCTACCGAAGTGTCTGCTATTGTGCGCGAGCAGATGACCTTGTTGGCTCCGGTCTATTTACAAGCAAAAGCAGGCCTTACGCAAATCTTTAATCGTGTGATTGATATCTGCAACCGTAGAGGTTTATTGGAAGGCCTTACTGGCTTTGACGTAAAAGATATCGGAATTGAGTTTATGTCTTCTATTGCCAAAGCACAGCGTATGGCAGAGGTGTCTTCTATCCAAGAATTAATCCAATATATTGCGGCGCTGGGTCAGATTAAACCCGGGGCGTTGGATTATATCAACGAAGATGCTATAATCAAAGATGTGGCGGAGCGTTTGGGTAATGTGTCCAAACTTAACTCCGATGACCAAGTGGCGCAGTTGCGTGAAGCGCAAGCCAATGCTCAGCAGCAAGCGCAACAACTTGAAGTACAAGCGCAACAAATGAAGATTGCGAAAGATGCTTCCAAAGCCAAATTAGACCCAGCCTCTGTGCTGGGACAACAAATCGTTGACCAAGGTGGTACGCTTCCTCCGGAGGCGTATCCCCAAGGGCAGGGAGGATTTTAGTAAATGGCAGATATCTTTGATAAACAAGAAGAAAGCAAGAGAGCCCAGACCAGATTTCTGGGCCTCTTGGCTCAAAAACACGATGCAGCATTAGCGAATCTGTTAGCAAATAAAGACTTTCGTTTTTATATGTCCGAGTTACTCGGTTTTTGCAAAACGTTTGAAAACGCGTTCTCTGAAAAGGGAAACGTCGCAGCGTATCAAAATGGTATGCAGGCAGTCGGCCAAAAGATATTTAATGATATTATGTTAATTGAGCCCGAAGCATACTTACTGATGTGCCAAGAAGAAAACGACTTGTTGTCTATGCGCGGAGAGAAAGATGAATTTAAATAAACAGAACTTTTCGTTTTTAGGTGGCCTTGTGTCTCAGAAGTTGGATGAGCGCAGGGATATGGATAAGTTTGATAAATGGTTTAAAGTTGCAGATAATATGCGCTTCTTTTCTACGGGCGCTATGCAAAACAGAACTGGTTTTGTAAAAGTAGCGAATACTAAAAACAATTTGCCAAACGACAATATCCGTTTACTCTCGTTTGTATTTAATAACAGGGAAGCCTTTCTGTTGGAAATTGGACAAGGATATATGCGCGTGTTTAAAGATGGCGCTCCTATTCTGGACGAAAACGGCTCTATTAAGGTTTGGAACACGGCAATTACGTTCCCCGCCGATGAAGACTTGAAATATGCCCAGTCTGGGGATATCATCTTTTTGACTATTCCTAGCAAGGGCATCTACGAAATCAAACGCAAAAACACAGAAGGCACCGATTGGGAAGTGGTTGGATTTGATGCGACTATTTATCCGTTAGGCGATGAAAACAAAAATAAACAGCAACGTTTAACTTTTCAAACGAGCGGGTCCTCTCAAAATGCTTGGCGGGCTATTGCCCCTGCCGTTTTTACGCCACATAATGAAGATGCGCCTATTTATATGAATGCAACGTATGGGGTTGTAGGAGGAACTACATATGCGCAAAGTTCAAAAATGTCTTTTGATAAAACGGATATCGCAAATAGTTTAAACGCATTGGTTCCAACCTCCTCAAAAACGACATTTGCTGTGTCTAAAAATGATTGTATTATAGACCAGAATGTTGAAAGCCCGGTTCAACCAATACAAATGTCCGTAACCACGCTAAATGCGAATACTTCAAAAACAGTTAAGCAGTGGAAAAGCAACAGTTCCACATCAATGGTTCCTATACCTACAAACGAATATCCGGTCCCGTTTTCTGTTGAATTTTCTGATGCATATAGAACAGGCGACCACTCTTATTTACAGGCAAAATACGAATTAACATATGACGACCTGGTTGAAATTTGTTCTCGTACAAGCGATTCATCTGGCGTTGTTTTAATGGATGAAGCGATAAATAAAATTAATGCAAAAATCCAAGCCGATGCTATTGCGGCTGGCGCAACGTACAAAAACATTGTTTATTTTGGTAAGGGCGAGGCTGACTTTACTTACGTTGTTGGAGACGAACCTTATATAAAACCTACTTCTGAAAATTCCGCACGTTCCGGCTTGTGCTGCTATGGTTATTATACTACGAAGAACAATGTGCGTTATTATCGTGTCTTTCAATCTACAATAACATACAAACTGTCATACGTCAATTCAAGCGGCGCGATGTACCCATTCTTTACGTCTTCAACTACTGCCCAATTTGATGTAACGTCTGATTTTGATTTCTTTTCTGATAAAAAAGTCGGAGATACTTTTTCTATGCGCAAGAAGATTGATGCGCAAGTGAAATCTTCTGCGAATGCAGGTAATAATACATACGATATTGGTTTTTGTGGACCCAAATGGCGTTTAACTACTAGCGGGAATTGGGCTGGGACATTAACTCTTAAATACTGGGCAGAGTCTGATGGTGAATGGAAATCGTTTAGAACAGTATCTTCCTCTAACCAAGACCAACCTACAAATGATAATTCATCTGGCGAGATTGAAGGATATGATGTTGTACAGTTTAGAATTGTTACAAATGTAACTGGTTCTGGGGCGTTGCATTTTGACTTTAATACGGACGGAAACGAGGTAAATGTTTATTTCCGTATTGACAAAATAGAATCAGCGCGTAAAGCAACTTGCGTTGCTGTTAAGAACTCTTGTTTCAGCGGCGAATACACTACATATTTATGGACGCCATCTGCTTTTTCAAGTTTGGCCGGTTGGCCAACGTCAGTTGGTTTCCACCAGAACCGTTTATTCTTTGGTAAAGATTACAATTTGTATGGTTCCAAGACTAATGACTTCTGGGACTTTTATGAGCCTATTGCAGTAAATGATGATGACCCGATTAATATGTCGTTACTGTCATACAAAGTAAATGATATTGTTAATATCGTAACATTAAAGAGTTTCTTTGTATTCACGGCTGGTGGTGAGTTCGGTATTGGTTCATCCGGTGCTTTAACACAGAAAGATAAATTCTTGAAGCAATACTCTGCACACGGTAGCGCTAAATGTTTGCCGATTGTGGCCGGCAATATGATTATGTTTGTTGATACGTCTGAACATACTGTAAGAGCGTTCCAGTACTCGTTTGAAACGGATACATATGAAGCGCAAGATATTTCTGTTATGCTGGATGAAATCATCAAAGACGAAAGGATTATATCCACTTCTTATTCTGCCAACGAAAAAGAGTGCTATTTCTTAACGGAAAAGGGTGAAATCTTTGTATTAAAGTTCTTTCCAGAGCAGAACATTATGGCGTGGTCTAAATGGAAGCACGGCAAATATCAGATTAAGAACATCTGTGTTATGCCCCGTGGGAGTGAAGAGGACTTGTATATTGCGGTGAATACGGAAAACGGTATGCAAATTGAGCGTATGGTGAAAGATATTTATGCGGACTCTGTAAATATCTTAAACTTTGATAATGAGGTTGAAGAAGCCTCTGTCCCGTTTGCCACAGGTTCTAGTGTTGTGGTTAATGATGGCGTTAATAAATATAATGCTGTGGTTGACGAAAACGGTAAAATTAAGTTGGCAAGACCTGCCAAAAGCATTAAAGTGGGCCTTGCGTATAAATCCCAGGCCGTTATGCTTGCACCGGTAGTTATGACGCAAGATGGTAACGCCACTACCTATAATGTCAGAAAGACGTTTAAGGCTTATTTCAAATACTCTGACAGTTATGGGTTTAAGGTTGGTGTATATGGACACGAACATATGGAACCTAATTACCAAGAAGTTGGACAAACGATTGATAACGAAACCGTTTTGACAACTGGTAAGAAAAGTGTTTTAATGCCTAGTAGATATGATATGCAAAGCGGTATCAGTTTCTTGCAAGAGAAGCCCTATCCTATGATTATTGAAAACGTAATGTTGGATGTTGACTATGGCAATAAATAAACTAGCAATCTTGCGTTATTATAATGACTTGCCCGTACTCTTAAAACAGATGCGGGCAAAAGATAAAGCCGAATTAATGAATGCGGCGGTTGCTAGCGGGACTACACCAAAGTCTTTGTTGTATCATATGATTGATACCAGTATAGAGCCCGAATCTGCCTTTTATGGCAACAAATTGTTATTTTGTTGTGGGCAGAGAGCGCTAGCAGGCCAACCAGACCGCCAAATCGGCGATATCTGGCTACTTTCTACCAAGTGGGCTGATAAGTACCCGATTGCATACACAAAGGCCTGTAAAGCCGTTTTAGACAAAGAGCGTAAACGTTTTAAGCACGGTGTTTATATCTTAACGTCATCTGAATATCCAGAAGCGATGCGTATCAGCGAAATCATCGGGCTACACAAACAAGATGTTAGCGCTGATATTAATAGCGTTAGATATTATCTATACTTTGCAGAGGGATTATGAATTACTTTCAAAATAATTTATTAAATGGATATGGGAACACGGGTTTCCAAGTAAATTCTATTGGCAACGTCCCTGTTGCTAATAGTTCTTATTGGAATAGTCTGGGCAGCGGTTCTACGGCTTCTGCGCTTGGTGGACTTAATTATAATCCAACTGGTGCTGCCGCCAAAAATGTTGCTGCTTCCAAAGCAGGTGGTGCTGGTAGTATCGGTAGTGGAATTGGATACGGAATGTTGGCGCAAGGCATTGCTGATACAACTAACGAGTTTCTTAATATGTATTTAACACGTCAGACGGCTGCGGCAAAGGCTGATGCTTATCGTTCGCAAGCGAGACTTGTTCAGCAGGCTGCTGTTCAAAAAAATAAATACTTAAATGAAGAATTAGGACAGCAGGTATGGAACTTATATGACCAGAGCAGAGCGCTTGAAGGACAACAGATTACGGCTATGGGCGCTTCTGGGTTTACTGATGTGTCGGCTGGCGATAAACGCTTGTTGCGTGATACTAGACTAAAAACGGAGGCCGCTGTTGAAGGGCTGAATAGAACTGCTTTCTTGCAGCAATTTGAAACGAATAGAGCGGCTGCGATGGAAGCCTCTCGTTTGGAGTATGCGGCTAAAATGCAAGACAGAATCCGCAAAAACGCATCTGGTTGGCGTGGTTTAACAAGAGTCGGTATCAATTTAGGATTATCTGCGGCCGGTGCTTATTTTGGCACCAGTTTTGGTAAGACCGGATACGGTAACGATATTAATGTTTTTGGGAGTGTACAATAATGCCTATTCCTCAAAGTAATTTACAAAAGCAAGTTCAAACGCCGAAAGTGGCTACTGGGCAAGCGTTAGATGCCAGCGATATGATTCAGCAGGCTATGGCCCCTGCGTTTAATACTATTAAGCAACTGAGCAATCTTGGCAATCAGGTAGAAAAACTGGAAGTTGCTCAGAGACGTGCTAATAGCCAACAACAGGCACAAGATGCAATGAACGAATATCTTGCTAATCGTGAACTGCTTGATACGGAACTCCACCAAAAGACTTTGGAAGATGCTGTCGGTTTTCGTGATAAGTATTACCAGCAAGCGGATGTTATGCACCAAAAGTTCTTGTCAAAAATTGCCAGTATCAAAGATGGCGATATTCGTGAGAATGCTAGACAACGTATCAATTCTTATAATATGAATGCCGCTTCCAAAACGGAAGCGTATGTGTTTGGACAAGATGATAAAGCGAAGGACTTGTCGCTGGAAACCAGTAAACAAAATAGCGCAAACATAGCGGCCACTTCCGTGAGCCCGTTGCTGGGCGATGACACAAATATCCAATCTTTTAATACGGCTGTTGCTGATGGAGCAAATGATATTGTTAATAGATATGCTCAAAAAGGATATCCGGCAGAAGTAACGGCTCTTGCTGTACAAGAGTTTCAATATCAAGCCGCAGACCAAGCCGCTCAAACTTTGGCTGCTGACTCTAATGATTACGGCTCAGCCTTGCGGTTTATTTATGGACTTGGGGCGAGTAACTCTATCCAGCATAGCGATATGGTTAAACTTGCTAGAAAGTATGAAGAGCAACAGTTGAACTACGAATTTGCGAAAGACCAAGAAAAATTCAGAAAATCTGATGGAGCCTTTAATGAAGCGTTAGCGAAACAGATTGCTCCCAACCTAACTCCGGAAGAACGTTATAAAAAGTTGTCTATGCTGTCGGCGGCTAATGCTGCCAATGGCGGTTCTTTGTCTGGTGGACAATTAGGTGCAATTGAAACTACTGACAGAGCCTTTAAAGATTACCTCATTACAGATATGGCCAACAAAGGCTTGGCTGGTTTGCTTGATAAGAACGACATTGTGGATTATTTAGGAGTTCCGCCGGATACGGAATCCGTTAAGGCATTTAAAGCCCAACAGCAGGAAATCCGTAATGATACGAATAAATATAACCCGACTGCTATTATGGATTTGATGTCTATGTTGAAAGCCGGCAATAATACCCGTGTCATTTGGAACCAATCCAATGGGCAATGGAAAGCGAGCGCAAGCAGGGCTGAATTAAAAGAAGCCGCTGCTAACGGGTACCATATTCTGACGAAACCGACAATGCAGAATAACGAAGAGTTGTACACCAGATTATCCAGCGAATTAAGACGTATGGTGCAAAGCAAAAACTATTCCAATGCTCTTAAAAATAAGTATCTTTCTGGTGCAAAGCCCAGCGTAAAAGAAGTGTCTGATTATGTTTCGGCTGGTATGCTAAGCCGTATGTATGATGACCGTGGGTGGTTTATGAAAGGTATTGACTGGGTGCGTGGTCGCAACGTTGACTCTCAGCCATTCACTTCTTATGTCGGTACTATGGAAAAGATGCGGATTGCAGCGCAGCAAACTCTTAAAAAGAATGGGTATTCTGACGCAACGGAGTTTGATGCTTTGGATAATAGAATCAAAAATGATATGTTGATTTCTATGTCTATTGCAGCAGCCACTTCGTTATCTGATGCGCAATTGTCTCGTATTGGCCTGCAAGTAGGCAGAGATGCTGCCGGTAATCCAACCAAGGTGCTAAATGGCAGCCAGAGAGTTTTAGAAGACTTTTTAAATGTAAAGCCTGATTATAACTTTCAAAGCGTAACAAAAGACATTAGCGCGGCTATTAACCCGGCTGCTGGCGCCTTTTATAACGCGCAAGATATGTACACGGCTGCTAATCACTATATGGAAAAATATGCTAGGATATCCAGAGATGCCGCAATTGAGCGGCAAGCAGCCTTGGATGCAAGAATAAAAGAACGCAAAAACACAAGCAATCTTAAAGAAGCGGTAATGTATGGTCTAGAAGATGGCCAACCCGCTCTAAAAAGAAAAAGACCCATAGGGCAATATAATCTTCTAACAGGCGAACCGGGATACGACTACTCGGATTATACTGACTATTAATAGGATATAACAAATGGATACTAATCAAGATAATGAAATGCAAAAATTAGTGCAAGAACAGCAAGCGCCTTACAACCCGCTTGGCAATAATATTACTGCCAGAGGCTTTGAAAGCATTATGGCTGGTGCTGACCCGAATAATCCTGTTATCTCTTTTGGTAGCGGGGCTAATCCGAGTGTTGATTATACCAACGCCGCAAAGGCACAACCTGCTACCGCAAAGGTTGATAAGCAGGGGTTCATTACAACCAAAGCAGAACAAGAAAGTTTGCTGCAAAATGAAGATAAACTAAAAGAAGATGCTATTAACTTATATAACAGTATGGCTCCTGATATGGCAAAAGATTACAGCCAAAACGCCAAACTGTTACAAGCGCTGAATATCACCAGTGAGGCGACAATTCAGGCTGGTTCTTCTTTTGGCTCGCAAGCGCTTAATATCGCGCATAGCGTTAGTGCACAAAAACACAATCTTGCGGAAGCCGCTTGGAAAGGGTATATCTCTGCTATTCCGGACACCGACCCTGATAAGTTGTCGGCTATGGAAGCAATTCAAGGCTATTATGATGCCGCCATACCCGATATGGATAGGGATATCCGCTATGCCAAGTTATCTGAATTAATAGACGCTAACGGCAAGCCGTTATCAAAAGAAGCCTTGAAAATCGTTGAGAAATATCAAGATTTGATGAGCGCTAGAAAAGACAATGAGCGCAATATGCAAATTGAACAATTGTACGAACAGGGCGCCGGGGATGATGACAACCCTGTAAACTCTTTTATTCGCAAATATACTAGTACTGATTTATTGGGCGTTGAAAGACGCAAAGGCGACAAGTATAGCCTAATTGGACAAGGTGCTCAGTTACTTGGCGATGTTGGTGGTAGTGTTGCATTTTCGTTTGTTACTGGTCAAGGGGTCAGGGGACTTACCAGCGCTGGGTCTGCTGCTGTAAGAGCATTTGCTCCAAAAGCGGCTCAGATGGCTCTTGGCGCGTCTGCCGCTGCTGGATATACCTCCATATTCTCGCAATCGTTTTTAGCGCAATATAACCGCATTAGAACGCAAGCGTTACTCGCAGGCAAAGATATTGATACAGCAAACGCCGCTGGCTTCTATGCTGGTGTTGTTGAAGGTGGTTTGGAATTTGCTGGCTTTAAAGGCTTTAACCGTTTGATGGCAAGAGATGGCTTTTTACGCAATATCATTTATAGAGACGTCTTGCCAGAAACATTACAGGAAGGTTCGCAGACTATTGGCGAAAACATTGTTACGGAAGCGTTTGGGGTTACTGACAAACAGTTCGGCGATATTATGACCGAAGTTGCGATGTCTATGTTAGGCGGGGCTCTTGGTGGTGGTTTTTTTGCAAAAGGTATCCGTGGTGGCGCTGAAAGAGCCGCCGGTTGGTTGACTGGTATTTCTGCCAGAGAGGCCGCTGCGTTAGATGGTATTTCTGCGGAAGCCCGTACCGAGGGTTATAAGCGTGCCGCTAAACGCGTTGAAGCGGACTTGGCAGAGGCTGCCAAAGATGCTAAAACCATAAGCGATGTTAAATTAGACACGAAGACGGCAACTAAACAAGAAGTTAAAACAGAACAAGCAGAGCAAAAAGCGCAGCAACCCGCTGCGCAAGAACAAACTACTGCACAAGAACAATCGGCTCAGCCAGAAGTTGCTGCGCAACAGCCCGCTACTGCCGCCACGACAGAGCAGACGCAAACAGAAGTTGCAACGGAGCAAGCGACGGAACAGACTGAACAAAAACCTGCTGACCATATGGAAGTCTATCGGCAGCAAGTGCAGAAGGCCGAAGAAGTGTATTATACCGAAATCAAAGATTTATATCGTGTATATACCGAAAAAGCAAAAACCTTGTCTCCAAATGCAACTAAACAACAGATGGAAAATGGTTGGAGAGCCGTATCTTCTATTATTAACGCGCAATACAATGGTGGAATTGTTGCGGAACAATATGATAGAGTAATTGATACTGCATTAAAACATATTGATAAAACGAATGCGGCTATTAAAAAGAATACAGCGGCCTTAAATAAAGCCTTGCAAGCGAAAGGTGTCAATAAAGAATTGGCTGCTGAATTATCTAGCCAAGATTGGGCCAAGAGACACGCGGCGCAATGGGAAGTAGCCTCCAAACAACTAATGGAAGATTTGACGGATGCTGGGATATCTGAACAGGAAGCAAGTCTGAGCGTTCGTTTTATTAAAGGTTTGTTATATAACACTACTTATGTAAATCCGACAATCAGCGTCTCCGACATATTGGATGCGATGAACTTGCAAATTTTCAACACGCAAGTATTGCATTTAAGAGGCAGAGACGCGGATATCCCGGATGCCTTCAATCCGGCTGTAAACAGTATCCAAAAGCGTGAAAGCGGCACTGCTATGGAGAGACGTCAGGAAGCCGAAGAAATAGTTGGCTTAATGAAAGACCCGAAAAAGAACGATGCACAAATTAGACAGAGATTATGTGGTGCGTCTGACGCTGGTCCGAAAGCAGTTAGACTGCAACAGAATTTTGCTTATCTACAAGACTCCGAACAAAAGGTATTAAGTAATTCCGAGTTTGCTGTCAAACAAGATTATAGCCTTGATGATTATATGGCTATGGCTGTTATGCGTGAACGTGGCGCAAGCCAAAGCGAAATCAATGAGGCTTACGGCATCGGTGTTGCAGAAGGTGTTACATTGTCTCCTGAACAGATTCGCGAGAAAAGATTGAAACAATTGTACAGACTGCCTACTGCTAAACAATTGAAACAATTACAATATCTCGGGGAAGAGATTGGGTCTCAGGAAAACCTTGCCGGTGTATATTCGTCCGACAAAAACATTGCTGTTGTGTCTGACCCGCGCACTGGCACGGCATTCCACGAAGTCGGACACTTCGCTTTAACGAAGATTTTGGCGGAAGGTGTTACACTTGAAAAATTAGGTTTATTGCCAAACGGTAGCCCGTTAAAGAACTTGTATGACTCTTTGCGCAAGACTATGGAACTTAATGGTGAATTGCCAACCGAAAGACAATTCCAAGAAACTCTGCTTGATGAAGCGAATAAATTTATTCTTAATGGCAAAGGCAGCACGCCTGAACTAACGGCTGCTTTGGCTGCTGTAAACAACCTAAACAATGCAAATACCGAACGTGTTAATGGCTCGTTATTGCACAATCGTTCTGACAGAGCAAATCTTTCACAGGGGCAAAAGGCGAACGTTGCAAAGGATGTAGAAAACATATTCTCCAATAACTCTTTGGCTGACTTGGTTGGAAAAGCGGACGCATTGGCTAGTATTGCAAACTTTGATGTCGCTATTGATTTTAGCGATGCAAAAGCCGCCGCTGAAAAAGTAGCCAATCAGGCATTGGAACTGTTGGATAATTCCGCAATTTCTAATAAAGATATGTTTAAAGCCGCTCTTGAAGTGGCATACAAAGCAAACGATGTTTTGATGGTATATTCTATTGCGATGGATATTGCGAATACAGCAAAGAATCAGGCTATCACGCAGTTAGTGGACAGCGTTTCCAAAAATGAAAGAGTTCAAGATAAAGACTTCTTGGGGCAAATATCTGACAATGATGTATTTTATTGGAGTTGGGGTAAAGGCTCTACTTCCAAACGCCCCGTTAGCGCGTCTAAATTGCCTGCTAGGGCTGCAAAAACAATTAGACAGTATTATGATGCCTACAAAACAAAAGATACTATAACGGAAGTCAAAAACGCTGCTTATGGGCTTATTCAATCCATTGATAGCGCTGCACAGGCCGTGTCTCCCGAACTCGGTTCTTTGATTAACAAAGAGATGTACAAAGCAGTTAGCCGCACCTTGAAGGCGAGAGAGACTATTGGCGTCATTACAAATGCAATTGAAGAGAACGGAAAGAAATACAAACCCGGTGATGAAAAATACTTAACGCAATTAGAATATTGGCGGATTCACGCAACTCTTGGCGATGGCACAAAAAATTCTTTTGCAAATGCCCGTGATGTACTTGAACGTAAATGCGGCAAGAAGGCAGCAGAAGCGTGGGATTGGTGCGTTAAAGAATTGCCGATAGTCAAGAAGGAACTGATTGCAAAAGGGCTTAATCCGAAACTGTTTGGCGTAGAAAATTATTTCCCGATGGCTGTGGAAGATTATGACGGGCTTAATAAAAATTATTTTGGTAACCCGACTAAAAAGTCTGCTATTACTAAATTAGTAGATAGAGCATACAAAGAAGCGACTACCGGAAAAGACGGAAAGCCTATTGAAATGACGGAAGAACAGGCCCGCAAATTAAAGGCTGATATCATTGATAACATTACTGGCCGCTATCAACGCAATGCAGACGACGCAAATAAAGTGTCTTCGCTATTAAAACGTCAAGTATTTGAATACGATGTTGAAATGATGAAGTATTATAAGGACCCGTTTGATACGTTGGCTGATTATTTTGAGTCTGCTTATCGTACCTCTATGATGCGTACTCTTATTGGTTATATCCAGTATGATGCGGACGGGAATCCTATTTATAGTGCCAGACAAAATCCTGTTGATGTGAATGAAGGCACTAACCTTGTTGGCCAATACTTGTTTGAATACCAAAACAACAACAAGTTAAACGATACGCAGGTAGAAGCCTTGAACCGCTTTGATAAAGCAATGGCCGCTCTTGCAAAAAGAAACAAAGACTTGGACCCGAATATATTCAATACGATTAGACAGTTGAACTCGCTTACGATGTTAGGGTCTCCTATTAACGCGATTAACCAGTTCGGTGACTTGTACTTGGTTGCTACGGCATACGGGTTTTCTAATATGGTTGATGGCATATTTAAGGCAATAAGAGGTCAGGGCATTAATGTGCGTGATGTTAATGTGCAATCGTCTAACGAGGCGTATAGACCCGCTAATGAGGGCGCTATTAATAAAGCGACCAAGTGGGTGTATAAGCATACGTTCTTTGAACAGATTGATGTTATGGTAAAGAATGCCACATTGAATGCTGCCGCTTCTTGGTTCCAAGAAACGTTGAGACAGCCCGGTACTACTGAATATAAGATGGCTATGCATTATTTGGATATGTGTTATCCGCCGTCTTCTTATATGCAAATTGCTCCGGAAGTTGGCGAAGCAGGAATCCGCCAAGCAAAAACTCAACGTGAAGGCGTCCGGGAGCAAGTTATTGAAAACTTAAAAGCGGGTAATTTGAATGACCCCGATGTTAAGTTTATGTTGTGGTATATGCTCAGTAAAACGCAGCCGCAAACTGCTTTAAGTGTTCCGGCAAACTATAACGCTATGGGGCCTCTGGGTAAATTGTGCTATCAGTTTACGCCTGTTTCTACCCGCCAGTTAGAGTTTTTGGCTGACTACTATAAGACTCAATGGCAGATTGCTCCCAAACCTGAATTAGCCCTTAAAATTGGTAAGATGTTATTGTTTATGCTCGCTATTGGCGTTCCGAAGGAAGCACTTGCCGATATTTTGAAAGGCAGACAACCGGACTTTGGCAGAATTGCCGCCTTTACTCCTCTACAACCTCTTATGATTAATGAGTATTTGGTTGCTACTATTGAGAAAGAAGGTTTGTTTAGCGGATTAACGGAACTTGCCGGGCCGTCTTTCGGGGCGCTTGATAACGTGTCCAAAGACTTGATTAGAGCCGTTCAGTTAAAGTCTTATAAAGGACATACGTTTAAGAGCGTACCGATATTTGGCACTTTCGCCTACAACTGGATGTTTGGAGGCGCAGACTATACAAAGAAAATGAAAAACGGATTGTTTGAAGACGCGAATAGTCTTGATGAAAGCGCAAAAGAAGCGTATGCTTACTTACGGAGTTTCTAATGACACAACCTATTACACACGATGCATACTTAGACTTATATATGACGGAGCCGGTTATCCAGTATATCTATACTGTTGAGGGACACCATAAGGGGGCCGAAATGGTCCCCGACTCCAACGGTAAAACCAAAACAGAAACCACTTATTATGGTATTACCAAACATTCGTTGGGTGATGTGCAAAAGGCCTATGCTGACGAAATCCCTGAGTCTATTAAAAAGGCTACTGTTAAAACACTAACCGAAGAGCAGGCGAAAGAGGTTGCATACTATAATGCACGTTTCCTGTCTGAACGTATATCCAGTTATATGAAAAAGAATCCGGATGCGTTTATGAATTTAGATGTACAAGACCGTGCTGCTCTTTTATCTGTCTTCTGGGCTACTGGTACCACTAATCTAAAAAAATCGTATGACGAGGATTCTAAGGGCTCTATCTTGCGTGTTATTGAAAACAATGGTAGCAAACAAGATATTATCCGTGCGCTGTTATCAAAAGAAGATGGCACCCCGATGGCAGACCCAAAAGATGATGGAAAAAATGGCGTTAGAAATCGTTATTATGGCGCTGTTAAATATATGTATGATGAAGACGCTGGATTAAGCGATAGAAAGACGCTGGACGAAGCGCGTAAACGCTGGGCGAAATACAAAACAACCACCAATATCTTGCGTTGCAACGATGAATACGGACAATGGAAGCGCAGACAAAATGAAAATGATGCAACGTATATGAATGCTTGTGTGGCTAATTTGAATACAGGTAAAAAAGAAAATGCACCAGAACCGCAAACAAAACCGGTTGAAAATGAGCCAGCAGATAGCATCAGTTTGTTTACAAAGTTTACAAATGCTATGAAAAATTTATTTACTAATACTAACGGAGACGAAAATGGCGGAAACGAAAACAACGATTTGCAATAGAGCGTTATCTTTAATCGGCGAAGACCCGATTAATAGTATTGACGATAATTCCGATAAAGCAGCCAGAGTCTGCAAAATGCACTTTGATAATACTTTTCGCAAAGTGTTAGAAGAGGGACAATGGCCGGAGTTCTCTTGTGAAGAGCCTCTTGAAAAGATTGAATACCCGTATTATTCCGAGCAACAGAAATATGTGTATAAAATCCCTGAGAAATGCGTTAAGATTATTCGCATCTATAAGAATTACAACCGTAAACATATGCCTACTCCGGAAGATTGGGATTTCAGATATATCCCCACTTTGAAAGGGAAATATATTATTTGTAATGCAGATAATACTGCCGAAAATCCCGACTTTACTATTACGGATGACACCACCGCACAAGAAGTCTTGGACTCCAAACAGAACCAATTAGTATGTGAGTTTGTGCGCTTGATTGAAGATTTCTCGTTCGTCTCTGCAAAGTTTATTGAAGCCTTGTCTGCGGCCCTAGCCGCCAGTATCTGTATGGATATTACTAAGAACGAACAACGTTTTCAAATGATGCAACAATTATATTTACAACTGAAAGAAGATGCTTTGATGTCTAAATTAAACGAAGAGGGCGAGGATAAAATGTGCTGGGAAGACCCGCTTACCGCCAGCAGAGGAGTCTAACTATGATTGAAAATCAGACTACAAAGATTCTTTATTCTGCTGATGGCACTAACAAAGTATGGGATATCCCGTTTTCGTTTATTGATAATACAGATATCGTACTAAACGTGAAACTTCCAACAGATGCAGATTTTGTCAAAATAACTGAAAATTACTTGGTAAACAAGAACTCCGCTACCGTTACATATCCTGTTAGCGGAAATGCTGTTGTAGAGGGTTCTAGCGTGCTTATTGAGCGCAATACACCTGTAACTCAATTGGAAAGTTCTGCCGTACTGCATTTTACGTCTGCTGATATGGAACGTGGACTTGATAAGATTACTATGGTCGCTCAGGAAATCAAAAACAAAACAGATGGTTATGCGGATGATATTAAAACCCTTCGCAATGATGTGGATGATTTGGGAGACCAAGTGCAAGGCATTGAATCCAAAATTCCACAAGATGCCACTAGCGCAAACCAATTAGTAGATAAAGCGTCTATGGCTTCGGCTATTTCTACTGGACTTGCTACGAAGCAAGATACTCTTATTGCTGGGGCTAATATCACAATCCAAGACAACGTAATTAGTGCTACCGGAACTGGTGGCGGAACAGGTGGGGCTGTTAATTCTGTTAATGGTAAAACCGGTGATGTTGTGCTGTCCGCCAGCGATGTTGGCGCAGCCACTACTAAATATGTTGATGACGCAGTTGCTGGGGCAGGTGGTGGAAGTGGTTTAACTGGTGTTGTCGCTCTATACCAGACCGGACTTTCAAAATCCGCCCGTTCTGACTCGCAGCGTGTTAATGTTGGTACTAGAACCTACAAATTTATTACGCTTGAATTAATTAGCGCGGATGGCTATACTTGCACTCCAATGCATAGTTCTGCTGGATATGGCAATAGAAGTGGTAACTTCGCTACTATCAAAGTAGAAATTGACGCCGCTGAATTTACTGATAATCTTATTATCAAAAACGGCGGCGATACGTTTGATTTTAAAGTTATATTGTGGTATTAAGAGGCTAAAATGATTGAGACTACGATTACTAAAATACAATATGATGCAGATGGTGTGCAGCGCAGATGGAGCATTCCGTTTCCGTATGCGGATGCAAAACATATTTCTATCTATACAAAAGTGGGCGAAGAGCCTACCGTTAAGGTTGTTGATAATTACGAAATTGATGAAGATGATGAAGTAGTTATCTATCCGACAGAAGCCTCCGAAATGGAGCCTCTGGCAGCAGGTACTAAAATTACGATTGCGAGAGAAACTCCCGAAACGCAGTTAGAGGATTCCAGCCAAATTCATTTTACTTCGCAAGATGTTGAACGCGGATTAGATAAACTCACTATGATAACCCAAGAGTTATCCACCACTTCTGGCGAAACAATGGAAGTATCTGCCGCTGCTTTTGAAGCCGCAGAAGAAGCCGTTAATACTGCAAATGAGGCTAATACTACTGCTAATGAAGCGAAAACACTTGCTGAACAGGCTGTTAGCACCGTTAACGATGCAAACACTACGGCAAACGCCGCTAATACAAAAGCAGATAATGCCGTAAAAACTGCAAACGATTCTGATGAAAAAAGCACAGCCGCTGTATCTACTGCCAACGCTGCTAAAACGATTGCTGATGAGGCAAATAGCACGGCTAATGAGGCTAATACAACGGCAACGGAAGCAAAAGCGATTGCGCAAGAAGCGAATACTACTGCAAAAAATGCGGACAAAACCGCAAGTGACGCAGATAAAAAGGCTGATAATGCTGTTACTGTTGCGAATGCTGCGAAAGATATTGCCGAAGGCATTGATGCAAAAGCCACAGAAGCATTGGAAAAATCTGGTAATGCTGTTAATACGGCAAACAGCGCCAAGGAAACGGCTGATGGTATTGATGCAAAGGCAACACAGGCTCTTACTGACTCTGCTGATGCCCTTTCCAAGGCCACGGAAGCGAAGAATACTGCCGACTCTTATCAAGGCCAAATTACCACTCTTCGTAACGATGTGGATGACCTTGGCGACCAAGTAGCCGCTATTGAGAGCAAAATCCCTGCGGAAGCAACTGCGGATAACCAGTTGGCGGATAAGGCTTTTGTTACCGAAAAGACGGACGAACTGGCGGCTGATGTTGCGGCACTAGACGCGGATAAACAAGACAAACTGACTGCTGGCACGAATATCACTATTTCCGCCGACAATGTCATTTCTGCAACTGGTGGCGGGGCAGCGCCTACCAATATGGTTACCACGGATACTTTCCAAGAGATTACCGCGAGCAAAACATTTACTGATACTGTAAAGGTTAATCAACTTTTGCAAGCAAATCGTATTCAAATGTTAAATAATGTAGATGTCGCAGTTGCAAACGGCACCACTTTACAATTAGGCAATTACTCACAAAAAGCAATTTTGCAAGCAAGTAATCTAAACATTGATACCACTAACCCAAACAGCGGCGGAGTGGGTCCCGCAACCTTAAACGGCAAGCAAATTGCCACCGTGGACGATGTTTCCAAGGCTAGTGGTGATGATGGTATCAAAGGCGACTATTGCACGTCCTACGGCATTTTAGAAGCCCCTAATGGTATTCTAACGAACCCTAGCGGTATGCAAGTAACGCTTAAACAAGGCGTTGTTTTGCAACTTGCTGGACAGGATATTAAGACCACCGTGTCTGGCGATATGACGCAGACGCTGACCTCTACGTCTGATTGCGATTTGTTTTATGTTAGCGGTACCACCTCTCTAATGGAAGTGGCACAAATCGTATGGAGCAAGACGGAGCCTGACAACGGACAGACTGGCGTATTGGCTTGGTGGAACCCTGATAACAAGAAGTGGAAATTTAAGTCCAACGATACGGGTAACGTCTGGGCAGAAGCCGTAGCAACCCCTGTGGCACATATCCATACTGACGGTACTACTATCACTCGTATTGACCATATTGGCTATCGTGTTATGGACGATGAGATTTATGCGTTAAAGAGCGATGTGGGTGGTTCTGGTTTTGACTTTGAAGGCACGAAAGCCGAGTTTGACGCCGCTGTAACGGCTGGAACAATTACAGACGATAGCGTCAGTATGATTACTGACGACGTTAGTGGCGATACGGTTGCTACGAAAGCAGACCTGGCTGTTGTGGAAAACGGTATGGCAAAGGCTGATTTGAGTAATATCCCTGCGAACTATGACTATGTAATAGAAAGTAAAACGCCTACCGCTGACGACCCTAGTTGGTACCGTAAGTATAAATCTGGCTGGTTGGAACAGGGCGGGATTAGTAGCAGCGTTGCTGGTGGTGCCACTACAACTGTTACTTTACCCAAGCCATACAGTAATACAAATTATAATGTAATGGTACAGCCTATCGGTGTGTACACGTCATCGGGTGAAGCAAATAATACCATACCTACAAGAACAACCACTAACTTTGTTATTGCTTGCGGTCAAATTGCTACACAAGCATTTAGTTGGAAAACGGAAGGTATGGGAGCGAACTAAACTATGTCTATCATTAAAGGAAAAACAAACATTGTAGCAGGATTTGGCGGTACTAAAAGATGTATCGGCGAAGTATATTTTTCGCAAAGTTCCTTGGCTAGTGATAACCCTGGTGCTTTGCCTGGCTGGACTGGGGAGTATTACGAGAACGGTAAAACACTATTCCCTGACTTGTATAACTTTGTAAAAGCACACAGCGAACTGCAAGTAACCAAGGCTGAATATGACTCTGCCATTACCAGTTACGGCGAGTGCCCGAAGTATGTGGTGGATGAGAACGGTGGGACAACGACGGAAACAGCGTACAAGTTTTCTGGTGCAGAGCCGTCCGCTTCTATAAATATTGTAAAAACGCAAACGCCACAGGCGGGGGATATACTATATTTAATGGACGCAACAGCCAATGAGCCTTATGACCCATCAACTGCTACACAAAAAACAATAGAAGCAGTAACTTATTCTGACGCTGGGGCATTGACTTCTTATACTATAAATGGCGCTACAATGTCTGTAAGAGGTACTGTAACTGCTGTTAGTATAATAGGCACAGCAACCCCCGGCACCTCCCTCCGCCTGCCGAAATATGCCAACTATATCAAAATGGCTGGGACAGAAGGCATTACTCAAAAGGGCGCGGGGCTGCCGAATATTAGTGGAAAATGGACTGGAATATTTATTGAAGGGACAGCACTTACGCCACAAGGCACAGGTGTTTTTTCTAGTATGCAAAATTCTGCATCGGTAAGCGCGTTTGGCGCAACTGGATATGTTAATAACCCAAACTGGAACCTAGCAGAGAATGGAGGAGAAGGATATACACAATTAGAATTTGACGCTTCCAAATCAAATGCTATCTACGGTGCTTCTGATACAGTACAACCTGCACACACTACGTTGTACCCGTGGATTTCTGCCTACACCTCTGCGGTTCCCGCTAGTACAGCACAAGCAGCAGAGTTTACAGGGGCGTTAAGTGGTAAGGCAAATACAGACCTTTCCAATGTGTTGGCTAATATTGATTATGTCGTGGAAAGTGTAGTAAACACAGACGGTAGTTGGTATAGAAAATACAAGAGTGGATGGTTGGAACAGGGAAATTCTTCGCCAACGGGCGACCAGAGTTTTACGTTGAATAAAACAATAACCTTTCCAAAGCCTTTTGCAGACAATAACTATACACTTGTAGGACCTGGATTTTTTATTTCAAACGCGGGGGCACAGACTATTACAAGAACGTCAACTGGTTTCACTACGAGTTCCGTACAAAATGGAACAGGTTGTGTATTTTGGTATGCCTGTGGGCAAGGAGCGAATTAAATTATGAACTATAAAATCGGACAAGTGTTTGAAGGAATTTACCCGCCCGAAGCGGCGGTATGGTGCAATGCAAACAATGCACACATTGAAGTATTGGACGGGAAATATACCATTGTGGAAAATGCTCCCGCCCCAGAGCCTACGGTTGCCGAACAGGTACAGGCTCTTGAAAGCGAAACGGGTTTAACCCGTGCGGTTAGAGAACTGGTGCTTGCGGACAATAGCGGCGCTAGTGAGTATGTGAGGGGCAAAGCCCAAGAAATTGAAACGCTGGCAAAAGAGTTGCGCCCAGCAGTGGTTGCGGAAACCGAACCAGAAAGCACCGAAAAGATTGATGTGCAAGAGTAATGCACACATACCCGCGTGCCCGACGGGTTATAATATCGGGCTATATCTTATTGACAAAATCATTATTTTTAATTAGGATATTTCTATGGATAAAGAACTACTACCTTACCTGCAAGAATTAACTGCTGTTAGCACCACCGTGTTTTTGGCATACTTCTTATGGTGGAAATCTAAACTGCGGGAAGAGTTAGTGGACCCTGAAATTGATTTGTTAAATAAAGATATTGAGCGCGTGAACGCCCGCTTGGCTAAAATAGAAAGCAGACAAGACAGACAAGAAAACCTCATTGACGAAAAGATGTCTAAAATCAATGATAAACTGACCGAAATCCACGAACTAATTGCTAATCAAAACGGCAAGATAGAAGTTATGCTGGAACGGGAACGTAAAGAACATATGAACTAATATCTTTTTATGAATATCACACCTCATTTTTCTTTTGAAGAACTGACAACTACCAATAACGAAGAATTTCTAAAAACAAACCAAGACGAAGCAAAATTGCATCCTGCGGAGATGTGGTACCTAGCATTGTTTGCAGAGCAAATACGGGCCATTTTGGACGTTCCTGTGCGTATTACAAGTGGGTTTAGATGCGCTGCTTTAAACGATGCTGTTGGCGGTTCTAAAACTTCGCAACATACCAAGTTTCAGGCACTTGATATTATTCCTATGGGTATGGATATCGAAGATGCTTATGAAGAGTTGGTAGACTCTGACTTAATCTATGGACAATTGATATTGGAAAAGGGAACTTGGATACATATTTCTATGGGATATAAACGCGAGAATCTGATTTGTCGTAAAACTAAATATACAAAGTACACGGGAGAATAATATGGAATGGATTAACGCTCATTGGAACGATGTGTTGGCTATTGTTGCCGCTGTGATTGCGCTGGCTACTGCTATCGTGAAGATTACGCCTACCCAGAAAGATGACAACATTTTGGCTAAAATTATCAAAGTGATGTCTATCTTTTCGCTCTGCAATCCTGACGGTTCGTTCATCGGCAAGAAGGATAAATAATGACTACCGTATGGGCTGTGATAGCCGCTGTCATTAGTGGTAGTGTTGCTTTACTGCTTGCTTACTTTAACGGGAAGAAGGCAGAACGGCTAAATACTGCTAAACAAATAAAAAAAGAAATGGAAAAGAAATATGAAATTGATAAGCATATTAGCGGGCTGTCTTCTGTTGATGTGCGTAAGCGGTTGCGCAACATACGGCATAAATGACGGTGCGTGTAAAATAGACTTTGATTATCACGATACCGGAGTCAACGATAGAAATGCAAGAGCATTGTTATCACATTACTGCTACTGCCATAACCCAAGATACTGCAAATGATATCTGGTTATTGTTAAGCGGTTTAACTATCAATAACTATCAAAATCTATCAAATTGATAGTTGATTATAAATACAAAACCCCCGAGAAATGATAGAAAACTCGGGGGCTTGCTTTTTTGTAGAGCCGGGTGGAGGTTATGACCCGGCGGAGAGCATAGTATCTAATTCTTTGAGATGTTGTTCACATTCTCTTAAATGTTTAGCCAGAAATTCTTGGTCAAGAGCAGTTGTCCCCACTTTCATAAGTTCGTTCTTGCGGCGTTGCCACATAGCACGTTCTTTTGTAAGTTTTGCCGTGTCGGGCTTCATTGCTGGTGCATTCAAGTTAATCTGGCTCATAACTGTATTATAATCCATTTTTCAACACAAAGCAAGACACGCATCTTTTCTTGCTTTTCCCATTGTCTCAAACGGACCATTTTCCAATCCGCTCTTATCTTTCCAGAACCATTTTCCTTTCAAGATAAATAACTGACAAGTATTCGGCAATTTACTATACTCATCATAAAACTCACCTGTTATTTGAGCGTGTGTGTATTGCCAAAACGTACTACTGCATTTCTTGCAGGTATCCATATGTTTGCCTGCTGCAAAGTTTGTTCCACATTTTTTGCATTTACAGAATATTAATCCAGCCATATTATGCCTCCAAGTCTTCCACCAGCCACGGCCATTTCTCATTGCAAATATCATAGATGGTGTGAGCCAATTCTCTGATTTCCCATTGCGCGTGTTTATCTAACCTTAATGCTAGAAAATTACGCAAAGAGCGAAAGTTCATACCCATCTTCAAATTGCAAGTAGTTCCCATTGGCAAAATATATCTTGCATCTTCTTTCGGCACTCCATTGTTTACAAGTTGTTCATACTTCTTTTGGCAATCTTTGATTAGGTCGTGTATGCTATCATCAACTTTAAGGGCGCTAATCGGCTCTACAACGCTATTTTTCAAGGCGTTGGTATATCTATGGCTCTGGACACAGAAAGTTGCAATACGATGGCGTGTGAGTTGTGCTAGACAAACTCTACTGATATCACGAATATCCCAGATAGTCCAACAAAACTCTAATGGAGTATGGTGTCCGCTTTTGATAAGACCTTTCGCAAACCCTTCGCGTTTTGCTACTTCGTCTTTATCTTCGCTTTGATAACAAGTTCTTGCACACGCAGAAATTAAAAACAATGCATCATTTGGTGCTTCCATCAGTGTTACTTTCATTTACATTCTCCTGAGCCATCTTTAATAATATGAGATATCCGATTAAATCATTTACGGTATCATCACCAGCATATTCGGAACCGCGTTTAATGCGGCTTAATTTGTCGTCTATGCGTACTTTTATCTTTTCCAAGGCACTAGCCTTAGAGAAACAACAAATCGGGTCTAATGCGCTGTTTCCGTAACTGGCGTTCTTTGCTTGCAACATCTGACAAATGTCATCAGTTATCTGTCTTACTCTTTCGTTGAATGGTTTCATCTTTCTTCTCTTTAATATATTTTAACTTTTTAAAGTCAATTAGTGCACGATAATTTCCGTTCACCTTTAAAACGATAGCAGCAATTGCCTTCTTAACATTCTCACGAGTATTCAACTCGTAATCAAAGTCTGCTAATATATTGCCAATCTTATTGTTCTTATCCACATAGCAAATAAAATAACTGTATTGTTTCATTTATTCTTACCTCTCTTATATGGGCACCAAGCAGGTACCTTTTGTAAACGGGTCAAGATAAACGATATTCCAATTTCTTTACCCGTTTTTTCGCATATACCCATTGGGTTATGCTCACAATTCTTACACAATCTCATTTACCACTCCTCACTACAAAACCACCATATCATAACGCCAACTATCCACAGCGCAAATATGATACCGATACTGTCTAATACTATGCTCATTTGTCTTGCGCCTTATTCTCTAAATATTCTTTGGTTAAGTTTAACAATTGGTTAGTAACGTCTAGCGTATTGTTACCAATTTGCTGTATCTTTTCGTTGTTCATAATAGCAGGCACTACATAGATAGCAGCCATTTGCTTGGTTGTAGGGATGAACGTTACCACGCACCATAACAGAACAGAGCACACCAAGGAAACAAGGGCAGCGATACCAGATGTTTTCTGTTCTTGTTTATTCCCGTCAACCCCGGCCAACTTATATGCCAGAAAAGACACAACAAACACTCCTGTGGCTAATGCTGCTGCATAACTAACCAGCATATAGATATCGTCCAACTTTAACAACCAGTACATCTGCATAGGTGTAATCATAGGTTATTCCTCCTCAATAACTTTATTTAAGCGTTCTTCAACACTATCAAGATGTTTATTCCAGTAATCTTTGTGACCCAGATACCAACCTTCACGCTTGTTTGTTTCAATAAGAAACAGAATAAGATATGCTTCCGGCTTTGTTATTGTAATTGTATGTTTTTTTCCCATCTATTCCTCCCAAGGGGCGACGAGGTCTAATGGTGTACTATGAGTATCTCTGGTTCCGTCAAGCATTACCCAGTACATCTGTGTAGTTCCGATTATTAAAACACAAACTGGGTATTTGTCTGTGAGGCTTGCATTAATGTATGTAACCACCACTATTCTACCGTCCCTCGTTTTGTAAAACTTACCTTCTTCCAGTTTAAACGGTTCAGGTTCGTCAACATATGGCTCGTCGCTTTGGAAGATGACACCTCCAACGTTCCATTTATAATAACCTTGTTTATAAAAAGAGCAGATGACACCATTAACTAATTTATAACTGTACCCTTCGGATTCTACAACCTTCCCATCTTTCAACGCCTGAACAACTTCTTCCGGCGTTTTCAAACATCTTTTCATTTTAATCTCCTCAAACCATTTCGTTGATACTACCGAAATGGACCTTTTTAACCACTCGGTTAAATTAGTCAGCCTTGCTCCTTTTTGGCTGACTAGTCAAATCTATTTGCACTCTTTTAATGGGCAAAAATCCGCCTTTTCAAAAAGAAAATATCCCACCCTTCTGTTTTTAATACAGCAGAAATCACCACCAAAATGACCCTCATAAGTCAAGGGGCAACCCATACAACTTTTTGGCATATCCATCTCAATTTTTACTGGCATTGTTATCCTCCGCGCGGCGGTTCCACAGGTTTGCCGCATCATTTCCTTTCCCAGTTACCCCCGCCGAGCAGTTGCAACAACAAACGGATGATAAAACTACACTGGGCGAACCAAAATGACAGGGTTTTTGATAGTGCAAATTTTTACTCCCGCAAAACGGGCACGGCTTTAATTTAATTGCCATTGCTTACCTCCAACAGGGCGTCCAGCGCCGCTTCGGCCAACTCTACAAATCCTGCCCCGCTCAACGAATTTTCGTCTTTTTCTATCATTCCGTTCAGCATAGCATCAATAGCCTGCTCACGGGTAATGCCTTGATACTTTGCGCATTTGCAATTCTTGCAAGTGTCTTTCACAATTGGCTTCCAAGCAATATCTTTGTTACAATAAAGCCCTTGTGAACATCCGCAAAGTTTTGCCAAAATCGGCCTATCTACATTTTGCAGAAATTGGCACTCGCCCCTTACCTCAATACACAAAATTCTTTTCTCACTCATTTTTAACCTCCTAAATACCCCAGGGCCTAGTATAGGATAAGCCCCGGGGCTCAACAGATACATATACACTATAACATTTAATAGCCCCGTTTGTGTTTCAATTCGGGGCGGAATACGTCTTTAATCATATTGCAAATATCTTACAAGTACAGCAATTGTATCCAAGGCTTCTTTTCTAGCCTTTTCAGTATCTCTGTCATTAATCGCTTGTGCAAACTCTCCAAGTTCTTCTGCGGCCAGGGATACCACCTGATACTCATTCTCTGCAAATAGAGGGTGTTTTGCGCAAGCATTCGCTATTGCAGAATCAATTGCGGATTGGGTTTCAACCGTTAATCCAGTAAATACCATTTCAGCCATAACTCATTTCCTGCTTCGTCTTCTTTTTCAATCAAACCCATAAATCTATGTTCTTGATTGAAAGCCGTGCTGCGAAGTACATATTCGTAATTCGGACCGAATCTATATCCTTCAAATCCATTCAAACGTAAAGAGTTATCTTGAATAGCGGCATTTTCATCCGCCTGCTCAAACCAATCGTTATCAAACAAGCCCAAAGATTCTTTATTCGCTTGTAAGTAATTTAAGGTTAAGTATCTCAACGTCGCCCAGTCATAGTCTTTTAATTCTTGTTTTTCTGCATCTTCAATCCATAACGGGAACATACCGTAAGTGTTTGTTAAATCTTTAATTGGGAACCGTTTGCTTAAAATCATATCATTTACCTCCGAACATTTGTTCTTCTCTGTGTGCCTCAAACGCTAAATCTTCTGCTGCCCAGCGTCTGTTATCCATATCATCTTTGATTGCGTCATTGATATGGTCCTCAAAATCTTTGCAGAACTTATTAGTATCAATGCTCAATTCTTCAAAGTGATTCTTTAACCATACAAATACTTGGTTTACAGACTCAACACAACCTTCTTCGTGATAGCCTTTTACCTTGAAAGTAACGCCGCCAACACTAAACTCAATATCAAATTCCATACACAACCTCCTGTTGATTCATAAATGGGTGTATCTTTGAATGGCACTCAAAACAAACTGGTATTAAATTTCTTTTCCTGTTTTTGCCATTGCTATATAATGGTATTATGTGATGCATACAGTACGCTGTGCCGCCACATATATAACATTTATTTGAAGTCAACTCGTTTTTCTTTTTTCTGCATTCCTCATAATCTTTGTTATATATATAGCCTTTTTGATTGGCTAATTCTATGAAGTACGCCAATCTTTCTTGCTAATTCATACCATCTGCCTTTTTCAAAATTCTAGGCCTTCTGTTCTTTCTGCTTAATTTAACCATAGTTCCGTCTTAACAGAGGGGGAGTATCTCTGTATGCCGTGTAATATAGAACTAATAAGATTTTATATTATTACCAAGGGGATTAGAGGTCAGAGCAAAACAACTGCTTACACCCACTCTATGTTTCACCGGCTCTGTTTTTCCGGACTCCGCTATTAGTTCTTTTTGTATCTTGACGCCTGATTGATTGTTTAACGTGGCATTGGTCGGCTACGCCACATACAAAAAAGAGAGCCACACATTTAAGGTTATCTAAATCTAAGGCTGTGTGGCTCAAATCTGTTACTCAAATTGTACTTATACCTTAGGTTTAGATACAAATATAATACAACATATTTAAACATTTGTCAAGTATTTTATTTCTATCTCGGTGCGCGGATATTCGCTGTATCCTTTTACAGCAAACATACTGACGATATCGCAATCGTCTTTCCACGCAACTCCGTTTAAAGCATCACACACCAATTTTAACAAATTATCCACATCCGGACGTTTTAAATGATAAAACCCATCTAATAGCGCTTGTTTCTTTGGTTTGGATAAACTACACGGGACAGGCATATAAAACCTCGCTTTGAGGCAAATAGGGCCCTTATCGGGCATTTTAAAATCATTGTGATACTTAATAAACGCATCACTAATAACTTTCTCTGCATCGTGTGTTTTCTTTGGTGTGTAAGCCATTGCGTGTTTACCGAACACTCTGAACTTCGGGCGCCCCTTCGCTATCGGTTCTCCCATCACTACAAAGTTTATTGTCTTCATATTGTTTTTCCGTATAATCAATGGTTTGTTTAGCCATATCGGAACTCATAACATATTTGCCATCAATTCCGATAGTCATTTTTCCAGTAAACTCTCCGTTCGGAAAGTGAATTACTACCCATCTTTTTTTGTTTTCGTTCATCTAACTTCTCCCTAATTATATAAATTGTTACTGCCGTAATAACAACCAATACAGAATTAATGATTCTGCCAAGTACGAACTTACCAACGTTAACATACATTATCGCCTCCAAAATATACACCCCCGGGACCTAACAACCGGGGGCGTATTTGTACTACCTTTTAGGAGATAACCTTAAAACGGTGCATCACCGTTATAAGATTCTACGCTTGGAGCAGGTTGTTCCGGTTCCGGCTCGGGCTCTTGTTTCTTTTCTGCCATTGTCATACCTAACAACACTTGGTGTTTCAAATACAACTTCTTCGCTTCCGTTTGAATTGCATCTAACGAAATATCTTCGCCTTCTTTTTTATTTGCAATCATCACATCTTTCACAAGACCGCAATAAAATTCCAAACGGATATCGTCTTGACGCAACTTATCCATACGCAAGCGTTCTTCCAAACCAATACTGCCATTAGCCGCTTTCGCAATGCTTTGTGCAGCCTTGGTAGCCGTAGGCGTTGCAGAGCCATCAGAACCAATGCCTTTGTAGGTAACCCATTTAACACACGGTTTACCCATATACTCGCTCATCGTGATATCATAAATACCCGGAGCGACGCAATCATCATAAAAACGTTGCTTATTGGATACTTTATATTGATTGCCAGATGCGTCCGTCAAAACTTTACGGACACCGAATTTACTTTCCATCTTTTCAATTTTTACAATTTTTACTTCCATTGATATCTCCTTAAAAATATCTATTATTTCGTTTAGAGTAGAGTCCAAGCAAGAGTTTATAATGTTCAAATGCTTCCTCCATATCTTTAACGTATAGGGTACTGCCATTTACATTATACTCTTTTATTTGCTTTTCTGACATCGTACTCAAATTGGGAATATGAAAGATAACCGCTCCTGCTATCTTTATTTTCCCATTAGTCATTTGCTCTACTGCATTTGCATATGCACTTGTTTGGCAACCGTAAGAATCGTGTACGGAACGCGAAGTCTTATTATCACCAATCCACCACTTTCCATCTTTGTAGGCAAGAATGTCCAATTTGCCACCAAATCCGAGTTTTCCCTTGTGCCATAGCAACGGTACCTCAGTTGCTACACAAACGCCTCCAAAAGCCTTCCAGGCCTGTTTAAAACGATTTAACGGTTCGTTATCAATAAATTCATAACCCATTAAATAGTTTTCAAAATTATCGTGTTGTGCAGTACCAGCAGTTGCTGCATCATCTTTCTGTTTGTCTGGGTCTGCTAACGCTGTTTGGCACACATAGTTAATGTCATCACTAGTAAGCACGTTAGTTTTACTGATGTGTGCCATTAGCAGCGCTTTCGCTCTGGCGGCTACTTGGCGTTTTCCCCATTCGGCGAGAGCACCCGCTTTGCTCCCATCCATTTGCAGTACCGAAGTACAGCGGGGCATCTTATAACGGCCAAGAATATAGCCTTCTTGCCTTGGCGAAATCTTACCAAAACCAACTTGGGAGGATACGTTGTACAAAGATAAAAACGCTTCTTTATCTTTTTGCGGTAAATCCAACTCGTTTAGTCTTCTTAGTACGTTTTCTTTCATATGCGTAATACCTCTTGTATCTTACACCAGTATCTTCGTTCTGTTCCCATTCAGAAACAATACTGTATGCGCAATCAGCAGAAGCATTAATCTCTGAAATACATTTACGCACATCACAAATCTGCAATTTAACAATCATTTCAAAACTAGTGGCACCTTTTGATTTGCGACGAACTAAATAATCTAATACGAAATCTGCTTGTGCTGCGCCCCTCTTATGCGTGGGCAATGGTGTCTTTTTTGTCATTATGTTCACTCCCAAAAATATAATTTAACAACTGAAACCCTTGCGGATTTAAAGCAAATTGCATTTCAAACTGCAATACGCTTTCTTCTTTGTTCGTGCCAAAGCCGCATCTAACAACCAATGCTTTCTTTAACAATTCTTTTACTTTGGGACTACTCAATGCATCTTCCAACATTTGAGAAGCGTTTCTGGTTGATTTAGCGGCTCTTGCAGCCGTTTCTTCATCCATTCCCCAATCTTTTAATACTTTTGCAGCATTGGTATTTAACGAATCCAATACACTTTTTTTGCTCATATTTACCTCACTTTTTCAATTTTTTAGCACATTCCGGACAAACGTTCATAAAACAAATTACTTCTCCGGTTGTGCGACGTCTGCGTTTCGGTACAGAAAACATAACCGACGTATCTGAACCACATTTTTCACACCTCATTGTGTATTTATGGTTTTTCATAACAACCTCTAAACGCTCCTGCCCCCGTATCGTAACATACGATACAGGAACAGGAGGTCTTTTCAAAAGCCTTGCAATAACGCTGTTTAGGGCCTTTAAACACGTTTCTACAACGTCTTGCCATTTCCAAATTATTCATAAGTTTATTATAACTTATTTAATTCATTTAAAAACGCGTCAAAGTCTGCTTTCTCTTTTTCAGTAGCAAACTCTTTCATCGCTTTCACAACATTATTAACATAACTAGAAAATGAACGCATCATTTCACGACTTCTTAACATCCGAGTCTTATAAATACCCTGATACTTATTATTGTTATGCATAATATTGTTACGGTAAAACACATACAGATTATGATATTCTTTGTCCGTATGCACGCTTTTATTGCGACGGATTCTTTTTTTGATTGACAGATTAGCATTGATTTCTTGTTTCAATGCTAACAAATCACGCTTGTTTAATCCCTTCAAGCAAATCGTATTCTTCTTGACCGGGATTTTCTTCGCAAAAAGCCCAAATGCTTTTTCCAGTATTCGCTTCATAAAGACCTCTCTTTGGTTGTTTTCTTACGAAAACTCTTTTTTCTGTATAGTTCTTTGCAAAGTTATATAAGCAATCAATATTTCTTTGCAATTCACTTAGTATTACATACTCATAATCTGTATGAGGATTGTAATATCCAGCAGATAAATTCATCATATTTATCTGCGCTGCTCCTAATACGTTCACATCAGTTAATAAACCTTGTGCTGGTTTCCCGTGCGGGAAAGCCTCCTTTACTTCTTTTTCAAACTGCTCATCACATAGTTGCACACCTCCGCTATTGAAAATTAAATCCTTACCACCTTTACGGTCTATTTCAATCAGAAACAGATTGTCTTTTAATGATTGGGCATCATATTCTCTGCTGCCAAGACAACCTCTTTCTTCATCACGAAAGAAAATTGCTTTGCAGGGCACCTCGCTTTCCAGCATTTCTAAGCAAGCAATGATTCCGCACTTATCATCGCCTCCTACTCCGATTCCATTTGTGCTAATCATTACATCATCTTTGATTACTTTGATTTCTGGCTTTGCGCTGTGTACTGTATCTAAGTGGCAACAAAACGCTGCTATGTCCGTGTTTAGTCTGTTTACAACCGTTATATTGCCATAGTCATCAACATCAATGATATAGTTTCTAAGATGTTTATAAAGAGTATCAAGTGAGTTGTCTTTTGCATCCCAGATTTTTTGATATTTTGTATATAAATTAGGCATATTGCTCCTCCATTAATTTTCTGAAACAGGCTAACAGCGCTCTGTCTTTTTTCTTGCGCGGCACATATTTTTCACAATAAAGTTTATGTGTATCGGGGCTTTTGTTAGGTTCTTGCACCCAATAACGTCGTCCGCAGCAATTATACTCCAAAAACCCAAGGTATTTATCATATACGCGGGTTGTTCTTATGCAACCTGAGAAATTGTATCCATCAGATGTACGATTATTTCTTGAACCACATAAGAAATACTCGTTTCCTCTACAAAACAAATAGGGAAACGAGTCAATATACGGAAACGTGCTTCCGGGTTCCATATTATTATAAGATTTGAACGGAATAAAATAGTTGCTTAATACCTTATAATTCGTTACGTTATATTTATAATCATCTTTAAAAACGTGGTCAATTTTGGATAACACGTCATCCGCATATTGACTAATTACATACAAGCGGTCCACATAATGTTTCCCATCCGGTAAAGTCCAATAAAGAAATCTGCCAATTTTAGCACCGTTTTTCATTACCAAATATCCTTCTACCGGTAAGTTCTCGTAAAATCCTTGCACTTCGTGTCCATACATACAAGAATGCGAACAGTATCTGGGACCAGAAGAGCCATAGTCTTGCGGAAAATTTACAGCGTAACATTCATCAATAGGTGCTTTAACAAATTGATAATCATCAATGTTCATCCTTAACATTTGATTTGTAATCATAATCAAAATATCTTCATATTTTAATTTCCCGTCTTCTTGAATTGGGAACCAGCGCGAGATAAGTTTTGTAGCCTCTGCGTTTTCTTTAAATGCTTGTTTTAACAGTTTAAATGGACTTGCCATCATTCCTGTATTTTTCAGATATTGAACAACATCAAAATCACCTCCCTTTTTAATCAATAAAGTCATCTTATAATATTGTTTGCGACTCAGATATCCTAGTTTGTTAGGGTTACTGATTGCCTTATAAACATAAAAATGTTTATTGTCGTATGCAAACAATTTCGCAACTGCTTGTGCGGATTCTCCGAAATCTGCTTCATTCGCTTTGCCATAAGGCTGTTCAGTTGATTTGTCAGTTAAAATACGAGAAATCAAATCAATAATAGAGCCGTAATTCAGTACTAAATTCTGGCAAATGATATTCGCGTGAGAATCATTAATTGGCCATATTACGTTGCCGTGTGCTTGGTCTTTGTAATTTTTACATACTGCATTTAACCACGTTATTAAATCCATTCTTAATAACATTGTGCTTTTATGGTTGCTCATACTTTGCCTCCTCACGAGCAAATGTTTGCAAGCGTTTAATATATTGCTCAAACGATGCTTTGTTTGAACTAGTTACTAACTGTTCCCACATTCTGCCGTTTAAGGACTTCTTTTGTCCTCCATAAACAGCGCCGAAACAATCTGTTACCGACGTCGTTTCCAACAAATTTTTCATTTGCTTTGTTGGTTTAAATTCACATTTCAACAAAGCGCTTTTTGGAATTGCAAAACAATTAGCATCAGAACAATCCAATCTATACTTTCCATTAAACAGTAAGCAACTCATCATAAGTCTGAATTGAGCCGTTTCAATGGGACTTCTTCTAAACAACGACAAAAGTGCCGTGTCATTAGCAGCAAACAAATGTGTAGTGAATTTTTCACCTTTGTCGGCAACAACATATGTGCCATTTTCAGCAATCTGTATTGCCTGGCTTTGCAGATACACCTTATCTGCAAATCTTATGTATTTTTTACAATAGTATGCTTTTGAATTAAATTCAAAATACATATCTCTCTCATAAAAGGCATCGTCTATACGGAAATATTTATCTTTCGTATAAACTTTATCCGCATCACCTCTCATATACGCTAAAAAATTATCTTTCCATAAGTTATTAGGAAAGGAAGTTTCGTAATCAGCATTCCATTCGTTTCCACCAGAAATAAATTGAATAAATCTGCCTTGACGCCATTTGGAAATAAACATTTTCGGCAGCCTATCAACTGGCGTTAGTGCTTTAATTGTTTTTCTAATATTTGTTTTTGTTTTTCCATTAGTACAAGTTCTTAAAGCCCGAAACAGGCTAACTAATGCCTCTCTGTTGTTTTCCATAAATACCTCCAAACGCCCCTAATTTAAGATTAGAGGCGTTTTTATAATTGGTTATATATGATTACTGCTCATCAGGGTCTAAACCCAATACGGATGGATATGGACCATTCTTGGACATACAGTAATCAATCTCAACATTGATATAACGACCAATGTCTTTTAAACGGATTACTCCGTCTGGGAAGATTTGGTTTAACTTATGGTCATCTGCTTTATAAGTCAAACCCCAGCGGGTTCCGTGGTAATCATATTCAATATAGATTACCGGATGTCCAACATTGTTAAACATCTTTACGATATTAACAATTTGGATTTTACGACCACCAACTTTCGGTAAATTCAAGGGCTTGTCTTGATTACCAATTACTGCAATGACGTCTTTATCTGCCATTTTTGGCCTCCTGTAACATTAATTTATAAGTGTTGATTATCTCTTGTTGTATATCAACAGTATCTTTCAACACTTTAATTGTTTCTCTTAAAATTCTTTCTGTATTGTCCATATAACCTCCATAGCCCCCCGAAGGGGGCTATATATTTTAATATTCAATCAGTTCAGGCTCTTCTTGGTACGCAATCTCAGTAATCAATCCGGCTTTGATTTGTCTTTCAATCTCTTCGCGAGTAAACTCGCAGGTAATAACTTTATCCATATACGACCTCCAATAAATATATAAATCTAAACTCCCTTGGAAAAATAGAGAGTAAAACCAAGGGAGTGGTAATCTGCATTATTTGATAGCAGATAAATCTCTTTTCAAACAATCTAATGCAGTATTCTCTGCTTTTCTCCATAGATTGTCAATATTCTCTTTTTGAACTCTCTTTTGTTCTTCAATGGCACTCTGCCATTCATAATACTCTTTAAACGCGTTATAACGCATTTTAGACCGATTTACGAGCGTTTTACCAGCATTCTCAAACGAGTTTAAAGTATCTTTCGCAATTACACATACTACGTTTTTTAAGATGTTTAATTTAATCATATGTCGCCTCTCTTATTTATATCTGTATGCATCTATCGTCATTACTAATCCCAGTAATAACGAAGCAAATAGGTTTGTTACACCTGCTATCAATCCAGCACTCGTAAACATAAGTACTGCAATTGATATCAGAATGTTCAATATGATGAACTCATATTTGATAAATGTAATGAACGACTCTTTCTTTACGTTTCTTTTCACCGGATAATTAAGAATTTTATCCAGTATCTTCTTGATTTGCTTATAAGCAATTAGTTGAATCATAAACTGCGCAAACAACAAACCTAAAAACATCTCATTCATATTAACCTCTCTTTTATTTAAAGTTAGGAAAGACTAACTTTATAATATATTTAATATTATGTTAACCACTTCTTTCTTATTTTTAATTCTTTCTATATTTATATATATTATATATATATAAATAAACCAATTAATAATAACAATTAACATATATATTATATTAATATATATATTAT
>ERZ808245.137-NODE-137-length-42733-cov-4.638315_pt1 | contig 42733 bp, 42 predicted proteins | sample MGYA00521243_ERZ808245 | MGnify/ENA primary metagenome ERZ808245 (study PRJEB31516, sample SAMN03275576) | gut metagenome | biome: mammalia-associated habitat; material: feces | host: Papio cynocephalus | place: Kenya | collected 2012-07-07 ... | reverse complement strand
AAAATAAGGAAAAAACCCACGGGGGGGGGGCAGCTCAAAGTTTAAATACTACTTTTACGATACATTCCTTACGGATTATCGTAGAACTTTCAGCCGTCCGTCTTTTTTCTTTTAACAAGACAAGCCGCGTTTTATCAACTCCGCTTTTTCGCATGAAAAGCGGAGCTTTCGTCGTGTTCACAAATTGAAAGGATCTGTTTAATGGTTAAAGTGTCCGCCCTGTTATGCACATACAACACGCCCGAACCGTATTTAAGAGAAGCGATCGAAAGCGTTTTAACACAAACCTTTCCGGACTTTGAATTGATCGTTTTGGACGACGGTTCGACGACCGTCGACGTCGAACGCGTCGTCAAATCGTATTCCGACGACAGGATACGTTTTTATAAAAACGAAGAAAATCTCGGCATTTCCGAAACGCGGAACAAACTGGTCGATTTGGCGAACGGCGAATATCTGGCCGTCATTGATCACGACGACGTGTCGCTGCCGCGCCGTTTTGAAAAACAGGTCGCGTATCTGGACGCGAATCCCGATACCGGCGTCGTCGGCGGTCAAGCCGAATTCATTCCGGCGGGAAAAGTCAAAAAACGTCCGGTTGACAATGAAAGCATCAAAATACTCCTAATGCGGCAATGCGCGATTTTTCACCCGTCGTGCATGATTCGCAAATCCGTGTTGGAAAAAACGGGCGTCAGGTACGAAAAACGTTTTTTCCCCGCCGAAGACTACGCGCTTTTCTGCCGTTTGATTCGGCACACGGATTTTTACAACATTCCGGACGTTTTGCTTTTATACAGAAAGCATAAAAAAAACACGTCCGCGCTTCAACGCGCGAAAATGAACAAAGCCACCGTCGCCATACAAGTTTTCGCCCGCAAAGAAAACCCCGATTTGGCGGCGGTTTCCGACGCCGAATGCGAAAAGATCGAAATTTTCCGCCTGTTCGGCGCGTTGCCGTTTCTTTCGGTGCGTTCAAAGCGAAATCGAAAAGTTTTCAAGTTGTTCGACATCATTCCGATTCTGTCGTCAAAAACAAAAACACGGACACTGCCATGAAAATACAATTCATTCAAAACGCCATCGACCGTTTGCGCGGGAAAAGGCATATCGAAACTCCGGCGCCCTATTATAACGACGGAATAGCGCTGTCCGCAGAATATCCGGACATTTACAACAAATCCGGTCGAAAAATGGAAATGTTTTTCATTCGCGACCGCCATTTTTCACACGCGCCTTACGGCACTTTTCCGACGTATTTTTTATGGGACAGGTTCAATTACGGGTTGAACACGCATTTTTACACCGGAAAATCGGCGAAAGAAACCGTCGGCGCGCCGGCGTCGAAATACGCATGGCTGTTGGAACCGCGCACGAAACAGCCGCAGGATTACCGCGCGTTTGAACGGGAGCGGTCCTTGGCGCGGGAGTTCGACGCCGTCCTAACCTATGATGAACGACTGCTGGATCTGTTGGACAACGCCGTCTTTTTTCCGAGCTGCGCCACATCGTGGGTACACGAAGCGGACGCGGACATCTGGCGAAAAAAAACGAAAAACGTTTCCATTTTGTCGTCAAATAAAAAAATGTGTCCGCTGCATTATCTGCGGCTGGCGATCGCTTGGGAATGTAAAAAAGAGGGGGTTGCCGACACGTTCGGCACGTTTGACGGCGGGCGCGCCGTGACGATGGCGGAAACGTTGAAACCCTATCGCTATTCCATCGCGATTGAAAACCAGATTTCGGATTATTTTTACACGGAACGCCTGATTTCCGCCTTTATCACCATGACCGTCCCGATTTACGTCGGGGCGCGGAAAATCGAAAAATTTTTCAACGCCGACGGCATTATCCGCATTGATGAAAAGCAGGCCGCGAACATCAAAGACGTTTTAAGGCAATGTTCCGAACGGGACTATATGAACCGCCTGCCCGCCATGCGCGAAAATTACGAAAAGGCGAAAGCCTACCTGAACCAGCATGACATGCTGTACGAAACGCTTTTCATCAAACCGGATCGGCGGACATTGCATTTCGACTTTTCAAACATCGGGGGCGCAAAATGAAAATCAGCATCATCATTCCGATTTACAACGCGGAAAAATATCTGACGGGTTGCTTGAACAGCGTCGCGGCGCAAACATACCCCGATTTTGAATGTTGGTGCGTCAACAACGGTTCGACCGACAATTCGCCGCAAATCATCGACGGCTTTGTTCAAAAGGACAGCCGTTTCAAGCTGATCGACCGCACGAACGCGGGAAAACAAGCCGCCGCCAGAAACGCCGCGCTGGCGCGGGCGACGGGCGACGCCGTCACGTTCGTCGATGCCGACGACTATATCCACCCGCGAATGTTGGAACTGCTGGTCAAAACGATGAACGAAACGCGGTGCGACGTCGTCGGGTGCGGCATAGAAACGACATCAAAAACATACGATTCCGTTTTTGAAAAAAACGTCCGCCCCGATCCGGTTTTTCGTTTGAATCCGTTACGGTCGTTATGGGAAAAGCCAAAGACGGACATCGGTTCCTGCGCCAAACTATACAAAAAAAGCGTATTGAACGGTTTGCGTTTCATCGAAGGCGTCTATTTCGAAGACGTGCCATGGACGCTGTTCTGCATGAACCGGACGGAACGATACGCCTTTGTCAACGTTCCCCTGTATTTTTACTATCAATCCGCCGATTCGACCATGCGTTCCGACTGGACAGACGAAAAAACGCGAAGCTACGCCGACGTCATAAATTTCATAGCGGAAAACTTTGACGTTTTTCCGCCGCCGGCGGTCAAAGACATAAAAAAACACATCATCGGAAGAGGCGTCAAGCTGGCTCTGAATAAAATCCGGAAGTCCGGAAATAAAAACGCTTTGCTGCCCAAAGCCGCGGAACTTTTTGTCCCGATATACAAAAACGGGCTTTTTCCGTTGTCGGCTTTATCAATCAAAACAAAAATCATGTTTTTCAAAATGATGTTCATAAGAAGGAAATGAAAAAATGAAGATCAGCGTCATCATTCCCGTTTACAACGCCGGAAAATATCTGGCGGGTTGCCTGAACAGCGTCGCCGCGCAAACTTACGACGATTTTGAATGCTGGTGCGTCAACAACGGTTCGACCGACGATTCATTGCGAATCATCAACGGCTTTGTTCAAAAGGACAGCCGTTTCAAGCTGATCGACCGCACGAACGCGGGAAAACAAGCCGCCGCCAGAAACGCCGCGCTGGCGCGGGCGACGGGCGGCGCCGTCACGTTCGTTGACGCGGACGATTACATCCACCCGCGAATGCTGGAATTGCTGGTCAAAGCGATGAACGAAACGCAATGCGATGTCGTCGGATGCCTGCCGTTCAACACAACGGCACTTTACACGGGCGATTTTGAAACCGTCAAATCGTATAAAACAAAAATTTACAAAGATCCCGTCACCGCCTTTATGACAAAAAGATGCGTTCCGACAACCGTATGGGGACGGTTGTATAAGAAAAGCGTCATCACTTCGCCGTTTATCGAAGACATCTTTTTTGAAGATGTGCCGTTCACGTTTGAAATCTTTTCCGGATTAAAGCGGTACGCTTTGATCACCGCCCGTCTTTACGGTTACTACAAGGGAAACGAATCGACCATGCGATCCGTCTGGACGAATGAAAAAACGGACAGCTACATTCGGGTTATCCGTTCCGTGTCCCTTTTCACGTCCAAAAACATTCCGGAAAAAGCGAAAGCCGTTCAAAAGCGCATTTCAAACGGGCGCGTTAAAATGATCATGTCTCGCATTAAAATCGCCCCCGATCACCGTGAATTGTATAACTACGCCGCGCCGAAAATCCGCGAACTGTATCGGGAAAAGCTGATTTCCTACAGCGGGCTGAAATTGAAACACAAAATCGCCCTGCGCCGTCTGCTGCATGACGGACAAAATCTTGAAAACGGAAAATTCAGCTGCGTTTCGCAAACCGTCTATCCTTTGAAAATCGACGATTTACTGGCTTTGCCGGATGTCGTCCCGCCGCCGCCCGCGATCAAAGGAAAAGAAATCGTCATTCTGGTCGGAAACAGGGATAAAAACATTCCGGACAGGCTGTATCAGGGACGCGATGCGCTGGAAGACCTGAAATCCGCCGGATATGAAACCGCCCCGTGCCGCGTCGCTTTTTTCAGAAACCGCCCCTTTTGGGATTTGCTGTCGCCGTTTTGCCGCGCCTATCGCAACCGGTTTCACGCGTTCGGCACAGCCGTTTACCACATCCGCCCGCAAACCGTGCGCGAAATGAATTTGGAACGCGGGCAAAGGACGAAGGAAAACGCCTATCTTTATTCAAAATGGCCGCTGTCGGCGCAACAGCGGCAAAAACAATACGATGATTTGAAAAATTCCTTGATTCAAAACGGGTTTGACGACAGTCATCCGGTCGAAATTATGCTGTGCCGTTCCTTGGGCGTCAAAGACACGGTTTATCAGGGACACCACAGGATCATGTTCTGCATCGACATGAACGTTCCGTATATCGGCATCGTTTTCATGTACGTTTCGCATTGCCCGCGTTTTCTGGCGAAACCGCTATACCGGCTGGCAAAAATTTTCAAAAAAAGAACGGCGGAATGATTTAAAGATCCACTTTTCTGCCGTACAGCAAATAGTCGTAAACGGCGGAACGCTTCATTATATCCCCGTTGAACTTTTCCGTATCCCCGATTTGTTCCAAAACGGTCGGCTTTCCGGAAAACAGCGACGTTCCCAGCCCCAATCTGTCGCCGGCGATTTCAACGCCCATCGCGGCTAAAATCGTCGGATAAATATCCATGGTGGTGAATTTTCTGTTCGTCGTTTTGACCGGTTTCGCCTGCGCGTTTAAAAACAAATTAAAAACGCGCCGCCTTTTGTCTTTTCCGAAAACGGCATCGTTCATCGCTAAATGATCCCCGACAACGACAACCGTTGTATTCTTATAGAACGACTGGCTTTCCAGCCACGCCAAAAAATCGGAAAGCTGTTTATCCGCGCACGATATGACGTTTTTATAAACATCTTGCCGCGGATATTTTGGCTTGCAAACGGTATCGTCAAAATACCCCGTTGCGAAATGGGTGTCCATCGTCATCATGCCGAATGCGAAAGGCGTATCGCTTTTCCCCAATTCGGAAAGTTCTTTTTTAGCCAAAGAATACGTTTCCGAATCTTTCAGTCCCCATTTGAAACTGGCAATATTCCATACTTTTCCCCCCTTTCCGGTGAAATAGGTGTAATCCTCGATTTTCAAATCGCCGTGCGATTTAAAAAAGATATCCATTCCCGCAAAAGAGGATTTCGTCCCGATCATAAATTTTTCGGCGTATCCGTTATCCTTTAAAACATCATACAGGCAATGCGCTTTCGGTAAAAAATATGTGTACATTCTGTAATGCGCCGGATCTATCGGCAATCGAAGCGGAATGCCGCACGTTTGCGCGACCAGCCCCGCTTGCGTCCACGATGTCCCCGCGACCTGTTCCGCGCCGCCCAAACGATCCGCATCGCTGAAATTAACACCTTTCATCCGCGCCGCCGCGGTCGTGTCGGGGATCAGATTTTCCCCGTCTTTTTCGGAATACGTCGATTCAAACGATTCAACGAAAATCAAAACAAGGTTTCTTTTTTTATCCGGAAAAGTCAATTTCACTTGCGACGGATCGGAATAATAGGTTTCATAAAAATTGGAACGGCTGGAAAAATTGTCTTTAAACCAATTCGGAACATTCAATTTTACGGCGGAAAAAACAACGCAACCGCCGAAAAACAAATATGTCAGTTTTGAAAAATGAACCGCAAAAAAATTATCGGGCTTGACGTTCTGCAATTTTTTCAAAACAAACGCATACAACGCCGTCAATCCGACAGCCCAGAAAATCGTGTTTCGGACAAAGCTGATAATCGTTTTCGCATCCGAATCCAACGGCATATACAAATGAAACAACAGCTGTTCCGTCGTTACATTCCCGAACTTGTCAACAATCCAGCAAGCCGTCGCCGCCAAAAATACGGACAAGAAAAATAAAATCAAAGAAAAAGTTTTTTTCATAAAAGCACCTTTAATACGCTTTGCCGAATTTATAGGGACGGGCGGCGTTGTATTCCGTTTTCAGCCGGACGTGCGTTTCAATGTCGACGTTTTCGCATGCCGCCAGTTCCAGTAAGCGGATCACCGCGTCGGCCAATTCGTCCTCGAACGAATCTTTGATATGTTTTTCAAAGGCTTCCTTCGTTTTCCCGTCCGTTTCGAACGCGGACAGATCGGCGCGTTTTCCTTTGCGGCAAGCCTCCAACGCTTCGGACACCTCGCTGTGAACCAGCGCCAGCCGGCGCGCGGTTTGCAAAGACGCGACCTCTTCAACCAGCGCGTCGTTGCCGGCAAGCGCCTTTTCCAGCCGTTTTTCCGTATCGTGGAATCCCTTTGCAGTCGTGATTTCCAGCGCCCGCGCCGCCCATTCGTTCAGCGTCATTTCAATTTGCCCGCATGAAAGAACTTTTTTATTTTCAAAAACATGCGCTTGCGGCGGACGGACGCCGCCTCGCGCTCCTCTTTTTCCTCGGCGTATTCGGACAGACGCCCTTTCGCCTCTTGCAGCAAATCGTTCGTCCGCGCCAGAACAAAGCTGGTCGGCGCGTCGACCCAGTCGCCCAGCCCTTTGCCGCACGGGGTTTTCGACGGCACTTTTTTAACGCGGTCGCCCAAAGCGGGGAACAGCGTCTTTCCCAAAAATCCCATCACGGGCATTTTCACCGTTTCCAGCTTGTAATCGGCGCGTTTCAGCGTGTAGGCGTTGTTGCATTTCGTCAGAACGTGCGCCAGACGGGCGTGGACTTTGGCGACGTCTTTGGCGTCGGCGGCGGCGATCGCCTCTTGAAACGCCTCGTCCTTTTCAACCTCGCCGTCGAAAAAGGTCGCGGGATCGTCCATTTCGGACAGAATGACGTTCAGATCCAGTCCGTCCTCTTCCGGATCGATGTCCAGATGTTCGTGCATGACGCCGCGCACCACGGCGGACAGCAGGGCGTCAAACAAAAACTGTTCGTGCGTCCACGGCTGTTCCTTTTCGCCCATTTCCAGCGCCTTTCGATCCAGCACCTGATGCGCGCGGTACAGCTCCAGCCATTTTTCGGGATTGTCCTTGTCCTTCAGCAATTCCTGCGCCTTGGTTTTTTCCAAAGCGGCGACCGCCCGACGCAACGCCTGGCAATCCTTTAAATTCCTTACGGCGTCAATCAGCGCGGACGTTTGCCAACGTTCCAAAGATTCCCTGATTTGTTTTTCGTTTTCAAACGTGACGATACCGTCATCCAGCATAAAAGCCCCTTATGGTTTTTTTATATTTTCCTTGAACGTGCGAAAAAAGTCAATCCCGACGGCGCGTTATTTTTCAAACGCCGCGCAAAGGCGCGACGGCGTCAAGGGTTAAGCTTTTATTAAAAAATGAACTATACTATACTGTTCAGGGACAAACACTGCAAGGATTAAACCCATGATACGCCTTTTCGCCGGAATCGAACTGCCCGAACACATCAAAGACCAGCTTTACGCCCTGCGCGGCGGCGTCCCGAACGCAAAATGGGTCGAACGCGAAAACCTGCACATCACTTTGCGTTTCATCGGCAACATCGACGAAGGCGTCGCCGACGACCTGCACGACGGGTTCATGCAGATCAAAGCCCCCGCGTTCGACATGCAAATGGCGCAGGTCGGACTGTTCGCGAACGGTTCGCAGCTGCGCCACCTGTGGGCGGGCGTCTGCAACTATCAGGCTTTGGACTTTTTGCACGACAAGATCGAAAGCGTCGTTTCCCGCAACCGTCTGCCGCCCGACAAGCACAAATTCCACGCCCACTGCACGCTGGCGAAGCTGTACGGCGCGACGTTCGCCGACGTGCACAAATTCATGGAATACAACAACCTGTTCCGTTCCGAAGAATTTCACGTCGACCACTTCACGCTGTTTTCCAGCCACCCGCGCACGGACGGCGACGGGTCGTATTACCGCGTCGAAGCCCAATACCCGCTGTTCGGATACTGGGACTGACGCTTTCAGTCTTTAAATATAGTCGGAAATGTACGGGCTTTCGTGCAGCAGCACGTCGTCCAGACGGCGCACCGCGTCCAGATCGCCTTCGATGCGTTCGGCGCGGAACAGCTGTTTGGCGGATTTGTACCCCAACAGCAAAGCCGTCAGCGTCGCGACCGACATGCGGACGTGATAGCGCGCGATGTCGTCGTCGCAAATCTTGCATTTTCCCTTTTTGAACAGAACGGTCAGCTTGGCATTGTTCCATTCCAGAAACGAATCCGTGACTTCGATGGCGATGCGGACGCCTTTTTCATTCGGATTGCAGCGGTATTTTTTCAAAAAGCCGCGCACGTCGACGATGCGTCCCATGATGTAGGGGCGGATCGTTTCCCGAATGTCGCCGTCATTCATGTAAAAGGCGATCGGTTCGTTGAAATACGTGTTGCCGCGCACTTCGTCGATCATGGAATCGTGGGCGCGGATATATTCCCACAGCCCTTTTTGCGCTTCGCGGTTCAGATAGATCATTTCCTTGATGTGCATGATGTCGTCCTTGATCATGTACACCATATAGCCCAAAGGCTTTTCGTTTTCGGAATAATAGACGGCGACGGCGGTGTCGTCCTCGTCCCAGCGCCAGTATTCCTCCCACGCCAGTTTGTCGCGGTGCAGACAGCCGTGCGTCTGTTTGGCGAAACGCGTGTGCAGATCCATGAATTCCGCGTTGTCCCAGTTCACGCGGCGCACGAATCCGGACACTTTGGTCTGGACGGGAATCTGTCTGTCCTTGACGGTGTAGGAAATCTTGTTCGACACGATTTCCCAGCCGAATTTGCGGTACAGCGGAATCGAATACGGATAAAGCAACGCCAGCACCTGCCCTTTTTCCGTCATGCGCGTCAGGCTTTGACGCATCAGGTTGGACATGATTCCCTTGCCCGAATATTCGGGATAGGTACAGACGCTGGTGATGAACCCGATCGGAACGGTCGCGTCGTACACGTTCATTTTCAGCGGATAGACCGCGAATTGCGACACCAGCTTTTTATGGTCGAAGCACCCCAGGACGTCGGCGCGTTCCAGCACGGGGAATTTGGACTGCTTGATTTCGTCGGCGCGCCAGCCCGTGCGGTTCAGCTCGTCTTCGGTGACCTGAAACGAATAGCGCAACAGGGCGTTGTATTCGTCGACGTCTTTGGTGGACAGTTTTTTAACACAAAGTTTCAGTTTGTCTTTTTTATCGTTCATAAAAACCTTTCTGCCGCTTCGGGCGTTTTCGCGAAAGAATAGCCCAAACGCCCCCGATTTGTCAAACGGGGGACGCGAAAACCGGATTCAATCCTGTCAAGCGGTCGCTTCTTCGGTCGGCGCGGCGGATTCGATCTGCCGCCACTGGTGCGGATCAAGCAAAGCCGACAAAGCCACGGTGACGGTTCTTTCGTTTCCGCCCTGTTCGTTCAAACGCACATGCAACGGCAAGTCGGGAAATTCGATCACCCGTTCCACCAACCATTTCGAGGTCAAGCCGCTCGCTTTTTGAAAAACATCGTTGGGTTGCACAGGGAATTTTGCCATTTTAACGCTCTTTCTTCATAGGTTGCTTACGGTATCCTGCCGTAACGGAATTACAGTTTAAAACAAGACGGCGTCAAGTTCAAATAAAACTTATTCTTGCATCAGCCGCCGCAATGTTTCCAGCCGCGACGAAACGGGTTCGGCGCGGCGCATAAATTCGACGCGCAGTTTTTTCGCGCCGTTTTTCACCGCTTCGCGTTTTTTGACGACGGGGCGTTCCGCCAGCAGGAAATGGCGGCAGTCTTTCATCACGGAAACGAAACCGCCGTAGCGCGACGTCATTTTTTCCTGACGGTTGCCGCCGCAGTTTTGGCATTTGCCGCGCAAAGCCGCGTAAGGACAGTTTTCCGACGTGAACAGGGGAATGTCCTGATACACTACCGCCGCCGCCATATCCGGAAACGCCGCGAACAACGCCGCGGGATCGGGCGTTTCGGGCGACACGGCGAACCCCGACGCCCCCAGTTCCGAAGCCATGCGCGCCGCCGACGAATTGGCGACGTACAGCTGCCAGTCGAACGTCACGTCGACCGCGATCCCTTTCAGCGCGTCCAGTCCCCAGACGTTGGCGATTTCGAATTTTTTAAATCCCTTTTCCATTAAACCGCGCGCCGTCCGTTTCAGCTTTTCCGTTTCCCATGCGCGGGCGATGGCGGGCAGGGCGAAACGAATCTTTTCCCTGTCGAAACCGTCGAAAAAAGCGGCGTCCGTCCGAACGCCCAGTTCGAACACGACCTCCGCGACGGGTTCTTTCATCAGCTCCGCCGCCAGCAAAGCGTCGTCCGTTTTGACGATATAAGCCGTTTGCGCCGTTTCCTTTGACGGCGTCAAAGCTTCGCGGCGCAGGATTTTTTCCTTTCGCGCCGCGCGGTCCCTGTCCTTTTCAGCCGTCAGGACGGCGGCGGCGCGTTCGTACAAACGGCGGCGCAAATCGTTTAAAACGGACAGCGGCACGAACAGCTTTTCGGGGTTGTCGACGTTCAATCCCCTTAGCGTCAGCCCCGTCCCGCCCGTTTTGGCAAAGGCGTCGCGAACGGCTTTTTGCGCCGTGTCGAAAGACTTCGCCGCCGAAAATCCGCCGGCGACCGTTTCCGTCAAATCGCCGCAGGACGCCGAAACGCCGTCCGCGCGCACCGAAACGGCGACGTCGACATCGCCGACGTCCGCGGATTCCGGCTTCGGCGTTTCAAACGGGTACGCCCGCCTGACGGCGCCGGAAGACGACAGATACACCGCCGCCCCGACGGGAATGAACGGCGCGTTGTCGGGCAGGGCGATTTCCAACGTGTCGCCGGCGGCGGATTGAAAAGCGTTTTTGCCGTTCACGCGCATGTTTTCCGCCGAAAATCCGAAAGGACGTTCCGATTTCGGCAAATCGATCTGAACGCCGTCGAACCGTTCGATGCCGACCGCGGTTTTAAAACGGACGCTTTTCACCCCGCCGCGCGTCGAAAACCCTTCGACCTTTCCGGCGGGCAAACCGCGGTGTCCGACGATTTCCGTATCGATCACGTCGAAGTTTTTGCGTCCTTTCAGATAGAAATCCGTCGTCGGACGGCTGAAAACGCACCGGATATTGTCGCGTTTTCGCGCCAAAGTCCGCTTGTCGCACCGTCCGTCCAGTATCGAACGGTAATAGTCCGTCACGGCGGCGACGTACAGCGGGCTTTTTTTGCGCCCTTCGATTTTCAGCGCGGCGACGCCCGCCTGTTCCAGCAGGCGCACGTTTTCGTTCTGCGCCATGTCTTTCATGGAAAAGACGTGCTTCGTTTCGTTTTCGACGGTGAACAATTCGCGGCAGGGATAGACGCATTTGCCCCTGTTCGCGCTGCGTCCCGCGTAAATCGCGGAAAACAGGCACAGCCCGCTGTAACTGTAACACAGCGCACCGTGAATGAAGACTTCCTTTTCAATCCCCGGAACGCGGCAGGCGTCGCGGATTTCGTCCAACGTCAGCTCGCGCGCCAGAACGACGCGCTTGAACCCCATATCGCGCAGGGCTTCGACGCCCTCGCGGTTGTGAACAGCCATTTGCGTGCTGCCGTGCAGGCGCAGTTTCGGAAAATACCGCTTCATCAGCCGCGCCGTTCCCAAATCCTGAACGATCACGCCGTCCGCGCCCGCCGATTCAATCGTCTGAAGCGTGTCGATCAGCGATTCCTTTTCGTTTTCGAAAAAGATCGTGTTGACGGCGACCAGCACCCTTTTCCCGATTTGATGCGCGTATTTCACAAACCCCGCGAACGCGTCGGGGGTGAAGTTTTGCGCTTCGGCGCGGGCGGAAAACTGCGTCAAACCCAAATAAACCGCGTCCGCCCCGTGGGCGAAAGCCGCGTATCCCGAATCAATCTGCCCCGCTGGCGCCAGCAATTCAACCACCATACCCCCTTATTCGAATTTCGTTCGCCGAAACTACCGCTTTTCCCCCGATCGGGAAAACGACCGACCCCGCCTGATGCCCGTAGGGAAAGCCCGTCCAAACGGGAATTTTCAGACGTTTTTTCCATTCGTTCAGCACATCGTCAATCGTCCCATCCGCCGGATCTTTTGCTTTGCAGTCCATGAAAACGCCGAACACGACGGCGGCGGCTTTGTCGAACACGCCCGCGTTGTCCAGCCGCGTCAGCATTCTGTCGACCGCGTAGGGTTCCTCGCCCACGTCCTCCAGCACCAGAACCGCGCCCGTCACGTCGGGCATATACGGCGTCCCCGGCAATCCGGCGATCAAAGACAAGCACCCGCCCGTCAGCGTTCCCTCCACCGTGCCGGCGAAGTCGGATTCCAGCCCCGAAACCGTCTGTTCCCGCCCGTTCAGGCAATCGTCCAGCGACAAATCCGTATAGGGGAACATCACGCGCCCGTGTCTGGGTTTCATCAAATATCCCGTAAAGCACGGCACCCCCGCCAAAGCGTTCAAAGCCAGCTGAACGGCGGTCGTGTCGCTCAGCCCGACAAAGGGTTTCCTATGCCGCGAAATCAAGCCGTAATCCAGCTTTTTCAACAGCCGCGCGGAACCGTAGCCGCCCCCCGCGGCGAAAATCAGATCGACCGAATCGTCGACGAAAGCCGCGGTCAGGTCGGCGGCGCGCTCTTCGTCCGTTCCCGCCAGAAAACGATGTTTTTCATACAGATGCGGCGCGCATTTGACGTCAAACCCGCGTCCGCGCCAAAAACGGACGGATTCGTTCAAAGCGGTTTCGTCAACCGCGCTGGACGGGGAAACGACGCCGATCGTCGTCATGACAGCGCCTCGAATATCGAACGGGCGAAATCGCTCAGCGTGTCGTCGCGCGCGCCCATGACGACGATCCGGTCGCCTTTGGACGCCAGCCCTTTGACCAGAGAAACGACGGCTTTGCGGTCGGGAATGAAATGGACGCGCTTGCCCGTGCGTTCCAAATCACGCACCAGATCGGCGGACGAAATGTCCTTTTGCGCCGTTCCGCCCGCGTAATAGATTTCCTGCATGATCAGGGTATCGTCCAGCCCCAGCCCCCGATCGAAAGCGTCGACCAGCCCTTTGCGCATGATTTTGGTGGGTTTGAACCCGTGGGGCTGGTAGATGACGATCAGCCGCCCGTCGTAATCTTTCAGCGCGGACAGGCTGGCGGCTATTTTTTCGGGATTATGGGCGAAATCGTCGATGACGGCGACGTTCTTTTTCGTCACGCCGACGGTTTCCAAACGGCGGCGAACCCCTTTGAACGTCGACAGGGCTTTCAGCGCCTGCGACGCCGGAATGCCGATCTGCATCGCCGCGCCGACCGCCGCCAGAGCGTTCGCGACGTTGTGACGCCCGATCACGGGCAGGAAAGCCTCCTCCCCGTCCAGGGAAAACCGCACGCCGTTTTCGACGGGCGCGACGTTTTCGGCTTTCAAATCGGCGTCGCCGCCCGCCGCCGAAAAGGTCAGAACGTTGGGATTCCGGTTTTTCAGCGCCAGAACGTCCGCGTTGTCGGCGTTCAAGACCGCCCCGACCGTCGCGCGTTCGACGAAATCGCCGAACAGGACGCGCAGTTCCTCCAACGGTTTGTGGTCAAGCGAAATCGTCGTCAGGACGGAAACGGCGGGCTTGTAAAGCTCTATCGATCCGTCGCTTTCGTCGGCTTCGATCACGCAAAACGACCCCTTGCCCGCCAGAACGTTGCCCATGCCCAGCGAATCCGCGTAATTCAGCATCACGCCGCCGTTGATCACGGACGGGTCGAGTCCCGCTTCCTTTAAAACGTGTCCGATCATCGCGGTCGTCGTCGTCTTGCCGCTGGTGCCGCCGACGGCGATGCCGTTGTGTTCGTGCAGAAAATCCGCCAACACTTCGGCGCGTTTCATGATAGGAACATTCAGTCGGCGGGCTTTGACGACGTCGGGGATCGTTTCTTCGACGGCGGAGGAAACGACCAGAACGTCCGTATGTTCGTCGACGCCGCCGCCGTCCTGCGCGAACAGGGCGACGCCCTGATTTTTCAAAACGTCGAATTTGGACGCGTTGACGCCCGCGTCGTACGCGCGGTCGGATCCGCCGACGTCGTATCCCTTGTTTTTCAGCATCAGCGCCAGCGCGCTCATGCCGCTGCCGCCGACACCGCAGAAAAAGTATTTTTTCATGGATTTCCTCCGAAAATCGAAACGCTTGACTTTTTTATATGTAAAAAAGATAAATTTAATGTAAAGTGAATTTAAGATTTTTTCCCCTTGCAAAGGAGCTTTTCCATGCGTGCCGACCGTTTGTTCCTTTTAACCGCCGTTTTCACGGGTCTGGCGTGTTCCGCGCAGGCGCAGTACACGTCGAAATCGTCCTCTTCGTCCAGTTACACGACCAACAGAAAAACGACGGCGACGACGCAGCAGCAGCGCGCGACGACACCCGCCGCGACGTTCCGTCCGCGCCCCGCGGCGCAGGCGACCGCAACGAATCCCGCGCGCCGCGTCATCACCCCCGCCGCGAAAACAGCCGCCGCGGCGGCAGACGACGACGAACTGCCGTCCTTTTCCGCCTTTGAAAAAAGCAAAACGGAAACCGAAAAACCAGTCGTGCCGAATCCCAAGGGCGAAATCTGGTTCTACATCGCCGATTTTTCCTATGAAAACGCGACGGGGAATCCCGACTTTATGAACTGCCAGTGGAAAGTCGTCGCGCAGAACAGGACCGACACCAGAATCAAACGCTACACGCTTGACTACAAACTGCTGGACGAGGAGTTTTCCTTTGACGTCGGCGGTCTGGCGGCGGGCGAATCCCGCGTTACGCCGCACGGAACGTATTCCCCGAAATGTCCGGGGCTGGGACAGGTCAAGCCGAAAGCGACCGTCAGAAAATGCGATTTCGGTCCTTTGAACAAACCGGAAGCGTGCCAGAAATATCTGATCGTCAAATAAAGTCCGGCGTCCGTGAAACCGTTTAAACACATTGCTCTGCTGGCGGGACTGTTTTTTTCCGCCTTTGCCGCGGACGCGGCGGAACAGCCGCCCGCCGTCGAATTGACCCCGCCGCCGGTCACGGTCGACGGCGACACGGAACCGGAAAGTGAAATCGGGCAAACGACGTCCGGCGTGCTGTCGTCCGCCGACCGCGAAACGTATTCGCGCGTTTTCGCCCTGATCGACGCCGGCGGATACAAAGAAGCCGAAATTCTGGCGGACACCGTCAAAGACGATTTGCTCAAAGGGCACGTTCTGGCGCAAATCTATCAGGCGGAAGACGCTAATCCCACCAGAAAACAGCTGGGAAACTGGCTGAAAAAATACGCCGACCTGCCCGCGGCGGAGGAAATCTACGCGCTGGCCGTCAGGAAAAAAGCGCCACTGCCCCGCAAAAAACCGACCGATCCGGCGGCGCACATGGCGGCGGGCGCGTGCACGTCCCTGCGCATCGCCGACCCGATTGATCTGGTGTTTTACAAACGCGCGGCTTACGTTCCCGAACCCGACCGCAAAAAAGTCCGCATGGGCATGCTGTATTTTTCGTCGGCGATCCGCCACGGCAAAACGCTGGCGGCGAAACTGCATCTGAACGACAGATTCGTTAAAAAACACCTGTCGCAAAAGGATCGCGACGATTCCCTGACCGCGCTGGCGTTCGCCTATTTCATCGACCGTCGGGACGAAAAGGCGTGGGAAACCATACAGGAACCGCTGAAACGCGCGCAAAACCGCAATCCGACCGCGCATTGGGTCGCGGGTTTGACGGCGTTCCGCCTGAAAAAATGGACGGAGGCGGAAACCGCGTTCAGAACTTTGGCGGCGCACCCGAAAGCGATCGCGACGCAAAAGTCGGCGGCGGCGTTCTGGGCGACGCGCGTTTTTTTGAAACTGGGAAAATATCACGACATCAATCCGTATCTGCAACAAGCGGCGACGGCGTCCCCCAACTTTTTTTACGGCATTCTGGCGCAACGGGCTTTGGGCTGGAGAATCGGGCATTCGTGGAAAGGCGCGGCGGCGCAGAAATCGGACACGGACGCCGTGCTGGCGAACCCCGCCGGACGGCGCGCGGCGGCTTTGCTGGAAATCGGTCAGACGGACATGGCGGAACGCGAATTGATCAAGCTGTACGCTGAAAACAAAAAATTGCGCAAAGCGTTGCTCGCCTACGCGGGATCGATCGCCGAATATCCCGATCTGGCGGTGCGTCTGTCGGCTTTGTCGGGCGAAGTTCAAACGCCGGACGGCGACAACGCGCTCTACCCCTATCCCAACTGGACGCCGACGGACGGCTGGAAACTGGACAAGGCGCTGGTCTACGCCTTTGTGCGTCAGGAATCCTGCTTTAAAAACAAAGCGTTCAGCAAAGCCGGCGCGCGCGGCGTCATGCAGCTGATGCCGTCGACGGCGCGGCTGATGGCAAGACGGCTGAAACAACCCTATCAGCTGTCGCGTCTGCACAAAATCCCCTACAACCTGATGATCGGACAGGAGCTGATCCGCACCCTGCTGAACTACAAAGCGATCGACGGAAATCTGTTGATGACGATCGCGTCGTACAACTGCGGTCCGAAAAACACGGTCAAATGGCAGAAACGCGACGACTTCAAAGACGATCCCCTGATGTTCGTCGAAGCGATCCCGTCGCGCGAAACGCGCGGTTTCGTCAAAAAAGTCGCAGCGAACTACTGGATTTACCGCAGTCTGTTCGGCAAAGACCTGTCGTCCGTCGACGACGTTCTGGCGGGAAAATACCCCGTCTATTCGGAATAGGAATCCTCGGAAAAGGCGGGCAGGGAAACGTCGTGAACGACCTTGCCCCAGATTTCGGCGGGCAGTCCGCCGCCCGCGACTTTGTTCATCGGGGTTTCGTCGTCGTTGCCGACCCAGATTCCCGCCGCCAGATCCCGCGTGTAGCCGACGAACCAGGCGTCGCGGTAGTTTTGCGTCGTTCCCGTTTTGCCTTTCGCCAAAACGGTCGGGTTGGCTTTTTTGCCCGTTCCGCGCCCGATCACGTCGATCAGAACCGAATCCAGTTCGGCGACGTAACGCGGGTTGACCAGACGGGACCGCCCGCCGTCGAACCGTTCGTACAGCACTTCGCCGTCCCGCCCCGAAATCCGCGTGATGCCGAACGGCGTGACGCCGAATCCGCCGTTCGCCAGCGCGGCGTACGCCCCGACCGCGTCGATCAGCCGCGTCTGGCACACCCCTAGCGCGATCGCCCCGTCGGCTTTGCAGTCCGCCCCGACGACGCCGAACTTCACCGCCGTTTTGCGCACGTCGCGCACCCCCGTCTTAATCGCCGTCGCCACCGCGACCGTATTGACCGATTTGACCAGAGCGTCGCGCAGCGTGATGTCGCCGTAGTATTTTCCGCCGTCGTTTTTGGGACTCCACCCGTTCAGGTAAAGCGGTTTGTCCCGCACGACGTCGTCCGCGCGCATGCCGTGTTCGAACGCGGTCAGATAAACGAACGGCTTGATCGCCGATCCGATTTGACGGCGCGCCTCGACCGCGCGGTTGAACTGGCTTTTTTTGTAATCGACGCCGCCCGTCATCGCCAAAACGCCCCCGTCCAAATCCATCACGACGCCCGCCGCCTGCGTCGCGTTTTTCTCTTTCGCTTCGGCGGAGGAAAGCGCGGCTTTGATCTCTTTGTCCAAAACAGCCTGTTTTTCGGGGTCGAGCGTCGTTTCGACGACGATGTCCCGTCCGATGCTGCCCAGATAAGCCTCGGCTTCGGCGGCGACCCAATCGGCGAAATAATACACAGACCCGTCCCTGTCCTTTTCGGCGACGGCGCCCGTTTCGGCGGCGTTCAGAGCTTTGCGCGCGGAAACGTAGCCCACCTTGACCATATTCGCCAAAACCAGTCTGGCGCGCCTGTCGGCGGCTTTGGGGTGCGTCAGGGGGTTGTAGGTCGTCGGCGCCTTTAACAGTCCCGCCAGCACCGCCGCCTGATACAGGTTCAGGTCTTTCGCCCCGACGCCGTAGTATTTGCGCGCCGCCGCCTCGATCCCGTAGGTTCCCGCGCCGAAATACACGCGGTTCAGATAAATCGTCAAAATTTGGTCTTTGGTCAGCTTGCGTTCCAGCCAAAACGCCAGCAGCAGTTCCTGCACTTTGCGCCGCATCGTCTTTTGCGGCGACAGAAACAGGTTTTTGGCGACCTGCTGCGTCAGCGTGCTGGCGCCCTGCGCTTTGCGTCCCTTGACGGCGTTGACGACGGCGGCGCGCAGGACGGATCGCGCGTCCACCCCGAAATGGGAATAAAAGCGGCGGTCCTCAGTCGCGATCAGAGCTTGCGGCACATAGTCGGGCAGGCGTTTCAGCGAAACGGGGCGTCCGTATTTCGCGCCGTAAGACGCGATTTCCGTCCCGTCCCGCGCCAAAATTGAAATTCTGGGCGCGCGCGCGGCGGCGACCGCTTTTTCCAAATCGGGCAGAGTCGCCCAGCACCAGCCGACGTACAGCGCGGCGGCGGCGAAAACGGCGGCGGCGATTCGAATCGTCGTCCCGCGCGCCGAAAAAGCCCGAATCCGTCCGATTCCCTTTACGAACGGCAAAGGGGTCCTGATTTTTCTTTTTTTGGACGAATCGGCGGTTTTACTGCCCTTTAAAGGCTTCGCCGACGCTTTTTTGTTTGATTTCGCGGGCATTGTCGCTGAATCGCTTACCTTTTGTTAACAAAGTCGGAACAGAATCGAACCATAGCCCCGAAGAGCTTAAATCCCCGTTAATGCGAAAGGAACGTCACGCCATGACCGCCGCGTTTTCAAACCAAAAGAAACTGTCGCTGAACATCGACGCCCCCCTGTATTCCATGCTGGAAAAACAGGCGGAGGAATCGGGCGTCGGCTTGAACGATTTTATCGCGCGGCTGCTGACGGGCGCGATGGACGAATGGAACGATTACTGCGACACGCTGCGCCGTCTGTCCGACGACGGCGACCGGTCGCGGCGCGTCTGCCTGAAATAAGCGGGTCAGTTTCCTTTTTTCTTTAAATTTTCGGTCGCGTAGGCGGCGATTTCCGCCCCGAGCCTGTCCGTCAGAGTCCGTTCGGCGGTCACGACGGCGGCGTAGTCGTTCCCCGCCGGTTCGGTCAGCGTCGACCGCGTGCGGCGCAAAACGTCGCCTTTGCCGTTCATCACCGTCCACCACGCGTCCAAAACGGCTTCCCCGCCGAAAACGGCGTCAAAGCGCAAGATTTCGACATACAGGCGGTAGGGAAACAAATCCCTGTTCAAATTAACCTGTTTGGCGGCGGGGAAACCCATGCGCGCCGAAACGGCGTTGCCGAGAACGCGCGGGAAAGCGTCCGCCACCTGTTCCGCCCAGCGGTTGTATTCGGACGCGGTCAGCGTCACGCCGTCGGGACGGCGGATCACGATCTGCGGCTTGTTCAAATAATCGGGGACGAAAACGGATTCGATGCCGATCAAGATGCCGCGCGCGTCCTTTACCGTCACGCTTTGTTCGGGCAGATCGCCGCCGTCCAGAACGTAAAAAGTCGACGGACGCGTCATGCCGCACGCGGTCAGCGCCGTCATTGCGAATAACAAAAACGTTTTTTTCATCTTGATGCTCCTTTTCCTCTGATCAACGCTTCGGGGTGGCGTTCCAGATAATCCGACCAGTTGCGCAAAGACTGCGCCGCCGCGCTGAAATCGCGCAGCATTTTGTTCAAATCCAGCATGGTTCTGGAGTCGGCGTCAAACGATTCCAGCGCCGTTTCCGTTTTTTTGGCGACCTGCGACAGCGAATGCGTCAAAGCGGACACGTCCCGCATGACGTCCGGCGCGTCGCGGTTGATCGATTTCACCAGTTTGTCCGCCTCTTTCAACAGCGCGTTCATATCCATCACCATATCGCGCAAAGGCAGTTTCTGCACCGTCTGCAAAAACGATTCGCCGATGGACGGCAACGTCGGAATTTCAATGATTTTGGAATTGTGGTTGTGCAGGTTGACCGGCGTGTCGGGATAATAGCTGAGCCCGATCATCATCTGCCCCGTCAGCAGGCTTTGATTTTCCAGTTTGGCGCGCAGCCCTTTGGCGATCATCTTGTCGGTAAATTCGCGGACGTCGTCCTTGTGCGGCTTTTTCGCGCTTTTCAAAATAAAGCTGTTTTCGTTCGTTTCGATATAGACGGGTATGTGGATTTCCGTCGTTTCAACGTCCGTGATCAGGGAAATGCGGACGACGCGACCGATCGGAACGCCGTTGAACACGACGGGCGACCCGACGTTCAACCCCTTGATCGACCCCTGAAAATACAGAACGTACTTTATCGAATGCGAAAACAGCCTGTCCTTGTTGATCATCAGAAGGGACGCGAAGAAAATCAGCAACCCCGCCAAAACAAACATTCCCGTTTTTCTCGGATCCGGTTTTTGAACCATTTTTTTCCCTTCCTTTATTTTTGTCCGCGCGTCAAAAAATGCGCCAAAGTTTCGTTCGGCGGGTTTTTCAGCAATTCTTTCGGATCTCCGCGCGCGATCACCGTTTTCGTCCGCGCGTCCAGATAAATCGAATTGGTGCCGATCGCGAAAATCGACGGCAGTTCGTGCGTCACCATCACGATCGTCGTGCGCAGGTTTTCCCTGACGCGCAAAATCAAATCGTCCAGATTTTTGGAACTGACGGGATCCAGCCCCGCGCTGGGTTCGTCGAAAAACACGATCCGCGGATCCAGCGCCAGCGCGCGCGCCAGTCCCGCGCGTTTTTTCATGCCGCCGCTGATTTCCGCGGGGTAGTAGTCCTGAAATCCGCCCAGTCCGACCAAATCAAGCTTTAAGGCGACCAGATCCTCGATTTCCGCGGGGGTGAAGTTCGTGTACTGTTCCAGCGGCATTGCGACGTTTTCAGCCAAAGTCATCGACGACCACAGCGCGCCGCTTTGATACAAAATCCCCGCCTTGCGCATTGAAAAATCGCGGTCGGCTTTGGTCGCGCCGCCGCCCCAGAACGGTTTGCCGTCAAAGGTTTCCGTGCCGGCGACGGGCTCCTTCAATCCCGTCAGGACGGTCAAAAGCGTGCTTTTGCCGCACCCGCTGCCGCCCATGATGATGAAAACGTCCTGTTCGTTCACGGTGAAATCGACGTCGCGCATGATGACGTTTTCGCCGTAAGCGACTTTCAGCCCTTTGACCTCTAAAAACGGTTTTGCCATCGCTACACCCCGCACACGCTGAAAATCACGGTCAGAACCGCCGTCGCGACGGTCATGAACACGATCGAATCGACGACGGCGGAAGTCGTCGCGAACCCGACCGCCGACGCGTTTCTGCCGCAGGTCACGCCGCGGTAGCACCCGCACAGCGAAATGATGACGCCGTACACCGCCCCGTGGACGATGCCGATCAAAACGTTGCGCATCAGCAGGGCTTTCAGCGTCATTCTGAAATAATCGTCGGGGGACAGCCCCAGCATCAGAATCCCGACGAACGCGCCGCCCAAAATCCCCATCAGATCGGCGTACACGATCAGCAGCGGCATCATCAGGGACAGCGCCAGAACACGCGGCAGAACCAGAAAATCGAACGGCGACACGCCCATCGTTTTCAGCGCGTCGATTTCTTCGTTCACCTGCATCGACCCCAGCGTCGCGGCGTAGGACGCGCCCGTCCTGCCCGCCACGATGACGCCCGCCATGATCGCCCCCATGACGCGCGTGACCGCCAAAGCGACCAGACTCGACACATAAATTTCCGCGCCGAACATTTTAAGCTGAATCGATCCGACAAAAGCCAGAATCACGCCGACCAGAAAACAAATCAGCGACACGATCGGCAGCGCGTTGACGCCCGCGTCCTGAAATTCCGTCCACAAATCGACCTTGCGGACGACGGCTTTGCGGTGAATGAAACGGGCGATCGACGCCAGCGCGCGCCGCGAAAACCACCATGCCGTCCTTGCCCCGTCCGCGGATTTCAGCGCCGCCGTCCCCAGCGCGTTCAAAAAACCGTTTCGGGATTCGGCGGGACGTTCGCCGGCGTGCCGCGGAACGGCGAAAGCCAAATCCAGCAGCGGCGACACGCCGTCGGGCAGTTCGCGCAATTCGACGGTCACGCCGTTTTGTTCGCACAGCGACATGATTCTGACCAGAAAAGCGACCAGACGGCTGTCCCACAGCTCCACCCCCGCTCCGTTCACGACGACGCGGTCGAACGACGGGCGCGAAAATTCGCCGATCAAAGCGGCACGGTCGTCGAAAACGCCGTCGCCGCCCCAATCGCCCGTCAGCGTCAATTCGGCGGAACGTCCGGATTCGTTTTTATTCAAGACTGCTTTGACGGGCATGGCTTTCCTTACTTTGCGGCAACGGGCGGCTTGTCGTCCAGAACGGCGAAATCCGCCCGCAACAAGCCGTATTGATCGATCAACCGTCTGATAATATCAGGATATTTGAACGGTTTGTAGGGGAAATTCAACAGCAAATGGGCTATCTCGCCCCCGTACATTGTGTTACCCGAACGGCGGTAGCTGGCGCGCGCGTCCCTGAAACTTTCCAGATAACCGTTGGTGTTGACATAAAGAATTTGGCTTTCGACCGCGTCGTACAGCGTCTTGAACGTTTTGATGCGGTACTGCGGACCGTATTTCTGATCTTCGTCCGGAACGACGCCGTTGCCGTCCCAGTCGCGCTGATGATAGACAGCGTTGTGTTCGCGGGCGTAGCGGCTGGTCGCGAATCCCGAATCCTGCGCCGCCATCGTCATCATGATCGTCGGCGGCACCGCGTCCGCGCGCGTCAGCAAAGCGGCGAACAGCGTCCCCAGATCGTCCGCCGGCTTGACGTCGTAGCGCGCGACCCACCCGTCCAGTTCGGCGCGGGCGTCCGCGGTCAGCGCGCCCGTTTCGTCAAATTCTTTTTTCAGCTTCAAAACCGCGGCGCGCTGTTCCAAAACAGCCGCGTTCGCTTTCAGCACGACGGGCAGCATCATTTCGAAAAACAGCGCCGGTCTGATTTCGTCGAAACGTTCGCGGTTGAAATCGGTCGGGACACTTTGAACGAACAGGCGCGGCGCGGGCTTTTTTTCCGCCAACAGACGAGTCAGGTCATAGCCGTAGCGGTCAAACACCCGCCGCAACGCCGGCGTTTTCGCGTCCGACACGTAGACGCCGTCGTCTTTGACGTCGACCGACGCCCCGTCCCCGCCCGCAAGAAAGCAAAAAACGGCGACGACCGAAAGGACGGCGGCGGCAAGAATCTTTTTCCCGTTATTCATCGGATTGCGCGTCGACGGCGTGTTCCAAATCGTTCAGGGCGAACGCCGCGCGGGACAGGTAGAATCCCAGCCCCAGCAAATGGTTCGGAGCGAACTGCGTTTCCGGCGATCCGTTGACGACGACCATCGGCTGCATCAGCGCCGCCGATTTCAGCGCGGCGACGGCTTTTTCCCAATGTTTCCGGACGCCCGCCTGCAAAAAAGCCGTTTCGAAATCGGAATGCAGATCGCGCGCGATCAGATACCAGACATAGGCGCGTCCTTTGACCGTATAGAAAACGGTGTCCGCCGACCAGTCCAAAACGCGTTTTTCCCCTTTGGCGATTTGCGCCGCCAGCGTGTCGGAATCGGATTTCAGCTGTTCGGCGAGAACCGCGGCGAACGATTTGAGCGACGCGGAAGAATTATCGAAAACCTGATCGCCGTTCGCGGCGTCCGCGGCGTATTTCGCGATGTCCGCCGCCGCGGCGCGGTATTTCTTATCCGACGAAACGGCGGGTTTCCAATCGTCGACATGCCAAACCGTCGCGGGATAAGCCAGCGCGTCGGCGGCTTTTTGCAAACCGGCGGCGTCGGGATTGCGCTTCGCCAGAACAGCCGCGATTTTTTGCGCGCCGTCGATGACGCCCGTCTGGTACGCCGGCATGTTGTCCAAAACCGCCGCGGGATAGAAAAAAGGCAGATTCGGCGTGAACGCGTGTTTGTCGACTTCGCGTCCGATCAGCGCCGCCAGCGTGTCAGCCGTTTTGACGGCGGCTTTGGATCCGTCGTTGAACGCGGGATTCACGTCGATGCGGTTGAAAAAGAAAGCCCCGGCGGGATAGTACAGCACCAGCACGGCGAACAGCGCGCCCACCCCGAAACGCCACCATTCGACGGCGAAGGGAAACAGCCGTCCCGCCAGTTCGGGAACGCGGGCGGCGGCGGATTTCGCCAGCGGCGCGGCACCGTCGAGGGCTTTGATTGAAAATTCTTTGATCGCATTCAGGATTTGCCGGAGTTTTTCTGTCATTTTCGCGTTCCGTTGTTGACGTTTTTCTTCTTTATTAACATACGGGGCGCGCGGGCGCAAAGCCCTTGCGAAAAAAAAATGAAAAAAAACGCGCGACCGCCTTGCGAAACGAAATCCCCCCGCCTATATAAGGGTTTCGAGAAATGCCGGATCACGGCAGAATTTACAAGGAAAAGAGGTTTTATTTATGGGAAAAGTAATTGGTATCGATTTGGGAACGACAAATTCCTGCTTCGCCATTATGGACGGCAAAGATCCCCGCGTCATTGAAAACGCCGAAGGCGCGCGCACGACGCCGTCGATGGTCGCTTTCACGCAAAGCGGGGAACGTCTGGTCGGGCAGTCCGCCAAACGTCAAGCCGTCACCAACCCCGAAGGCACGTTCTTCGCGATCAAACGTCTGATCGGACGCCGTTTCACCGACAAGCAGGTCGAACGCGCGAAATCGTTGGTTCCCTATCACATCATCGCCGGCGAAAACGGCGACGCGTGGGTCGAAGCGCACGATAAAAAATACGCCCCCAGTCAGGTTTCCGCGTTCATCTTGCAGAAATTGAAAGAAGACGCCGAAGCTTTCCTGGGCGAACCGGTGACGCAAGCCGTCATCACGGTTCCGGCTTATTTCGACGATTCTCAGCGTCAGGCGACCAAGGACGCCGGCAAAATCGCGGGGCTGGAAGTCCTGCGCATCATCAACGAACCGACGGCGGCGGCGCTGGCGTACGGTTTGGATAAAAAAGCCAGCGGCACGATCGTCGTGTACGACTTGGGCGGCGGCACGTTCGACGTTTCCGTTCTGGAAATCGGCGACGGCGTGTTCGAGGTCAAGGCGACCAACGGCGACACGTTCCTGGGCGGCGAAGATTTCGACGCGCGCATCATCAACTATCTGGCCGACGAATTCCAGAAAGAACAGGGCATCGACCTGCGTCAGGACAAGCTGGCTTTGCAGCGTTTGAAAGAAGGCGCCGAAAAAGCCAAAATCGAACTGTCCTCCGCGCAGCAGACCGAAATCAACCTGCCGTTCATCACGGCGGACGCGACGGGTCCGAAACACCTGAACGTCAAACTGACCCGCGCCAAAATGGAATCGCTGGTCGAAGATTTGCTGGAACGCACCAAAGCCCCGTGCGAAAAAGCGTTGAAAGACGCGGGATTGAAAGCGTCCGACATTGACGAGGTCATCTTGGTCGGCGGCATGACCCGCATGCCCAAGGTTCAGGAGATCGTCAAGGAATTCTTCGGTCGCGAACCGCACAAGGGCGTCAACCCCGACGAAGTCGTCGCTTTGGGCGCGGCGATTCAGGGCGGCGTTTTGAAAGGCGACGTCAAAGACGTTCTGCTGCTGGACGTTACCCCGCTGTCGCTGGGCATCGAAACGCTGGGCGGCGTGTTCACGCGTCTGATCGACCGCAACACGACCATTCCGACGCGCAAATCGCAGGTGTTTTCGACCGCCGAAGACGGACAGACCGCCGTCACGATCCGCGTGTTCCAGGGCGAACGCGAAATGACCGTCGACAACAAGCTGCTGGGTCAGTTCGATCTGGTCGGCATTCCTGCCGCGCCGCGCGGCATGCCGCAAATCGAAGTCACGTTCGACATCGACGCGAACGGCATCGTCAACGTGTCCGCCAAGGATAAAGCCACGGGCAAGGAACAGACGATCCGCATTCAGTCTTCCGGCGGTTTGAGCGAAGCCGACATCGACAAGATGGTCAAAGACGCCGAAGCCCACGCTTCCGAGGACAAAAAGAAGAAAGAAGCCGTCGAAGCCAAGAACAAAGCCGAAAGCTTGATCCACGCGACCGAAAAGAACTTGAAGGATCTGGGCGACAAAGTGTCCGCCGCCGACAAGGAAAAGGTCGAAGCCGACATCAAAGCTTTGCAGGACGTTCTGGAATCCGGCGACGTCGCGGCGATCAACGCGAAATGCGACGCTTTGATGCAGTCGTCGATGAAGATCGGCGAAGCGCTGTACAAAGCGCAGCAGGAATCCGCCGCCGCCGGCGCGCAGGCTTCCGCGGGCGAATCCGCTTCGACCGAATCCAAACCCGCCGAAGGGGTCGTCGATGCCGATTTCGAAGAAGTCAAAAAAGACTGATTCCTTGTAAATGACAACCGTTCGGAAGGCGTCAAGCCCTCCGAACGGTTTTTCCGTGTTTGAATGAAAGCTGAAAGTATCATGGCGAAACAAGATTATTATGAACTTCTGGGTGTCGAAAAAACGGCGACCGATATTGAAATCAAAAAAGCCTACCGCGCTTTGGCGATGAAATATCACCCCGACCGCAATCCGGGGGACAAGGAAGCCGAACTGAAATTCAAAGAAGTCACGGAAGCTTATGAAATCTTGAAAGACGGGCAGAAACGCGCCGCCTACGACCGGTACGGTCACGCCGCGTTCGAACAGGGCGCGGGCGCCGGCGGGTTCGGCGGCGGATTCGGCGGGTTCAATTTCGATTTCGGCGGCGGAAACGCGGGCGGATTCGGCAGCATTTTCGAAGACATTTTCAGCGAATTCATGGGCGGCGCCGCGGGACGCGGACGGACGCGGCAATCCGCCGGACGCCGCGGGGCGGATATCCGCTACGATCTGGAAATTTCGCTGGAAGAGGCTTTCTCCGGATTGAAAAAGGAAATCGAGGTTCAAACCGCCGTCCAATGCGACGAATGCGGCGGCACGGGCGCGGAAAAGGGTTCGAAAGCCGAAACCTGCGACATGTGCCACGGCACGGGACGCGTGCGTCGGCAATCCGGATTCTTTATCGAGGAACGCCCCTGCCCGACCTGTCACGGAACGGGGCAAGTCATTAAAAACCCGTGCAAAAAATGCAAGGGGACGGGCAAGGTTTCGCAAAAGAAAACGCTGGAAATCAACATTCCGGCGGGAATCGATTCCGACAACAGAATGCGTCTGTCCGGTCAGGGCGAAGCGGGCGCGAACGGCGGTCCGAACGGGGATCTGTACATCTTCGTCCACGTCAAACCGCACCCGATTTTCAAACGCGACGGGGCGGATCTGCATTGCGACATTCCCGTATCGATGACGACGGCGGCGCTGGGCGGAACGATCGAGATCCCCTGCATCGACGGCACAAAGGAAAAAGTCACCGTTTCCGCCGGAACGCAAACGGGCGAGGAAGTCCGCCTGCGCAAAAAGGGCATGTCCGTCCTGCAAAGCAAAAGCGTCGGCGACCTGTTCGTGCGGTTCAAGGTCGAAGCCCCGACCAAACTGACCGCGAAACAAAAGGAACTGCTGAAACAGTTTGACGCGGAAAGCGCGGAAAACAGCCCCGAATCCGCCGGATTTTTTGAAAAACTGAAAGATATGCTGAAAAAAGCGGGGTAAAAAACCGCCGATTTTGAAAATCCGTCCTATCCGGCCAATCTTTGAATGAACGCCGCGGCGTCCAATTCCAAACACGCCGCGATATCCAAAAATTCGACGACATCCAACCGCCGTTCACCGTTTTCGTATTTTGAAACGTACGATTGCGGCTTATTCAGCCGCTTTGCCAGTGAAACCTGCGTGATTCCGCGATCTTTCCGTTCTTGCACCAGCAAATTCAGAAACAGTTTATAGCGGTCTGTAAAAACCGATTTCGTCATGCTTTCATCCCCGTCTGTTGACAAGGATAAAATCCTGTTATAGGATATCCCAAATTAGGATATTTTACAAAGGAGGGAACTATGAGCCAGACTAAGGATTTTATGCCGGACGGGGCGCATTATGAAATGGTTAAAGATTATCTTTTTCAGATTGGAGCTATTGGAAGCTGTTCTATCCATGGAAACGTTCTGATAGATAACGGTTTTGATACAGAAAGCCTGTACGCCATGGTAACAGATGCGTATAAAAAAGATTGCGGCAACGAACTTCCGATTTCTTATTCCGATTTTCATAAACTTGTTGATGAGATCACGAAAGACGCTCCTTATGAATGTCCCGAATGTCATCACGCGATGGAATAGGATTGAAAAAATGAAAAAAACGATTTTAACCGCGATCGCGCTTTTATGCTTATCAACACCGTTACAGGCAATGGATCTTCCTTGTTTTATTCTGGATGCTCCATGCTACATAAAGTCAAATACAACTATTTTAAGAAAAGAGCCGAGCGAAGATTCACCAATCGTCCAACAACTATCCCCTGCCAGAGATAGCGATAGGCTTTATTATTATCTTAGAGTAAGGATGCCGATTAAAGAAAAATGGTGGGGATATTTTGAATCCGTTGAACCGAGCGTTGACCTGATAACAGGAAAAATGATGGCGGGAGGCTGGGCACCTTTGGCTAATGCTTTCCACGATGTAGATTCAGCCACAGATGTTATTAAAGACGATAAACAAGAAGTGGCTGTTGGATTTATGGTTTGTAAACCAAATACACGTATATATGGGATTGACACGAAAGATTCTATTGTTATGTTACCTGTGCGTCCTGAAAATATAGTACAAAAATAAAAGGACTGAACATCACATCTTTCCGCACGGAACGCTTGCGCGAAAACGCAGACAACATCCCCGAATCCGCCGGATTTTTTGAAAAGCTGAAAGATATGCTGAAAAAAGATTGCGGCAACGAACTTCCGATTTCTTATTCCGCATTTCACGAACTTGTTGATGAGATCATGCAAGAGGCTGTTGATGAATGTCCCGAATGTCATCACGCAATGGAATAGGATTGCAAAAATGAAAAAAACAATTTTAATCGCAATCGCGCTTTTATGCTTATCAACACCGTTACAGGCGCAAGAGGTCATAAAGAAGAAGTGCTTAACTATAGGAATTCCTTGTTATATAGATTCGGACACAACCGTTTTAAGGGAAAAACCGAATAAAGATTCACGAATCACACTACAAGCATCTCCTGCCAGAAAAGGCAGCAAGATTTATTTTTATCTCAGAGATGTAACTTTTTCTGGGACAACGCGCTGGGGGTATTTTGAAGCAGTTGAACCAATCGTCGATCTTGCAACAGGAAAAACACGTGAAGGAGGGTGGACCCCCTTGGATAACGCTTTCTCTGAGATGGTTGGGATGTGGTCTCTTTTTGAAGGAAACAGAGAAACAATGGAAGGGGTTATGGTTGCTCTATTTAAACCAAATACGTTTATGCTTCTTGTGAATTCAAAATTTGTTACCGGTGTTTTTCCGCTTAAAGGACACAACATGAAGACAGACTTTCTTTCCGAATTGCTTTTCCAATAAATGTCACGTCAAATTTATCCAGCTGAAGCATCAAAGTTTTGCGTTATATTTGACATTTCCGCGCGGAACGCTTGCGCGAAAATGCGGCGGCGCGTATGCTTTGGAAAATTTTCAAAGGAGCTTTTTTATGCAACGCCTGACGCAAAACGATTTCGACGCTTTGTTTTCCCTGATGGAAAAAAGCTTTCCCGCCGACGAACACCGCGGTCGCGCGGCGCAGCGGGCTTTGTTCGCCGATCCCGACTACGCCGTGTACGGCATAAAGGACGGCGCGGATATCAAAGCGTTCATTTCAACGTGGCGTTTCGACGATTTCGCCTATATTGAACATTTCGCCGTCAACCCGTCGTGCCGCAACAACGGCGTCGGCAAAAAAATGCTGAACGATCTGATCGAACGTCTGGGAAAGCCCGTTTGTTTGGAAGTCGAACCGCCCGTGAACGGCATCACGCGCCGCCGCATCGGTTTTTACGAAAGAAACGGCTTTTTCCTGAACACCTATCCCTATGAACAGCCGCCGATGGCCGCGGGCAAAAAAGCCCTGAAAATGCACGTGATGACTTCGGGCGCGGCGGCGGACGAACAGCGGTTTCAAAAAATAAAATCCGCGCTGTATGAAAAAGTCTATCGCGTCGTCAAAGTATAATCGGCGATCGTTCAGCCGCGGCGATCCACGGTTCAGCCGCAAAGTCATGCCCAACCGTCAATCCCCAATCCGCTGATTCCGCCAATGGACTGCCACGCTCCTGTCGGGGCTCTCAGTTGCGATTTTACTTCTATTGAAATTGCGAGGAGCGGCAGCGACGCGGCAATCCAAGTGACTTTGCCGCGAATATTTAGCCTTGATTGTCGGGACGCCGTCCGTTGTTTCTACCAATGGACTGCCGCGTCGGGCTATTCGCCCTCCTCGCAGTTTCGGAGTGGTTTGCATTGCCGCCGCCGTCAACGGACTGCCGCGCCCCTGTCGGGGCTCGCGGTTGCGAATTTGTTCGCGGGGTAAAAAAAAGCCTTGACGGACTTTCGCGATTACGGTTGGAAAACGCTTTGATTTCGTTTAAAATAAACAAAAGTTTTTCAATCACGAAAGGGCTTTGCGATGAAAATAGGCGTGACGGGTTGCGCGGGCAGAATGGGCAAAATGCTGATGTCCCGCGTGTTGACGCACAACGGGTGCGAATTGGCTGGCGGATCTGAACGCCGCGAAAGCGGGTTCATCGGACGCGATTTGGGCGAAGTTCTGGGCGGCAGGGCGTTGGGAATCACGGTGACGGCGTACCCGTTCGAACTGTTTGACGCCGTCGACGCCGTGCTGGATTTCACCGCGCCCGCCGCGTCGGTTGAACACGCGAAAATCGCAGCGGAAACGGGTAAAATCCTGATTGTCGGCACGACGGGACTGACCGCCGAACAAACGGACGTTTTGAAAAAATGCGCCGAAAAGACCGTCATCGTCGCCGCCCCGAACATGAGCGTCGGCGTCAATCTGCTGTTCGCTTTGGTCAAGCGGGCGGCGGCTGTCCTGGATCCGTCCTACGACGTCGAAATCGTCGAAATGCACCACCGCAACAAAGCCGACGCGCCGTCCGGAACGGCGTTGGGATTGGGGCGCGCCGCCGCCGAAGGACGGCAGGTCGCTTTGGACGACGTCGCGCGTTACGAACGTCACGGCATCATCGGCGCGCGTCCGGCGGGCGAAATCGGTTTCGCGGCGCTGCGCGGGGGCGACGTGGTCGGCGACCACACCGTCATATTCGCCGGCGCGGGCGAACGCGTCGAGCTGACGCACAAAGCGGCGTCCCGCGAAATATTCGCCGACGGCGCGATCAAAGCCGCGTTGTGGGCGCAGGGCAAGCCAGCCGGTCTTTACACGATGCAAGACGTTTTGGGATTGTAAGGAAAACGCCGCCGATGAAAACGAAAACCGCGATCGCTTTGCTGACTGTTCCGTTCTGCCTGTCCGCCGCCGACGCGAAAGCGGGGGCTTACGTTTCCGCCGGATTGGGCGTGAACGTCAACAACAGCCGCACCGAATACGATTCGGGACGAAAGGACAAATACGACAACGCCGCTTTTTACACGGCGGCGGTCGGGTACGACGTCCCCGTCCTGCCCGTGCGCGCCGAAATCGAAGGGCTGTATTCCCGCAGCGATTTGCAGGAATCCTCCCTTGACAAAATGACGACCTACGGCGGAGCGGCGAACGTCTATGTCAAAATTCCCCTCGCCGGGCTGTACGCCGGCGCGGGCGCGGGCTACGCGTCGGTCAGGCACGAACACGCCCCGTTCTATCAGGGTATGATCGGCGTCGAATACGGGCTTTTCGGGCTGAATTTGGGGTTGGAGGCGCGCCACATCCAAACCGGCGGCGCGATCAAAGGCGACCGTGAAAAAACGTATTTCCGTTCCGACGCTTTAATGCTGAAAGCGCGTTACGAATTCTGACCGCGGTTTAAGACCGACCGTTTTTCCGGACGTATCTTTCAGCCATATTGTCAATCGGGCTTTTTTCCTGTTTCATAAAAGCATGATTGATACGAACGCTTTATTCAAACTGACTTACGGATTGTACGTCGCCGGCGTCAAAAACGGCGCGAAGGACGGCGGGTGCGTCGTCGACGCCGTCATGCAGACGACCGAAAACACGCTGGTTCTGTGTTGCGGCAAAACGACGCAGACGCACGATTGGATTCATGAAACGAAACGGTTTTCGCTGTCCGTTTTAACGCGCGAAAACGCCCCGTCCGCGATCGCGGCGTTCGGCTTTCAGTCCGGCAGAACCGCCGACAAATGGAGTTGCGTCGCGCGCAGGACGATCGACGGACTGCCCGCGCTGGAAACCGCGGCGGCTTGGCTGACCTGCCGCGTGACGGACAGCCGCGATCTGGGATCGCACACGCTGTTTTTCTGCGCCGTCGAAACGGCGGAAAACGGCAAAAGCGAACCGATTACCTATACCGAATACCGCGCGGAACTGAAAGACGAAACGCTCCGCGCCTTTAACGCGATGAAAGGAAAAAAGAAAATGACGAAATGGCGATGCAGGGTCTGCGGCTACGTTTACGAAGGCGACAGTCTGCCCGACGATTACGTTTGCCCCGTGTGCGGCGTCGGCGCGGACGAATTCGAACGGGTCGAGGACGAAACCCCGCCGAAAAAAGAACAACGGGTCTGTTCCGTGTGCGGACACGTCTACGACGGCGAAACACCCTTTGAAGAACTGCCGGACGACTACGTCTGCCCCGTTTGCAAACACCCCAAAAGCGCGTTTGTCAAAAAAACGGTCGGTTGATTACAAATAAAAAGCGGCGGAGAAACGTTTTTTCGCCGCTTTTATTTTTTTACCGCTTGCCTTTCGGGCAATCGTCCTATACGCTGAAATTATCCGAAGCAAAAAAACTTTTGCCGCGGACAGAGCCTGAAAAGACAGGTTCGGAGCCGTAGAAAGCTCTTATCGCAACGGCAGGATATGATGCCGAAATCCGTTTCCGCAAACAGCCGGAACGGAATTGTGTCCCCGATTTTCAACCGGTCGGGGAGGATTTGACGTATGTCCAGAAACCCCGATTTTTATCGCGGCGTTTTAAAGGTCGGTCGATCATTTTGCGATATGATTTTCTAACTCCCCGAACCGTCTGAAAACGTCAGGCGGTTGTTTTTAACCTGAAAAAAGGAGGGGATTATGAAAAAAACGGCGTTTTTTATTTTATTGGTGCTTTGTCTGTTGCCCGAACGGGCTAAAGCCGTTTATTCCGACGTCATATCGGTATTTTCGGATAAAAACGCGCCGATGAGCGCGTTGGGCAAGGGCGACGTCAACTGTTCCGTCGACGGTATTCTGGACGGCGAAACGGGGTGGAGCGCGTGCTATTCGTCCACATGGGACACGGCGTGCCTGAAAAACGGCTCTCATTGCGAACTCTGTTTTGTGGAAGACCCCGAAATCTGCCAATACTGCGGCGCCGGATACGCCGTTGTCGACGACGAGGGCAACAACACGGGCAACCATTGCGAAAAATTAAACTCCGCCGGCTGTCTGGAAAGCTTTTCCGCATATGAAAACTGCGCGAAATGCGCGTCCGGCGGAAAAACGTGTTCGAAATGCAACAGCGGCTACACATTGCAAAACGGGAAATGCGCGGAACAGGTCGCCTGTCCGTCGAACTGCGCGGAATGCGATTCGTCGGGCGTCTGCGCGAAATGCAATAACGGCTATATCTTGAAAAACGGGGCTTGCGCGGTCAAGCCGAAAACGCAAATCGCGTTCTGCCCGCCCGACAAGACGCTGAGTGCCGACCTGTGCTGCTGCGTTTCGAAATAAAAACGAAAAAGCCCCCGTTTTCGGGGGCTTTTGATTACACCGGCAGTTTTTTTCCCGCCAGAACGTGAACGTGCAGGTGCGGCACCTCCTGCCCGCCGTCGCGTCCCGTGTTCATCACCAGACGGTACCCGTTTTCGGGCAGTCCGTTTTGTTCGGCGACCGCGCCGACGGCTTTGAAAAATCCGGCGATCTCCTCATTCGACGCGCGCGCCGTAAAATCCGAAAAATCGGTGTACGCGCCCGTCGGAATCACCAGCAGATGCACGGGGGCTTTGGGGTGAATGTCCTTGAACGCGATCGCGTATTCGTTTTCAAAGATCTTGTTCACGGGAATGTCGCCTTTTAACATTTTGGCGAACACGTTGTTTTCATCGTAAGCTTTCATTTCGTCACTCCTTCGGTCGGGAAGCTTTTTCGGCGATGCCCGAAACGCCCTCCCTTTGTTCCAAAACATCAAACACGTCGTCGGGCGTCACGCCGGCGTCCGCCCACAGCACGCACAAATGATACAGCAGATCCGCGCTTTCCGCCGTGACGCGCGACGCGTCCCCCGACACGGCGGCGATAACGGTTTCGACGGCTTCCTCGCCGACCTTTTGCGCGATGCGGTTCGTTCCCTTTTCAAACAGTTTAGCCGTGTAGGACGTTTTCGAATCCCCGCCCCTGCGGCTTTGAATCACGGCGAACAGTCTGTTCAACACTTCCGCTGACATGTTCATTTTCCTTTCAAAACGGCGACGGCTTGCGCCACCGTAAAGCGTTTTTCATAAATCGCCCGTCCCGCGATGACGCCGGCGATATTGGCGTCTTCACGGGCTTTGCACGCCCTGATGTCGTCCAGCGACGACACGCCCCCCGACACGATGACGGGCGTCGACACGGCGCGCGCCAGTTCCGCCGTCGCGCTTAAATTCGGTCCCCGCAACACGCCGTCGCGGGCGATGTCGGTGTGAACGATCGCGCAAACGCCCGCCGTTTCGAAACGCTTTGCCAGTTCGACCGCCGTCACGCGCGACGTTTCCGCCCAGCCTTCGACCGCGACAAAGCCGTCGCGGGCGTCGATGCCAACGGCGATGCGGTTCGGAAACAGGCGGCACGCGGTTTCGACCAGTTCGGGATCGCGCAGGGCGACCGTTCCCAAAATAACGCGTTCGACACCCCGTTCCAGCCACTTTTCAATCGATTCAAGGGTTCGGATTCCGCCGCCCAGCTCCACCTTGACGCGCGCCGATTTGACGATGGCGTCGACGGCGGCGGCGTTGACGGACGTTCCCGCGAACGCGCCGTCCAAATCGACGACGTGTATCCATTCCGCCCCCTGCCGCGCGAAGTCGGCGGCCTGATCCGCGGGACTGTCGTTGTAGACGGTCGGCGAAGCCATGTCCCCCCGCCGCAAACGGACGCATTTTCCGTCTTTCAAATCGATCGCGGGCAGCAGGTACATGGCGAAATCCCCCAAAAGCTAAAACATTTTTTAATGTTTTTCGGATTATATGAAACAGACTGAATCAATATATAAAGGGTTCCGATGAAATTAAAACACTTTTTCGCGTTTTTGCCTTTTTTGTGCTGCGCGACGGCGGCGGCGAAGACGGATACGGCGATCGTCATCGGCGAAAACGGCGCGACCCCTTATTATGATTCGGCGGCGCGGGAACTGACGCGCAACCTGTTCACGTTCGACCCGAAACTGGCGCCGATCAAGCTGGAATACGTCGATTTCAAAATCAACCGCAACCGCACGGTCGACGAATGGGGCAAGGACATCGGACGCTACAATTTCAAGCTGTTCGGCTGTAAAAGAGCCGAAAAGAACGTCGTTCTGAACGAAGGGCGCGCCATGCGCCGCGACATGAAGTTCGACAACGTTTTTTTCGAAGAGCTGAACGAGCTTTTTCCCGTCATCGTGCGGCGGGACAACCCCTATTTTCCCTATTCGATCGGCGCTGAACGCCCCGGTCTGCTGCCGGGGTACGTCGTCACGGCGGAAATCAAGGACCTGTTCATCAACGTCTGCGACCAATACGACTGGCGCACGCGGACGTATTCGCATTTGCGCGGCGGATCGTCGGAAATCAAAGTGCTGTGGCGCGTGATGACGCCGTTCAACAGAAAGCTTTACTGGGAAGACGTCACGTCCGGGTACGCCGAAGTTCAAACGCCCGTCCGCGACGGCGAGATCCGCCTGATCGAAAAGGCGTTCGCCGACGCCCTGATCCGGCTGGTCGGCATGCCGGGGTTCATTGAAACGATGCGCCGCGTCCCCGACGCCGACGAATTGAACAAAGCCAAAGCCGAATTCGACGCGCTGGCTTACGAACACAAAAAATACAAAAAGCTGCAATCGTCGTACCGCCGCAACCGCATTAAATTTTACAGCGAACGCAAGCGCGAACGCGATTTGGACACGCTGGAGCACCGCATGCTGTCGGGACAGGATCTGCCCGAAGACGGGCTGGTTCACGACATTCGGAACAGGTCGCTGGACGATCTGGAACGCATGCTGAAAAACGGCGAAGAGCTGAGTCCCGAGGAATTGGCGCGGCTGGGCGCCCTGCGCCGCGCGCTTTCAAGCGGCGAAAAGGGGCGAAACGGCGACGGGCGCGGGCTGACGGACGAAACGGGTTCGGGCGTCGCGGGACGCGGACTGTCCGATCAAAGCGACGGCGGCGTCTACGCCCATATGCTGAAAGACGTGGAAACCAACGGCGTTTTGGCGCGTCTGCTGAAAGAACCGCCGCTGGAAAAAGGCATTCTCGGGCGTTTGCTGCCGACTCTGCCGCTGGTTAAAAACATCGAAGGCTACACGCTGGCGTCCGATCTGAGCCGCGCCGACAGCCGCAAAACGGGATTTCTGGTTTCGCCCGTCGACGGGTGGATCACCATCAACAATCAAAAGCCGTTCCGCTATTTGTCGCCGATGCGGCTGTACCGCATCAGATCCAGCGTCGTCGCCGTTTCAAACGAAGAACAGGTCGGTTCGGGGCTGGTCATATCGCCGTCGCTGGTTTTGACGAATTACGACATCGCGCACAAAACGACTTTCGTAAAGACGGAATTTCTGGACGGGCGCGTCGTGTCGTCGATGGTTTTGCGCCTGAACAAGGACAAGGACGTCGCGCTGCTTTACATGCCGCCGACCGAATTCGACAAATACAACTGGCCCGTTCCCCTGCGGCTGGATCTGCCCGACGTCGGCGAACCGTTCTACGCAATCGGGACGCCCATGCGCGGCGGGTTCGAAGGCGCGATGGACAAAGGCAAAGTCGCGGGCTACCGTTTCGGGGATTCTGGCGTCGAAATTCTGACGAACACCAACGTTCAAAGCGTGACGCTGGGCGGGATTCTGGTCGACGAAAACGGCAACGCCGTCGGATTGGCGCACGCGGGCAAAAGCCTGATCGAAAGCCGCGACGGCTTTATTCCCGTCGGCGACGCGTTCGACGCGCTGAAAATCCGGATTCGCGACCGCGACATGGACGAAACGCCGACCGAACGGGCTCGCAAACTGCGCAAACAGCGCGAAAACGATTTGAAATGAACTTTCTTCGCATTGAAAAACGGGGCGGTGTCATTCCGCCCCGTTCCGTTTGACGATGCAAATCATTTTTTGGAATAATCCCGCGCCCCGAACAGCGCCGTTCCGACGCGGACGAACGTCGCGCCCTGCTGGACGGCGAGGGGGTAATCCGCGCTCATACCCATGGACAATTCCCTTACCCCCGCCTGACGCGCCAGCTTTTTCAAAAAAGCGAAGTGCGGGGACGGTTCGTCGTCCGCGGGCGGAATGCACATCAACCCGACGACGTTCAGCCCCAATTTGCGGCATCTGTCGACCAAAGCGACGGCGCCGCGCGGCGAAACGCCACCTTTTTGCGGTTCTTCGCCCGTATTGACCTGAACGAAACACGGCAGGTCGCGCCCCTGCCTTTTCATTTCCGCCGCCAGTTTTTCAGCCAGTTCGACGCGGTCGACGGATTCGATGACGTCGAACAGCGCGACGGCTTCCCTGACTTTGTTGGTTTGCAGTCCGCCGATCAGATGCAGTTTCAAATCGGGGTACCGTTCGCGCAGGGCGGGGAATTTTTCAGCCGCCTCTTGCACGCGGTTTTCGCCGAACACGCGGTGTCCCGCCCGCAGCAGCGGCAGGATTTCGTCCGCCGGACGCGTTTTCGAAACGGCGACCAGCGTCACGTCGTCCGCTTTGCGACCGCAGTATTCCGCGGCTTTGGCGATTTCGGATTTAACTTGCGCCAGTTTGTCCATTTCAACCCCTTAAAATCTGACGGTCGCGCCGATCACGACGATCGGGGAATCGTTGGAATAATCCTTGTCCCGACGCGCGGAATCGAAATTGATGTAGCCGCCCTCTGCGTACACGGACAAGCCTTTGGCGACGTGATAGCGCACGGCGACCAGTCCCAGCGTGAAAACGTCCTTTTTCCCGTCTTCGAAAAAGCTGTTCGCGCGCGACTGAATGACGCTGGCGCTGGTTTCGACGGGTCCGAAGTTGTAGCCGACGCCGAAATCCCACGTCACGCCTTTGGCGAGGTTGCGTCCGCCGATGTTGAAATGACGCCCGACGTCGCCCGACGCGTTGACAAAGTTAACAGAACCGCCGACGGTCAAATTGCCGCGCTGGACGTTGACGCCGCCGCCGTACTGGTGGACGTTCTTTTCTTCGACGTCGATTTGATCCTTGTAGCTCATGCCGTCGAACGTCGGTTTGGCGTAGGCGTAGGTCGCGCCGACCGTCAGGACGTACCTGCCGAAGTCCTTGGTGTACAGCGCGGCGACGTTCGCCCCGTATTTCAAGCGCGTTTTTTCGGAAACGTAAAAGGCGTCGCCGGACGACAATCCCGCGTCGGACGGCATGACCGTCGCGCCCAGCTGCAGCGTGCCCGCCGCGCCGTAGTCCATTTCCGGCGTCATGTAGGACACTTTCGCCGTGTCGTTGTCGATGACGGAATACGTCGCGGGGTTCCACGCGAAACCGTAGGGAAGCGCGATCAAGTTCGTCGCGTAGGTGTCTTGAATGCCCAGCGTGCCGGCGTCGGGGGCGGAAACGGACATCATGTTCGACACGTTTTTGGAATTGCCGACGATAAAACGCCCGATCTTGCCGTCCCATTTGAAATAGCTGAGGTCGACGTTGACGTCGCCGCGAATGACGTCAAGGCTCATGAAAAACGACAGTTTGTTGTCTTCGTCGAATTTGTACGACCCGACGAAATCGACCTCGCCGTCCGTGACCAGCGACGCCTTGTCATAGCCCGCCAGTCTGCCGTCCGACGGTTTCAAAGCGATGTTCGGCGCCGTGTCGTCCCGCTTCGATCCCGCTTCGTACACCCTGCCGTTCTGGTTGGCGTATCCCGCGTACCACGTCAAAAAACCCTTTGTTTGAAATTCGAACGATTCGGACGCGGCGGCGGCGGTCGCGCCGAACGCCGCAGCGGTCGCGACGGCGGCTGTCATGATTTTTTTCATAGGCTGTTCCCCCTTTTACGGTAAAAAATTTGAAACAGCCTAACCGAAAAGACAAACGCGTGCAAACAGATAATGCCGCGCCGTCCTTTAAAACGTCAAATTCACGCCGAGAGCGACGGCGAAACCTTTGTTCGACAGCGCGGAATCCGGATTCGCCGCGTCGAACCGCAGGCGCGCCGCGTCGACGAACACGTCCGCGCCCTCCGCGAACGCGTAACGGACGGACGTCTGGCATTGCGTGTAGACGTCCATGCCGTCCGCCGTAAAGCTGTCGGCGCGCGACCGCATGAAATTGGCGGAGGCGGCGAAATTTCCCTTTTCATACTTGACGCCCGTTTCCCACGACGCGCCGTGCGCCCCCATGGTTTGGACGGCGGCGGCGGCTCGGGCGGCGGATTTCGGGGAATTGACAAAATGATACGATCCGCCGAAGCTCCAGTTTTCAACGGCGAAAACCGCACCCGCCCCGTATTCGTTCACGTTTTTTTCCGCGTCGGCGATTCCGTTCGCCGCGAAATTCGGTTTGTAGACCGACAGCGACGCCGAAACGTCCGCGCGGACTTTGCCGAATTTCCGCGTGTAAAGCGCCGTCGCGTCCGCGCCGCGTTTAAAAATTTTCAGCCCGTCGTTCGGAATCAGCAGGTTGTCGGCGTCCCTGCCCTTGACCTTGTTCCCCGGCATCAGCGCGACGCCCAGCGAAAACCCGCCGATTTCGGGGGTGATGTAGACCAGTTTCGTCGAAATGTCGTCCAGCGTCGTGTAGGTCGCCTTGTTATAGGCGAACAGCGCGGGGACGGCGATCATGCGCGTGAAGTCGGTTTCCTGAAACCCGATCAGGCTGGCGGTCGGGGAACGCACCGCCAGCATGTTGGACGCGTTTTTCACGTTGCCGGCGACGATTCTGCCGATTTCGGAATCGAACGTCATGTACGTCTGGTCGATCACATGGGTCGACGTGCCGGAATCCGTGCCGCCTTTCAGCTGCACCATCGCCGCGATTTTCCGTTCGCCGTCGAACGCGTGTTCCCCCGAAAACCAGATTTCGGCGTCCCCCATCAAATCGGCTTTGTTGTAATCGCCGACCGCCTTTGTCCGCGCGGTCAGCGGCGGATAGGATATTTGCGTCGGGACGACCGTCGTTTTCCGCTGGTCGGCGAACGCGCCGTAAAACATCATGTACCCGCCCAGCCGCAGTTCGACCGCCGGCGCGGCGAACCCATCGACCGTTCGAAACAGCGCGAACGCGAACATTAAACAGAATGCTTTTTTCATCGTCCCTCCTTCGCAGAACGTCACCTGTCACGTTCGCATTGTTTTCATCGAAAAGCCAGCTGGCTTTCAGGCGAGGGCGCGCCGTAAAATTGCATTAGGATTTTCGGACTTTCTGTGCTATGAACATCAGTCAAAGGGAGAAACGGAATGCTGAAAAAAATTTTACTGCCGACCGTCGTTCTGGCGGTCGCCGCGTGCGCCGGCGGCGTCAAATACGAATACCCCGAACGGGTTGACAAACGCTATGAACGCCCGTCCGAATACAAAGAGGAAGACCGCCTGTTCGGCGCGGACGCGCTGACGTTCAAACTGGGCGGCGGCGAAAACGGAAAAGCCGTCGAAACAGCCGCGAAAACGCCCGACGCGCCCGCGAAAACCGAACGCGCCGAAAACAAAGCCGGCAAGATTTGGCAATCGACGCTGCCCGTGATGTCGCGCTATCCCGTCGAAATGATGCAGGACGGATTCATTACGACCGAATGGTTCAACGACGCCGAAACGCCCTACAGACAGCTGAAAATCAACACCGTCCGGACGCCCGACGGCGCGCAGATCACCGTGCTTTGCCGCCGCAAAAACGGAAAAGGCGACTGGGTGAACCAAAAAAACGACGCGGCGCTTGCAGATAAAATAAAAGATGATATTGTGAAGCTGTCGTCAAACCACTAACTTTTGTGCTGAAAGTCCGATTATGAGCGAAGAAAGATACAATTTCCGTACCACCGAGGAAAAATGGCAGAAAGCCTGGGAACAGGCCGAGATTTTCAAGGCGCGGGACACGTCCGCGAAGCCGAAATACTACGCGTTGGAAATGTTCCCGTATCCGTCGGGAAAAATCCATATGGGACACGTCCGCAACTACGCGCAGGGCGACGTCATCGCGCGTTTCAAATTGGCGCAAGGCTATGACGTTCTGCACCCGATGGGATGGGATTCTTTCGGTCTGCCCGCGGAAAACGCGGCGATCAAGCACGGCGTCCACCCCGCGAAATGGACGCGCGAAAACATCGCCAACATGCGCGAGGAAATGAAAAAAATGGGGCTTTCCATTGATTGGAGCCGCGAAGTTTCCACTTGCGAAGTCGAATACTACAAGCACGAACAGAAGATGTTTCTGGACTTTTTGAAAAAAGGTCTGGCTTACCGCAAGGATTCGTGGGTCAACTGGGATCCCGTCGACCAGACGGTTTTGGCGAACGAACAGGTCGTCGACGGCAAAGGGTGGCGCACGGGCGCGCCCGTCGAACGGCGCAAGCTGTCCCAGTGGTTTTTGAAAATCACCGATTACGCCGACGAATTGCTGGAAAACCTGAAAACCATGAACGGCTGGCCCGAAAAAGTGCGCGTCATGCAGGAAAACTGGATCGGCAAATCCTACGGCGCGTACATGTATTTCCCCGTCGTCGGAACGGACAAGACGCTGGAAGTCTTCACCACCCGCGCCGACACGCTGTTCGGGGCGTCGTTCTGCGCGATTTCAGCCGGACACCCGATCGCGCAGGAATTGGCGAAAACCAATCCCGAACTGGCGAAGTTTATCAAGGAATGCGAAGCGTTGGGCACGTCCGTCGCCACGATCGAAGCCGCCGAAAAGAAAGGCTTCGACACCGGTTTGAAGGTCATGCACCCGTTCCCCGAAGAATTTAAAAAACTGGGCGGAAATCCAGAACTGCCGCTGTATGTGGCGAATTTCGTTTTGATGGAATACGGCACGGGCGCGATTTTCGCCTGTCCCGCCCACGACCAGCGCGATTTGGACTTCGCCCGCAAATACGGTTTGCCCGTGCGCGTCGTCGTTTCGCACAAGGACGAGGGGATTCCCGTCGTGACGGACAAAGCGTTTGACGACATCGCCGACGGCGTCGCGGTCAATTCGGCTTTTCTGGACGGCATGGCGACCAAAGACGCCATTCCCGCCATGATCAAAAAATTGGAGGAAATCGGCAAGGGCAAGGCGACCGTGCAGTACCGCCTGCGCGACTGGGGCGTTTCCCGTCAGCGTTATTGGGGCTGTCCGATTCCCGTGATCCATTGCGAACATTGCGGCGTCGTCCCCGTTCCCGAAAAGGATCTGCCCGTCACTTTGCCCGAAGACGTGACGTTCGAGGCGTCCGGCGGCAACCCGTTGGAACGCCACCCGACGTGGAAGCACACG
>ERZ808245.136-NODE-136-length-42948-cov-5.213718_pt1 | contig 42948 bp, 71 predicted proteins | sample MGYA00521243_ERZ808245 | MGnify/ENA primary metagenome ERZ808245 (study PRJEB31516, sample SAMN03275576) | gut metagenome | biome: mammalia-associated habitat; material: feces | host: Papio cynocephalus | place: Kenya | collected 2012-07-07 ... | reverse complement strand
AGGACGTTGAGGAGGAGGGCGCAAGCGAAACGGAAACACCTATCTACTATTGCCCGTTCTGCGGGCGCAAGCTGGCCGAGAAGCCCGCTAGCGAGATTGTGGAGTAATCATGGAGCCGTCTGCCCAACCACGGGCGGGCGGCTTTTTTGCGTTACAATGGAAGCGTGCCAGGGGAGAGCGGACGAGCCGAGGTATCTCGTGCTGGTAAATGAATCCGGAAGTCTGTGCCGTTTTTGTGAAAAACGCCGTCGGGCCGTTGTCTAGCCCCCAGCGGTGATGGCCCCACCCCACTCGCTCGCCTACCGGGTTTTGCGGGTACTATTGGTTTTAAGCGAACTACGTTCGCGTTAACGCGTGCTTCGCTCGCTTGTTTCCCCGCTCACTCACCCTTCGCTGGTGTGATTACAATATACACCGATGGGGGGCGTGCGTCAAGAACAATGGAGATCTCCACAAAGCCTACGCATTCACTGTAGCGGTTTATTACCGTAGCGGTTTATTACCGTTAAAAAGTTTTCAACCGAGTTTTCAACATTCGTTGTTTTTACAACAAAGTTTTCAACAATATTCCATATCAGGTTGTTGAAAACTTTAGTTTGACCGGAGTTTTCAACCAAGTTTTCAACCAAGTTTTCAACATTATTCTGTTTTGGGTTGTTGAAAACTCCAAAAATTAGTTTGACCAAAAGTTTTCAACAAGTTTTCAACAAGTTTTCAACTGGGTTTTGAACATTTTTTTATCTATCTACCTGCGTCTTCTCCGAGTTTTCAACTTTTCAACTCGACCTACTACTACTACTTATATAAAAAGAAAATATATAAAAGAAAAAGACAGACGTCAACCTCCCCCACAAAGTTCTCACAAAAGCAGTCTATTTGTGGAGGTCGGCAAAACGCTTGCCTGGCTCATCCGCAAGGCGTACAATGTCCGCGACGCAACCGCAAAGGGCGGGGGCATTCTCTAGGGAGACTTGCGATGGTGATAGCGCTCGATATGGACGGCACGATAGCAGACTTGTACTCCGTGCCGTCATGGCTTGACAAACTGCGGGCGGAGGACGTATCCCCCTACCTCGACGCAACCCCGCTGGTGGACTGCGACGCGCTAAACGACGTTCTGCGGACGCTGCGCATGCGTGGGCACACGGTCGAGGTGGTTAGTTGGAACTGCGGGGGCAATCCGTCGAGGGGCTACGCCCGCGAGGTGAGGAGGGCAAAGGCGGAATGGTTGAAGCGCCACGGCATCCAGGTCGACTCCGTCCATGTTGTCAAGCACGGCACGCCCAAGCAGAAAATCGTGAGGGGGCACGGAGTCCTGTTCGACGATGAAAAGCCCAACCGCGACGCGTGGGAGGCGAGCGGAAAAGGAACCGCGTTCGACGCAGTCGACCTCGTGAGGAACCTCGCTATGCTGTTGTAAGGCCACACAATCGCGTATATCGCATGAAAAAAGCGGGTAAGCCCACACACTAGGGGTTACCCGCCAACATCGTTTCTAGGGGCCCTAAGCGGGCTTGTAGCCCGCGTTAACGCGCACAAAGTGCGCTTAGCCCCTCACAGAAGATGTGTAGAGAATGTGAATCCAAGGAAGCGCTTGCAATGAGACAGCAAACGGAGTAATATACTTGTCAACGCAAGCGACGAGGGGTCGCGAGCATTCGACATTGGAGGTCTCAAATGTTCTATGCAATCGCCGACACTTACGACGAGAAGCCCAACTGGACGGAGGAAAAGTTCGTCGGCATGGATGCCGCCGAGCTCGCCTCGTTCTTTCGCACAATAGAGGACAGCTATTGTTGCTACGATGTCGCCGAGGGGGTCTTCTGTATCGACGCTATTCAAAACGTGCTTTCCGAGGCCTGGCAGGATGGGGCATTCACCGTCGACGTGTACACTCTCGAGCAACCCGCAACGAGCGGGCTGGTCTCATCTTTCTCCAAACACCGCGTCAGCCCAGTTACCACGAAAATCGTGGAGGCAAAGGTCAGCGGTTACAGCATGCCAGTCGAGATTTTCAGAAGTGGAGAATAAGTGAAACGCATCCCGGGACGGCAACGGCACTTGCAAGCCGTCCCGCCCTGTGCTACAATAGTCTCATCAACCAACCGAGAGAGCGAGGAGCTTGATATGTGGGGAGTCGTTGAGGATGTGGCAATCGCGGGCGTTCTCGTCTGCCTGGTGCTGTCCGCAGGGGTCAGCGGGGTAGGCGAGCCCCTGCTGTGGTGCGTTGGCGTGGGGGCATGGTTCGCAGCAGTTGCCTACATCGCCCACGAGAAGAGGAACCCTCCGAGGTTCTAGAGCGTAAAGAATAAGGGGGCCACGAGGCCCCCTATGGTTTCAAGAAAAAGTCAACCGCATCGAACACGGCGGAAAAAATAAGCGCGTGAAACGCGCGTTAACGCGAGCTATGCTCGCTTATTATACCACATTCCAGCGCTTTTGTCAATAGCCGACACAATATCCACACATCTGCCGTCGAGTCCCGAAATGTGTGCGTTCTGTGGAGTGGGCCCCGGCGCTTGACGGCAGGCGGGCAAACGAGGTAATATGTCCTCAACGCAACGGGGAAAAGCCCCGGGGCAACCCTATCAGGGAGGTATCGCATGCACGTCCGTTTCCACTGCTACGCACGCGCCCACGGCAAGGAGTGGGCCATGGGGGCAATCGACTCCCGCGCAGTCCCGATGGCCGCTCGTCTCTTCTTCAGCCGTGTCATGTGCCCGAGGGGCGAGCTTGAGCGACTCCTCGAGAACGCGATTCGCACGCCACTGGTAAAGCATCGCATCGGGGATACGACCGTGTGGGCCGTCCCGACCGTCGGGTAGCCCTGTGAAGCTTTTGTGAACCGCTTGCACGTTGCGACCAGACGTGGCATACTGTAAATCGACGCGGGGGACGGCCCCGCCCGAGCGCAAAGGAGCGCGCTATGTTCTATGCATTCATGGTCTTCGACGAGGTACTCGAGAACGCCCTTGACTCTTACGTCGGCATGAACGTCGACAACGTCAAAAAGCTCGATTATTTTACACGGCTTCTTGAGGGCGAGGGCGCGGACGAGGAGGACGCAGTCCGCGACTGCGTCGACACGGCCTACAACGAGCTCGGCATCGACGACATGCCGTGCGAGGTCGACCTGATTTTATTTGAGACGGACGAGCGCGGTCATATCGTGCGCGCCTCGGCAAAGGTGCTCTATGTGGAGGCCAGCCGTGTCGAGACGGTCGATTATCAGACGAGCGATGAGGAGTACTGCCACACGCTCCAGTACGAGGGATAGACGCAAAAGGCCCCCACGGCCCCTACAGTGCCTCAAATCAAGGCGTTGGGGACGTGGGGGCCTGACTGTGCCGACACGACGGAAACGCGTCGAGAATGGGCTTACAGCACCTCACAAAAGTCAAGAAGTCTCACAAATAAACACAAAATCTCCATATTTGGCGACAAAATTATACCATGCCGGCCACGAGTTTGTCAAGATTGACTCGGCAATTCACAAAAAACGCACAAAAATCCTGAAAAACCCTCCATTCTAGCACAAAAGCAAGGCGTTTGTCAAATGTGGCGGGACTGTGGAGCACAGAACCTCCGCTTGACTTGCCGTCCGAGGCGTGGCATACTGTAAGCGTGCCGAGGGGGAGGCCGAAGGCCATGTGCTCCCCACGTGTCGGTAAATGAATCCACAAGACCGCACCCTGGGTTAGACACGGCTAACTCAACCATGGTTGACTTTCAAAGTAACCCATGGTTGACTTCTTCAGGAGTTCGGCACGTCTAACTTGCCGAGTCAGCCATGGGTTACATATAAGCGTAAGTAACCTGCGGGTTACTTACGCGTTAACGCGCGCTATGTGCGCTTATGCATATACTCATCTATGGCTATATGCTGTTGTGCATGAACGCATGCACATATGAACGCCCGCTTGAACGTGTCGCTTTTGTGGAGGCCCTGAAAACGCTTGCCATGGACGTGCAAGGCGCGTATAGTGGAGGGCACCGATTGGCAATGAGGCCGACGGAATCGCCCCAAGGGGCAGGAGGCAGGTAACAAATGAACGTCATCGTACTAGACACCGAGGCCGCGCCCATCGTGAAGACGGAGGGCGTCCAGCCCGAGCTAATGCGCGTGTACGACCTCGGGTGGGTCGTCATGGACACGAACGACGGCCACGAGGTGGACTCGGGCAACGTCGCGATTCTTGACACGTTCAAGAACGCCCAGATAATGTCCAACGCGTATTACTGCGACAAACTACCGCAATACTATAGCATGATGCACCTGGGCACGCTCCACCAGGTGAGCTTCAAGCAAGCCCGAGACCTATTCAAGTCCGCATGCAAGGAGTACCATATCAAGCAAGCCTGGGCCTACAACTGTCGTTTCGACTACGCCACACTCAACGCGACGCTCGAGGACTACTCGGGCGGGTATCAAAAGTTGTTCATGCCATATGGCGTGAAGCTTTACGACATCATGAGCGCCTCGGCGACCACGGTTTGCGCCACGAAAAAGTACACGGCCTGGGCTAAGTCCCAGGGGCTGGTGACGGCTAAGGGCACACCTCGCATGACGGCCGAGGCGGTCTATCGGTACGTCACTGGAAACCACGATTTTATCGAATCCCACACGGCCCTCGACGATAGCAGAATCGAGGCGCGCATCCTATGGGAATGCATGCGCCGACACGGAGGGCACGTCAAGGCTGGGGTAAAGTGGGGAACAAAGCTTAAAGCGCCGAAGAAACAAAAGTAAGCAGACGGAGCGCCCCGGGGAGACCTGGGGCGTTTTTTTTAAGCGAGCTACGCTCGCGTTTGTCAAGGCCCTCCACAGAAAGAACACGTTTTCTCCACAATTCGGCGGAAAAAATTATACCATATCCCCGGCATATTTGTCAAGGCTCGTCGCCGAATGCACAAAAGCGCCACGATTCCCGTTTGTGGAGGCCTTGTGGAGAAAAGAAAACGCTTGACCGCGGGTGCCCACATGGTGTATTATGTAATCAGTCGCAAGGGGAAAAGCCCCAAGGACTACGAGCCCCCGACGAGGGGGAGGAGAGGAGCCACACCATGGCTACCACCACCAGCAAGATTACGAACGCCCAGGCCCAGCGCACGCTTTGTAAGTTCATCGCATCCCAGGCCGAGGAGTTCAAGGCGTTTTGCGCCCAGGAGGGCTACAGCGCCCAGGAGGTCGCAAGCAAGGCGGCCAAGCACCTCGAAACGCTTGAAAAGTCCAGCAAGGGCGGAGCCCCCACTAAGGAGCAGATTCAAAACCGCAACGACGCTACTGCTATCGTGCGCGCCTGGCGTGAGTCGGGCGAGGGAACGAAGCTTTGTAAGGAGCTTGCAAACCTCGCCACTGAAAACGGCTGGTGCTCCATCGCGGTCGTAAGCCCCCAGAAGATGCGTAGCCTCCTCAAGATTGCCATCGACGCGGGAGACGTCGTGCGCACGTGCGACGAAAAGGGCACGTTCTGGTTTGGCTTGAGCGAGTAGGCAGGGAGGCCCCCAGGGAAACCTGGGGGCCTTTTTTTGTGCCTTGCAAGTTAGCCTAATCGAACTTTGTAAGGCCCTAGAACGTCTTGAGACTACCAACGTGGGTACTTATGCCAGTCTATCAGTTAACATGCGTTCTAGGGCCACTACAAGCCCTTGCAAGGCATGTTCAAGGCTACCGATACAGTACAATAGCTAGTGGAATGTGCCGAACAGCCTAACGACGGCTATTGTGCGCGTTTTGTGAGGCGTGCCGACTCACGGCCCCACGTGCGCCACGAATGCGCTATACTGTAACCACGTTCAAGGCGCTAGGGGCGATAGTCACCGGGGGATAGCGAGCCGGGCAGGACGGTATACAGACGTTTGAGTCGTGGCGGGTCCGGGCAGGGTGGTCCCAACAGCCCTGCCTATTTTTTTGTCACCCACGTCTAACTCCAAAGTAAGCCACGTCTAACTCGCTTTTGTGGATTTTTCATGGAAATCGGTGAGGACACTTGACTTTTTATGTCAAGGCCGTTCGCCTATCTCCACGGAACCTCCACATACCCGTCGTACACGGCCTAAAATCCCTCCCGCGCCTATAGGCGATTTTTCCATAGAACCACGAGGCGCAAGCCATAGGCGCTCGATTCCCGGAACAGCCGTTCGATGACTGCGGGGCGGGGGAGGAAAGACGCTTTTTTAAAGATTTTTGATTCAAGGGCGTATTCCTATAGGAGGATATGGGTAAAGACCAACGGTACTCCGGATTTGGACGCTATAGGCGCTCAGCGTAGGGAACCGGCCACATACGCTACGTGTACCACGGGTACTACGTGTAATACAAACGCTACGGTTATACGCTACATGTACTACGTGTAACATCCACTACGTGCTATAACATCCGCTGCGTGTTGCCAAGTGCAGTCCGTCCACTGTATCCGCTACGTGTGGCGACCTACATCCCGCGCACATAAAGGGCCAGGCGGCCTGAGCTCACGGGCCCATGCCTTAACGATAATCGTCAGACCGCCTAATGGTGGACAATAAGGCCAAGCGGCCTGAGCGTAGCCCCGTCGGTCCTCACCATCCCCATGTCCTCCAGCGCCTCGGTCGCCAGGTCCCCGTCGGCCTTGCTCACCCCCAGCCTCTTGTACAGCGTGTCGACCCTCGTGGGGCCCTCCTGGCACAGGCATGCGTATGCGAGCCACGCCAGCATGGCCGACTCAAGCCTGCGCGTGCACCTGTCCCACGCCTCCTCCAGCACCTCCCGGCCGTCTCCGCCTCCCCCGTCCCTGGCGTCCGCCGTCATCGCGAAGTACGCCGACGGCTCCGCGTCCCGGCTCCATCTGGGGGCCCTGAAGCTACGCGAGCTCCTCCTCGACATACGCATCGCCCCCGTCCTCGTCCCTGTAGTCCCACGACTTGCTCACCCAGTCCACCACGGTCATGTTGCCGTATGGTGCCGGGTGGGTCTTTATCAGCCCCATCTCGGCGAGCTCGCCCCACGTCCTGCCGACCCTGGCCGTCGTGCCGTTGGCCTCCCTCAGCCCCAGGTCCCTGACCATCCACACGGGGGCCACGGTGCACCTGTCCTCCCTGCGCGTCGCCAGGTTCCTCTTGTTGGTCAGCCACAGGAACGCCCTCATCTGGTCCTCGGTCAACGCCCTGCACAGGTTCCTTGCCATCTTGCCGCTCACGCTGGTGTACGGCGCTATCCTCGGCAACAGCACGTTGGCCCCGCCGTCCTCGGTGTCCTCGACCCACCCGTGCTCGTACAGCCACCTCACGCCCCTGCGGGCCCTCACGACGCCCACGTTGGCCTCCCCCGTCAGCTGTCCCATGGAGTACAGCTCCCTGGGGATGACGCAGCTCCTCCCGCACAGGTCAGGCCACCCTTTGCTGCCGAACCATGCGTCCACCACGTACGAGTGCTCCCTGTCCGCGAAGATCTCCTTGCCAAGGCAAAACGGCACGCTCCTCATCTACCCATATCCTCCCTCAATTGCTCTGCCCCATTCAATATAGAATAGAATATATATATTTTTTATTTCTTTTTACTTATTTATATCCACCATTCCGTGAACCATACAGCCATCTTCCATCTAACCCACACTCTTGATCGATTTCAGTAAAATCTCTAACCATCTTTCATACCACTCCGTGACGGCACTTTTTAACGATAATCGTTAAACTTTTCAAGAGATGATATCAAAGTGATATCACTTTGTTGTAAATACAACAAAAAACCAACTCTTGAAAACCGTTTTTCAGAACGATTTTTTCGAAACCGTTTTTCAAGCTGTTCCTCGAAAAGTTTTTCGAAACGAGATGCCGTAACGTTCCTTGGCCGAATTTTGAAAACGGTTTCTGAAAACGCCTCCCGGCAAACAAAAAAGCCGGGGGACTCTTTTAAGCGACCGCTCAGAAAGTCCCCCGGCTCACGGACACCGTCTTTCCTTTGTCGTCCACGACGACGCTCAGGAGGCCCTTCTCCTTGAGCGTCATGAGCGACTTCCAGACATTCCTCACAAACACCCCGGTCCTCCTCCACATGTCCCTTGCGACGTCGTCGCAGGGGCCGTTCCATCCCTTTAGACGGTTGTACACGCAGGCGTAGACGGCCCACTCGTCGGCTGACAGGGCCCCGTTCCCTAGAAGCCAGATGGCCTCGGCTGGCTTGCCTGCCACCCACCCGGCGTCGCACGCCAGCTGTGCCCTGCACTTTTCAAGGTATGCCTGCGGAGCCTCGTTCTCGCCTTGCTCCGGAAAGTTCATTCGACCATCCTCTCCAAGAGGCGCCCGCCTCTTTAGCCCGTCGCTGTGACGAGCTTGTCGACCAGCCAGCATCCCGCCCACACGAACGCCCCAGACAGCAGGGCGAACGCGACGAGGGGAATCGGCAGGGCAGGTGCGACCTGACCGCCTGCGGTTATCCCGATCGCGTAGCATATCGCAGACACCGCCCACACGGTGCGTTTTCCATAGTCGTCGTTGCCCACGCAGTCCTCCTTCTCTCTATAGCTTGTCATGCCACGCAAGCCACATGCCGGCCAGGATTACGATCAGGACGGCAAGCACGGCCAGTTGTCCCATTACCCCCGCCACCGACGCACTCGTGGCGGTGGAGACTGCAACCACCCCGGCAGAAGACACCTCTACCTCCTTATCTTCACCTTGATCGGCACGTCCGTCTTGAACAACAGCACGATGATGTACGATATCGCGAACGCCTTCCAGGTGTACGTCACTCCCGCTATTGCGAAGATGGCAAGCCCCGCGATCAAGGTCGTCAATGCGAGTATCGCGAGATTGGCCGTAATCGTCGACAGCACGACCGCCCACATAGGGAGCGTCACCTTGCCCGTCCTCATGTTACGCCCAGTCTCCCCTGGCTCGCTTGCCGTCCCGCATGAAGACGTAGCTCGGCAACTTCGTCCATATGTCGTGGATCTTCTCCGGCGTCATCTTGCCGAGCTGGACATGGGTGTAGATGTGCCCTCGGGCGCAAGCGACCTCGAAAAGGTCGAGCCACCATTCCGGGAACGACCCCAGCATGTCGTAGAACTCCTCCTTTGACAGCTCTTTGGCAGGCGCGGAAGACATGGCTACCGTAATAGACCCGTCTCCTCGCGCCATGCCAGTGGTGGCAGTCTCACCGAGGTAGTCCTTGATCTGCTTTACAATCAACGACACGACAAGAACGCCGACTCTCCACCCGCTCACGATGAAGTCGTCCATGTGCCGTTCTGCGTAGTCCTCAACCGCCTTGGTGATCCAGTCCTCGAACTCTTGCGGGATGATGACGTCCTTGCTCGGCACGTCAAGACAGTCTGTCACGATGTCCTCGATGCTCTTCATTACTCGCTCTCCTTTACCACTTCGCTTTTGTGCTCGTCAAGCCATGCGTCAAGCTTGTCGAGGAACGGCTCCACGGCATCCAGGTCAAGGTCTTCCACCTCGACGCCGTAGATTCCTGCAACGCGCTCACGGTCATACTGCAATACGCATTCAAGCATGTCTTTCTCTCCTTAACAATAGCGGTCTTGCAGAAACGTCGGTATTTCAAGCTCCTCCTCAAAACACCTCTTAAGCGTCTTGAAATCCATCTTGCCGACCTGGGTGGCGCTATACCCGGCGAACTGTTGCAGTGCCCACACCTGTGTATACCACTTCGGATACCATGACAGAATGTTGTCAAGATCCTCCTTGGAGATGTACGCGCCGTCGTCCGACCACATCTTGATGTGGATGTATCCGTCCTTTGCGTCTCCCTCGTCCTTGTGCACACATGCTTCTTCGACCGTCTGCTGAATGGTATCGTACACATCCTCAGCCACCAGCTCGCCGACTATGTCCTCCCGGACAAGAAAGTCGCTCTTGTGGGTGAGGACGTACCCGCTGACGAGATCTTTGATGGCCGTCTCGCTTTCTGTCGACACGTTCACACGGCTTGCCGGCATCTCAAGAGCGTCTGCGACAAAAGAGATGAGTTTCACGTTCTCCATACCTCGCACCTTTCTTCCTTGCTTTTGTTGAGAACATTATAGCATAAAAAAAGACCTGGAGACAATGCGGAATTTGCCGTCCAGGTCTGATTAGAGTCACTTTCTCAAGCTCTCAAGCTCTTGCGCAAGGTCTGACAGCTCCTTTGCCTTTTGTCGTAAGTCCCTCGTCATGAGGTTCATCCTCTTGAACTCGACGAACAAGAGGATTAGGCCACATGCGAACAGGACGGCAAGCACGATGCTCACTTCCATCTAATCGACGAACTCCTTCCGCACGATGCCGGGCAGGACGCTGTATGACCCGTCGTTAAGGCAACACCGGTCGTACTCGTCGAGCAACTCGTCGATGGTCATGCCCTCCAGCTCCTCGTAGCTCTTGCCGAAGTACATCACAAGGGCCCAGAGCTTGCGGTGCCATTCAGTAGTCTGGTCGCGGATGAAGTTCAACACCGTCGAGGAGAAATGCCTATAAACCGGATAAGGACGCCTTTGCGTCTTCACCATAATCGACGCGTTGCAGTCGCTCAGGTCATCGGGGCTGAGGAACTCGTTCGTTATCGTCCAGAACACGTTGTCGGGAACCCCATATCCGATCTTCTGCTCCGACCCCCTGCTCATCTTAGCGCACCCGATAGGTCGTGAAGCCGTCGGTCTCCGACTGATAAAGGATGCCGTCGAACGCCATGTCCCGCACCGCCTTCAAGGCGTCGTCAAGGGTGATGTCAAGCCTCTTGTACAGCTTGAACGCAAGCCCCTCCTGGTTCGTCGCCTCGATAGGCTCGCTCAGCATAAGCGTGTAAATCTCGTTCTTGATCTCGTCCATCTAGTTGATCACCACATTCCTCCACATTTGCCACGACGGCACGTTCCATCCCTCAAGCAACGCGTTGCGATAACGCAGATGCTGTTCCTTCGTCTTCTCGTAGTCCGGCTCGACCGCGTACCCGTCCTTCTTTTGAAGGACCTCGTCCTTGTCAAGGTAGCGCGTGCAATAACCATAGGCGGACAAGGCTTGGTCCTTGGCGATCTGCCGTCCGGTGTCCTTCTCCGGGCGCGACCACTCAAGCAAGTCTTTCATGTCCTTCTCGTTGATTGCGAACATGGTGTTCGCGCCATACGGGTCTGTCATGCCGAGGATCATCTCCTCGGGGGCGTACTCCTTGCGAAAGACCGTGTCTATATGGTAGGGCGCATCGTCCCTCCAGGTCAGCAAATACCACTTGCTCTTGTCAAAACCCACTTATCGGCCACCTCCAATGTTGTCAAGCACCCAGCTCCATGCACGGTCGTACAGGATCTCGTCGAGGCCGTGGAAGGAGTCCTCGTCGAAGTACGTGCCGTCCTGGAGCATGTCCTCCACCTCATCGCGCGTCAGCTCGAAGCTGAACACGACCTCGTCGTCGTGGTCTTCAGGAGTGTAATCCTCATGCTCTACCATCCAAAAGCCTCCTTGTCGTCATCGTCGTCGCTTGTCGGTTGCTGACCAAAGTGCATTTCAAGCCAATTGGTTACGACGTCATACAAAAGCAGTCCTGTCGCAATCCCTATCGCGAGGGTCAAAACGTCTAAGAGCATTTCCACTCGCCATTCTTTGTGCCGAACGCGACTGTGTACGAGTGGCTGTCGATGGTGAAGATGTCGTCTTCAATTCCCATCCACTCGTCATAAATCATCTCAGGGGTCATCTGCGAGATCCTGTTGCCTCTGTTGTTGTTCACGAACAGCACATAAGCCGGCAGATACCACTCGGGATAGTTAGACCAGAACTCCTTCCAGGTATCAAGGGTGATGCACGTATGAGGGTCATCGTTGAACACCACCACCTTTGTGCCGTCCTCGATGTCGTCCCACTCCAACGTCAGCTTGTAGCAGTCTTCGCGCAGTAGGAAATCATGCACGTAGTCCTCAAAATGCGATGTGAAGAAGTCGCCGACAGAAAACTTTTTTTTGTAGCCCATGCTTTACTCCAATACCGTGAAAAAGACATTCTCGAACTCTGTCTCCGGGTCATGGTATGCGTCTCGCGCCTGATCGATCGTCATAGCGCCAACCTCTTCAGAGGAGTAGGAGCCGTTGTCGGAAAGCATGTACACCATCTCATACCAATCGGGGAACTGGCTCCAATAGTCGATCCAGTCATCCTCCCTGATGTAATCCCCGCACATGGTATAAACAGGCTCGCCCTCCTCAAGCTCCTCGTCGCAGTGGATGAGATCAATGTTGTTCCAAAGGCCCTCACAAGCAAGGCCGTCAAGCCACTCGACGAACTGAACCCCGACACGGTCTTTGTTAAGCACTGGCGTCTCCCTCTCCCATACGCATGTAATGAAGATACATCATACTGTTGTGCGTCTGCTGTGCGAGCTCCTCCTTAGTGGCCAGACCTCTATCGTACAAGTCCCACGCTTCTTTGAACCAATGCGGGTGAGCCTCGGCGCCACCCTCTCGATGGCTCAGGGCGTAGTTGACGACTCTCATGCCAAGCTTGCCAGACACCTTAATCACATCCTTATGGCATCTCCGACTTTCTAAAAACATTATACCACTAAAAAAGCCCTGCCGTCAATCTTTATATTCGAATTGTCGACAGGGCTTTTCCCTTAAATGACACGTCGTCCACAACGCGGACAATAGGTTGGGTCTTTGACAGGCGTCTTCTTTCGACATTTTGCGCAATAGAACTCGTCACAAGCATGACTGTTGAGATTGTAGGTGGTCTCAACCTTGTTACCGCTGTCGCGGAGAGGCTCGCACGCGTCGATGGCATAGCCGACGTCGCCACTATAGATATAGGCACGCGGAGTCCCACTTGTGATAGACACCCCGGTCACCTCTTGGACCACACCCCTCGACCCGGTGACGGCCGATACCGGGATGAAGTGCTGTCCCATCATGACCCTCTCCCCGTTCTTCCAGTGGAGATTGAAGCTTCCCTCCTTGCCGAGGTCGTCCCTGGACAAAGTCTCTGCGATGAGCTTGTCGATCGCCTTTCGCCCAGTCTCGTCGAGATAGGAATACCAACCACCGCTGGGCTCGTCAGCGTCAATCTGGCAGTTCAACTTGGCACGGTCGTCGGCACTCCAATCCTTGACAGAGATGACTGTCGGATGAAGAGCCTCGCGGTCAAGTTCAAGGATGTAAGACTTCATGCCCAGCTTATCGTTCAATGTACGACAGTGAAGAACAAAGCGATCGGGGTTGGCGTTGACAAGAGCTATCAAGACGTCTTTGTCGATATCCTTCTTAAGCTCTCTCACGTAGTCTACGACATACCCAAGCATGAGCTCGACAGACGCACTGTCGTCATACTCGTCAAAGGCCTCCTCGTCAGAGGTCTCAGGAGCGTCTGACGAATCGTCGATATCTCGGTAAGGTGTCGCATAATGAACAAGATACTCCCAGGTAGAGGCATCTTCGTCGGGCGTCATGGAAAGTTCCTCGATGCAGTCGCTAAGTGCATGGTAGGCGTCGGTGTAAACAGGGTTCATACTTGACCTTTCTATTCTGCAGCGATGGCTACGAAATAGTCCACTTCCATAAACAGCCTCGGGCCGAGGTCGCTGTCGGGGTTGAATGGCCTCGGCACCCACGTGCCGTCGTCGTCAAGCTCAATGCTATCGCCATAAGAGAACACAACCACCGTGCCGGGCCTCACCTCCATGCCCCCGCAGTGATGCTCGAACGAGATGCGCCATGCGGTCCAGTTGAAACTACACCCACGCGGATATTTGTCGTTCGGCGGAACGTGCACGGACCTTGCCGGATTACCTGCAGTTCCTTTGTCCCAGGCAATCTTTCTAACATCTGTAAAAGTGCTCATTTGCAATCTCCCTCGCTTTTGTTAAACATATTATATCACAAGAGCAAGGCTGCGCTCAACTCTTATTTTGAAACATGCGTTACGGCGTATGTCGTAACCTGCACGACTGCCACAAGGACAATCAGGCCTACGAGCATCGGAACAGACACCGGCGTGAACAGGATTGCCAGCGTTACAATCACAGCGTCTGCCACGAGGGCAAGCCACAGCCCCGTCATGCACGCCCCCTCGGGTCGTCGTCTCGGCAGATGGAGACACTGAAGTCTGCCTTCCGAACATATGGGGCCCACTTGTTGTTGAACCACTGGACAAACTTGTCAAAGTCGTCCAGCGCTCCCCTCTCCACCTCCAGCTCATCCAAGTCCATATCTTGAGCCCAGTTCTGGAGGCTGTCGTCTCCAAGGGTGACGTATTCGATGTATGTCCCGTACACGCCCCACTCCGGGAACTCGCCCAGATCGTCGACGACGTCGTCCGGGGTGGCGTAATACTCCCCGTTATAGTAGACTTCCTCGCAATAGTCGGAGGCGCAGACAAACGCGTTGTCCACGCTGTCCCACTGTTCCTTGGAGACGCATGCGTTACACTTGTGTTGCCACCAGTTAGGGAGCTCCTTGCCACAAGAGTCGCACCTTCCTTTTGCACAGCACTTTTCTGCATCTGTCTTCGTGCCCCACACACGGTGACACTTGCCACACTCGTAAGCTGTAACTTCCTTAACGTCCATACCATGCTCCTTCCGCTTTTGTTAAACATATTATAACATAGAGACAGACCTGCGGTAAACAATAAAAAGCCCTCTAGTCGCGTGACTAAAGGGCTTTTCTCTTACTCCTTGCTTGTGTTGAGCACTACAGGACTGTTCTCGCTCGCAACGACCAAGCACCCGTTCTCGGCGGCCGTCTGAAGCGCCTCGTTGTACTGTGACTGAAGGACCTCGGGGCTGAGGCTCTCAGACAAAGCGGCGTTGGCGTCTGCCTCGCCTTGGGCCTGAATGACCTTGGTCTCGGCCTCGACCTTTGCCGTCTCCTGCTTGTTCTGCGCCTCTTGCTTCGCCACCGCGGCCGCCTGCGCTGCGTTGTAGCGGTCGGTGATAGCGCTGTCATAGCGACGACCCTGCACGTTCACGAGGTCGACGTTGATGCCAAGACCCGACCATTCCTGCTCGAGGGCCTCGCGGATAGCCTTGCTGACCGTGTCGACGTTGGTAAGCACCTCGATGGTGGTGTACTTGCCGATCACGTCGCGGGGAATAGAGCGAGCGATCGGTGCCACCACCTTCTTCACGAAAGACTCCTGCGTGCCGTATTGCGAGTAAAGGGTCTCTGCGATGGACGGGTCAAGGCTGTAGTTGATCTGGAGGTCAAGGTCCACCTTGGAGCCACCGGAATCGTTCGCGGTGATCTGCGGGCCGTTGGCGCTACCGCCGAAGTAGTCCTCGGTGCCGTCGCCGATAAAGCTCACCACGTTGTTTCGCACGTCGTACTTGACTACGTCCTGCCACGGGGCTTTAAAATGGAAGCCTGCGTCCTCCGTGCTACCGGCGACAGACCCGCCGAGGTTGCGCACGACGACCGTCTCACCGATGTCCTGCGTATACAGACAGCTACCGATGACCATGATCAGGCCGACAACCGACCCGATGACGCCAATCACCTTGCTATCGGCACGTCGTGCAACAAGGGCGACACCGGAGATAAACGCGACGACGCCAATGACAGAAACGATGATACCTACCATTGAAATCCTTTCTAACGCCTCTTCTTTGCTTTCTGGCACTCTTGTACCAGAAATAAAATAACTCGCGTTTTAGGGGCATTACAGCCCCTTACAGAGGTATTCTAAGCGACCTTGTCTTTGCCATATATCATGTCGTCGAAATAATCAGGATCCTCACGTACGTCTGCCATGCATGTAAGAGCGTTCCACTTCTCCGTCGCAAGGAATGCGGTCTTGAACACTGCGTCGTAATCCTCCTCGGACAGGACGTGCTTGAGATACCTGCTCGCTACCGCGGACGTTATCGTGTCGTAGTTAGAGGACTCCTGAAAACCGCTCTTCGCACCGGGGACAGTGACATACCAGCCAATCGTGTCATACCCCAGGTCTTTGTCGTAACCGATGTTGAAGCCGTAGTCAAAGTAGATGAACGGCAAGTCGCCACCTTTGGAGACCTCAAGAGAGACGTGCGTAAGACTTTTACCGCACACCCTCTCGACGACCCTCGCGACATACCCCTTGACGAAGCTCGCGTCTTCCTTGCCGACCTGCTTGCCTGCGTTCATCTTAATGTCTGGAGCCATAACGCTCTTCTTTCTCTCGCCTTTTGTTGTTTATATTATAGCATGCGCAGGACTCGGCAAGCAAGATTTTTTACACTGCCGTCCACAGTGCCACGCCGGACACAAGGCAGGCTAGAATGGCGGTTGGGGTCAGCCACTTGTACGTCTCATACGAAACGTACCTGTCGAACCGTTCAGAATAACACTGCCTGGACGTCGCATACCAAAAATAGAGAAAAGAGGCGATGTAAAGGGCCAGATACACATCGACAGTTGCCATCAAAAGTCTCCTTAAATCAAGCTGTCGTCGTCGATGCCGAACTCATGGTTGTACTCAAGAGTGTAAAACGCCGTCTCGATGTCGCGGATCTTCTCGTTGAAGCACGCCTGACGGATAGACGCATCCAGTCGGCACGGACTGTCTAGCTTGGTGAGCTTCTTCCCAAGCCAGGCGAACACGTACTCCATAGAGCTCTTGTCCCATACGATGAACTTGACGTTCTCGCAAGCCTCCTCGAACGTCGGCCCGTGCGTGTAGATGTACTCGCTTATCATGGGCGCAACTTGCCAGAAATCATGAGTCTCAAGCTCGTCGTAGTGGTCGATAAGCCAGTCGACCGCAGTCCGCTTGACTTCCTGACGATAGTCCTCGATGGTCTTGAAATCCATGGCTTGTCCTTCTCTCTGAATATTATTTAGGGTTTATCAAGAACGGCATTCAGTCGAACAACGCGCTGAACCTCTTCTGCAAGTCGTCGATCTGCTCGTTGCGGAAAAACGTGAGCATAGAACAAATGACGTCGACCACGTTAAGCAAGGCGATGTCATCGTTCCTTGTAACGACAATGAACTTGCCGTCAAGCATCACCTTGGCAAGACCGTCCTTGTATCCCCGGTCAATGGTGACGTTGCGCTTGTAAATCTCCTGGATGTGCTTGATGGACTCTTCGACCCTGTCTGCCCAGAAAGTGTCTGCATTGAAATCGCTCATATGGCTTTCCTTTTCTCTTTGGCTCATTTGATGAATATATTATAGCATAAAGAAATACCTGTTAGCAATCATAAAAATACCGCCTGCTCTTGTCCTTTGTCAAAAGCAGGCGGTATAAGTTAGCAATCCTTGTAGTTGTACACTTCGCGCAGATGCTCTATGATCTCGCAATGCCCTGAGATTGCGTCGATGATATCCTGAGCAGGCTTATATGCCATAGGAGCCTCGTCGATCGACCCCTCAAGCACCGTGGTTGAATAAACCCCCTTCATAGCGTCCTGGTACTCTTCCAAGGTGATGCTCTTGCGGGCCTCGCTGCGAGACATCGCACGCCCCGCCCCGTGGGGAAGAGAGCAGAGCGTGTCCTTGTCACCGATACCTCTGACAATCAGAGTCCCGTCCTTCATGTTCAGCGGGATGATGCCGTACTCTCCGTCATAGGCAGAGATCGCCCCTTTGCGAATTACGCGATGCTCGGTGTCCACATAGTTATGATGGCAGGTAAGTACCTCAGCGGGACCGAAGTCGACCCCGGTCAAATTGTAGTAGACAGACGAGATATTGGAATAGATCGAGTTATGGTTCCGTAGTACCCACCGGTTTATAATCTCCATATCGTGCAGATAATCCCGCATGTCCTCACCGTCGAGATACGCATACTCCGTGTCCTTATAGCGATCGATCTCTATGTTCATCTCGTCAAGCGTCTGAGGAATGAGACGAGTCTCTCCAGAATCTCGCAGGTCCTTAATGACTCGCTTGTAATCCCAGCGAATGTCGTCCTGTCGGTCCTTCATTCGAGACTCTGCTATAGACTGGTAGTAGTCACAACAAAGCTTTCCGAGCGAGCGAGACCCGCAATGGACGAGCATATAACGACGACCGTCGGCAGACTCGTCGATTGACAAGCAGTGGTTCCCTGAGCCTAGCGTGCCCATCGACAGCTTGATGCGGTTCTGCTGTTCCGAGGTAAAATGTGACCAACAATGAAGAACCTCGTAGGGAAAATCACAAGACTCGACAGGCTCGATGGGATGACAGCAATGACCGGTCGGCACCGCAACATGGACAGCCTCGTCAAACTTCTCCATGTCGATGTCCTGTGGCAGATTAAACAAAGACACGGTGCAGGCGATGTCAACGCCCACTGTCGCAGGAACGATCTTGTCGTCGTAGGTGATACAAGAACCAACTACCGCGCCTCGGCCAGGATGGCCGTCAGCCATGATGCGGATGGTGGAGTCCTTATATGCGATGCAATTGCCGAGAGCCTCGACCTGGTCGAGGAGCTTCTGAGTGGGGTTGACTGCAAAGTTCTTAATGTCTGCCATAAAACAACCTTCTCTGTTTAATACTTCGTTATTCCCATATAAACGAAATCAAGGCGCGTCGTACCGCGCTTGCCAAGAGACGGAGTGCCACCAAACGACGAATCGACGATTGACGCCCTCAGGCACTTGCGCTCCACAATGTCACCATCTGCATTCTTGCTGTTGTGGAACTGAGTGTCAATGATTGACAGGTCGATTCCATACGCACTGTGGAACTTGAAGCCCTCCATCAACGCGCCGAGCTTGACCATCGCCTCGTAGTTAATCGTCATCTCCGGTTCAGTTACAAGCTCTCCGCCGTCAAACAGACGGTCAAGGAACTCAGAAGACTTCTTGCAAGCCTCCCCGCCGTCGTTTGGCTCGTCTGCCGTGCAACCTGCTGAGAAATCGCCGTTAATGGACATCTTGCCATCGGTGTGGATCCTTACGACGTCCCCGACCTTGAGCGTCTTTGGGATAAGGACTGCAGGAATCATCAGGAAATCTTTCTGCATGTCGTCAAGCATGTACTTTGGGAGAGTCGTCCTTGTGCCGTTGATGTACGTGGCAGAGCTCTCCTCATGGTACTGAATGCGGATCGCGCACGTCGACTTCTTATCCGTCGCGTAGAGGTTCCGTCCGCAGGTGATCAGACGGCCACCCTCTCCACAGAACTTCGCGATAGCCTTCATCTCGCGTCCGGTGAACGCGTAACTGTCATTGTCGATGAAGCTCATGTGGCACTCCTTTTGTCTATCTGTCCTTTTGATGAGAACATTATAGCATATTCATTGATCTACCTGCAATAATAAAAAAGCCTCCAAGACTTGCCTATGTGTCTTGGAGGCTTTTGTCACTTCATTCTCTCTACACTTCTAAGCTCGTCGATCACGTCATCTATCAACTGTGCGACGAATCTTTTGTCTTTCATCTTGTTTTTTGCGGATCTCAGTTCGTTAAATGTCTCTGTCTCCCACTCTTCATAAAGTTCTATGGCTTGGCAGTTAGACTCTATCTTTGACGGCACGTCCGGGTCGCTCATCGCGAGTCTCGGCGAACGGCCGAACAGTTTCACGAACTCCCCTACGGCGCACAACAGCTCTTGATATTCTTCAAGAGCCCTGTACTTGTGAATCTTTGCCATGTCGTACAGTCCGCCTCCCAAGCACTGACTGTACATGGCGGTATGGAATCCCACCCCGTCAAGCTTCGCGTTGACGACATCAAGCCAGGCAGACTCGTCTTCGGCAGGAGACCCATCTATAATCGATATTCTGCCTTCGCTCATGACAATCGCCTACACTCTTGTGACGGTAACAGTGAGACTTGCGTATGTCGCCGTGGCCCCTGAGTTGACAATCGTAAGCGTTGCAGAGTTGTCGTCGAGCTGACAGCACGTCGAATTTACCTTTATGATGGCATCGAATGACAACGTAACGAAGTCAGTGGCAGAGCTTGACGTCGCCGTGGACTGGACGTTGCCGACCTGGGTCCCGTTCCTCTGAAGCTGAGCGGTTATATCCGTGGCAGAGCTGGCCGTCGTGGCTGCGCTTGCGTCGACAGACACTTTGTACACACCGGGCCGACGTATTGTAACACACGTGTCTGTATACGTCACGCCTGAAGACAGGTTCTTTGTGAAATTGACAGGCAGTCCTTGCGTCACTGTCTGAGACGCGGTAAGAGATCCTGAGAACACGACTTTGTCACAATTGCAATAGCAACTCATAGCAACCTCCTTTCCATCTCGAGAGGTTGTTTAAGCCACTCCGCCATAGCAACAACCGGCGTTGCTCGAAGTATACGGAGAGCAAGTGATATAGGCAGGCTGGGGGAATGGACGCAAAGTAGCGATAAGGTTGGCTGTCTGGCTATTGTTGGACAGTTGAAGCTGTGCGCTTTGAAGCTCTGTGCGCAGGTCGTCGATCTTGTCAGTCGTCATCTGGTCTATAACGCGCTGTGCGCTTGCGTTGACGGCGTTGATGATATCGCATGTGTTCTTGGCATTCTCATACTTGACGCTGTCGAGATTTCTATTAGTCTGGCAACAACAAGACTGAACTTGATATCCAAGGTCGGCAAGGCGTTGATTCGTGCCGTCAAAGCCCTGCATCATGCCCATCTGCGTGGCGTTGAAGCCTTGCAGTGTCGTTACGCCGAGGTCTTTAATTCCATTGTTGACGGCATATGTCGAGTCTGCAAGCCCGTTCGTGATGCCACGAAGCTGACTGTTGATATCTTGTGTATTGAACCCCTCGAACAGGTCGGAACGTGTGAGGGCCCCTTGCACGGCCGCGTCGTTCATGCCGTTGCGGTTGCCCCAGAAGCCTCCGTTACCCCAAGCCATCAGGAAGAATAGGAACAGCACCCACATGCCGTTTCCGCCCCACATGCCGTCGTTGCAGTTGTCCTTGGTTGAGCCGGCAAGAGCCATCGCATCTGCTACAGAAAGATTGTCACCCATAACAAGCACCTCTTTCATCGCACGTTGAACATTTTCTTGAATTGAGCAAGAGCATCGTCGAAATCAACCCCTCTCTGTGCGCATAAATTCCTTGCTATGTTCTGGACGTCCTCCGGAGATTTCCCGGAGGCCATCTCTTGAGCCCTTTTAAAAAGTGGGGACGATGTCATTTGACTTGGAAGCTGGTTTACATTGAACATTTGATGCTCCCTTCAAGGCTGTCTTTAACTCGCTGATAGTATTATTGAATTCCTCTTTTGTCACATACTCAGGAGCCTCTTGTTTTTTCTCCTGCACAATAGCGTATGTAAGCAAGGAGGCTGTTCCATCCATCATGACTTGTTTTGTATATATCTTGTTGTGCGCAAGGTCAGGGAAATAGAACACAGATCCGTCGAAATCTATCTGCGCAGCTTTGGCCTCGTCTATAGATGACACTTGCCGACCACGCAACCCTTGTTGAGGCATGAAATCCATCTGCCTGTTGAACTGTCCTTGGTATGTCGGTTGTTGGTACTGCTGAAAGTACGGGTTGCCATATGCCATCTCTACCTCCTAGCGACTCCTATCTCTTCTATAGGTTATTAGAAACGAAAAAAGCCCGACGGCTGAATCGACGGCCATCGGGCTTACGTTATCTTTGTAGAGACTTTAGTTGTTTTTGTATCGTTCAAGTTCTTCTTTTATCTTGTGGCTAAACCTGCTTGCCGACAAGTCTATGCGATGGTCTGCGTCTGCTATCACGTCATCGTGGCTTTGCGTTAGTTTGTAGTCAGAGGCCCACGGCTCATAGAGAAACCTCGTGCTCCAGTTGGAGACTTTACCTACCGTGCTTTCGACCACCTGGCTCGACACCGGAGCGTAGCGGTTTACATGAACGGAGGCGCAAATGTGGTTTGTGTCATATAGCTCCATGCCGTGAGTATGGCCGTGTACATTGACTTGGCTGTCGTAGACGGCACATGGAAAATGAGAGAGAACAACTCGGTTAGAAATGTAGATAGGATAGTCATACACCTCGTCAAACAGGCCGTACAGAAGTTCTTTGTCGATGTCCTTGTCATGGTTGCCCATGATCATGACCTTCTTGCAAGGTGCCTCGTGCATCGGCAAGAGGAGCCTCTCTACGTAAAGAGACTCTAATCCTTTTACACAAAAGTCGCCAAGAAAATAGAATGTGTCAGAACTTTTGAGCCTCCTAAGACACTTCTTCCAGACCTCGAGAATCACCTCGTCATGCTCCGCTATCGTCTTGAATCTGCCCTTCCGCTCAAACCGGAGGATGTTCTCATGTCCGAAATGAGTGTCTGAAATGATGAGGTACATCATTTTCCCTTTCTTGCCCATCGCTCCCATAGGTCAAACGTCTCAGCCTTCGTCGGACTGCGCCCGTTCTCTCTTACAAAACCATCTATGAAGTCCTGTTTTGTCCACCGGCTCTTCCATCCATTCAAATCCTCTTTGTCAAGCCTCCTTGCGCGTCTATAAGACGCTGGTGCGGATTCTGTATTGTCCTCGTCGGGACTCCACGTGCGACGGTAACGCCTGCGCTCAAGCTTTTTCAACCCGTCTATAGGAGTGACGACATAAGACACCGGGGACTTTTTATACGACCTGGACATTACTTACATTCCAAGCTCGAACTCGTAGGTCTCACAAAAATCGATGTTCTTGTCGTCGCAGGTGATGGACGCGTTTACCGCTACCCCGTCTGGGTCTATACTGTGCCAGTTCATTATAATACCCTCAAGAGACTCCCACAGATAGTAGACGCCGTCCTCCGCTGTCCATGCCTTGCGGGAGACGGTGTGCACCGCATCATACTTGTCTTCATAGGTCAATGTGACGATAAACTCCATGGCAGTCTCCTTTGCTTTTGTTGAACATATTATAGCATATCGCAAGAGCACTGGTAAACATTTATTTAACTGTCTTTTATAGCTTCTGTTGTATCTCTCGGCACAAACCCCATATGCTGGAGCTTCGACATCACCGCGAAATCTTTATATGATATCGTCTTCCACACACCGTTGCTCTTCGACATAACCCTTGAGGCATGGGCCCACTTGCCGTTCTTTTTAAAATATAACGGCGTCTTTGTCGTGAGGTCGACAGAGAAGAGATCCGTCACCTCGTCGTTGTTAAGGGTCCTGCTCCATATCCTCATGGTATGGATCGACCCCTTCGACCTCCCTGCGCCCTCCGAGTTGTAGATGTATTTGAAGTCAACAGGCCATCCCTTTGTCACGGAGTCAGACATGGTCCCGCTTTTCACTGTGTCGGCGGAATCGATGAATGCCTTGATTGTATTCTTCTCTACCGTCACCACGATATGATACATCTTCTCTGAAGACAACTGCGTCGCAAGTTTCAAGTCTTGGCCTGCGACTCCTGCCACTTCAAGAGTAAGGCCCCTCGCTCCGCTTGCGTTCGACACGGAATTGTCATAGGCGTAGGCCATGATTCCTGACCAAGAGCCTGAGACCGGAGACACGCCGAACACGCACCCAGGGTGATTTGCCGAGCTCCTGAACGACTCCCTGTCTATCCATCCTATGTACTCGAACGTGACTCCAGCGTCAGACGACAAACCGTGACTTTCAAGCGAGTCCGAGGAAAACGTCGTGCCCTCCGCGAACTCGATGCCACGCTCCGACGTGCTCGGCACGTTGCCGACGAACGTTATCACATGCCCGTTGACTCCGTCCGTCCACTTGGAGCCACCGCTTTCAAAGGTGCTATGCTCCCACTCCGCGACGAGCCCGTCTTTTGACACATACTCTGCTGTCATAAAGCCTCCCTATAGAACGATGCAGACGTCACCGTCTTCGCCGACACTGTCGTCAGGAGTGTCGGACGCGATGTAAGCGGTAAACACGTTGAGAAGGCCTGTGACTTTTGTGCCTCCGACATACGCAGTCTTGCCCTTGACGATGTCGTCCGCAGTGGCAGTGGCGTCCTGGTTAGTCGCGATCCTCATGACGAAAGCCGTTGTGGCTACTGTGTCATCACTCGTGCCGTCTTCCGGCGTCGGCGCTGTGACGTTGCCTGTAAAAGCCGGAGAGTCTGAATCGGCCTTTTCCGACAGGGTGGTTTTCAGAGTGTCTAAGACAGCGTCGAGCGTTTTGTTGTTTGGATAATCCTCCTGAGACAGCTTCTTGTATAAATATTCAACGCCGTCTGCGTCGAGGAATTTCTTGTCAACCATTCTAAACCTCCGTAATAAAAAAAGCGACCACAGGCATTATACCCATGGCCGCTTTTGTGTGGCTTTTTATACCTGTGACACTAGGCGGTGAAGCTTACTGCCGGGTCGTTGTCTGAAACAGTGTCGAGGTTGACGTCGCAGACGGCCATGAACTTGCCGACTGGGAGCTGGTCCTTGTCGGTGACCTTCTTGCCGTTGACGGTCATGCCGTTGACGTTCAGACTGATGTTCTTGAAGTTCTGGCTCTTGTCCTTGGAGTAGTCCTGGAACAGGAACGTGGCCGTCCACTTCTCGTCAAACTGCGTCGACATATCATATGCATAAGACAGGTTTGTCACGTTGATTGTAGCAGGGTTGCTGTTAAGGTTGGACACCCTGACAACCTCCGCCTGCTGGGACATGCCGACAACCTTTACGTCGTTAATGTTCACGACGGCGTTGTCTGCGAAATGATATACGTTGATATAATTGTTTCCGCAGATACCGCTCATGACGACGTCGTTGATGTCGACGCTCGTGAGGGCTGTACCACCAGTGCCAGCGTTGCCCTCGATAGGGTTATACATTCCCGTGCAATCGAATTCGCAATTGTCAATAGCGATATTACCGGCGGAGTTGAGCATGACGGCCGAGTATCCCTTGTTGGCGAACTTGCAGTCTCTGATTGAGACATCGGCGTCTCCGTTGATCGATACGCCATACACGCCTTTCTGCTTAGGCACGCTACCGCCAGAGAACTCGCAGTTGACGAACTCCTCGCTCTTGTTCACCGTCACGGTGTCCTTGAAAACGCTGTTGAGAATCATATTGCTGGCACCTCCTAGGCTACCGTTACTTTGCCGGTGAACACGGCATCCTGAACAAGAGCGTCGCTTGCGACGGTTACAGTGCCAGAGAACGTGGTCCCGTTAGCAAGCACGGTGGCCTTAGACGGAATGACAAGATTGTCAGTCACAACTGAGTTCGCCGTCAAAGCGAGAGCCTGATTCTCAGTCAAACCGTTGAGCGCATCCTGGATAGACTGACCCTGAGCGACCTCCACCTTGTCCTTAAACAACGCGTCAAGCTCCGAGAGCTCGATCGAGCCGATGGCGTTGAAGTAAGCCGTGTCCTGAGCGTCGACATATGGGCGGAGCTCCGCAATGTCGGTCTTGTTCTGAGCAACATCGCTGACAAGCTGTGCTGTGCCCTCCTCGTCCTTGGAGATCCAATCGGAAATCTCCTTGAGGGTGTCGAACGTGTCCGGAGCGCCGTCGACGAGGGTGGCAATCGCGGCGTTGATGAGGTTGTTCACCTCATCTTCCGTCATTCCGGCGTCGCCCTGCTCAAGAGCATGGAGCCTGCCGAGAATCGTGCCGGCCGACTCGTCAGCGCCAAGTTTGGCCTCAAAGCCCTCGTCGGCAGTCTTGGCACGCTCAATCTCGTAAGCAAGAGCCTGGGCAAGATTGTGGATTGTGTCTGTTGTAACGGACGAGACGTCGCCAACCTTCTCGTCGACGTTCTTGATAAGCGCCTTGATTTTCTCATCGTACACCTTTAGTCCGGCGTAATCAAGGTACTTCTTGGTGTTCACCGCCATTGTCTATTCTCCTTCTGAAAACAAGTAGAGGATATCGTCTTTATCAATCCCGTCTGTCAGCGAGTAATTCGCGACGACGGTCTTTGAACCATCTTTCACGACCTCGACGAGGCCGTTCTCTGAGTCGAACGTTATCTCGTCGCCGTCTGCGTTTATCGTCTTCCCACAGCCCCTGGCCTCCACGCCAGAGTCTATGTCGCCGAAGAACCAATGGCCGTTGTCTCCTATCGTAGGAGACACGCCTTTCAGGCTGTCGAGCCATTCTTTCTCGGAGCCGGTGAACCCGTTCTTCTTCGCGATGTCGTAAGCTGACGCCCCGGAGATGTCGCCGAGACCCTCGATGGTCTTTTTAACACACTTCTTTGCAAGCTCAAGCGTTATAAGGTCCATCTTATATCATCACCGTCAATCAATCTCGACCCACTGTTGAGAGCCGTCCAGCATGAACAGCTGTTCAGTAGAGATGATGAACACGACGGTCCCCATCGTGACCGGCTCATACACCTTCATAATCTCCTCGAGGTCGTCTTTTGAGTCCGCGACGATCTCGCGGTGCCCGTCCCTCTGCTGAGATATGACTCGATAGCTCACGGTTGCCTCCCTTCAAAATAAAAGACACCAATCTCTGTTATATGGTTTATTCACGTCGTATACGCATGAAAAAAGCCCCGGATTAAGGTTCCGAGGCACACCTGTTACATGAGCCGACTGGCTCTGCCGACCAGATGTCGGTAAAAAAGCAGTGGTGCAAGCGCTAGGATTCGAACCAAGAACCTTACGATTAAGAGTCGTTTGCTCTGCCGTTGAGCTACACTTGCAGTGGTGCCGACTAGACGATTCGAACGTCTGATATACGCTTTACAAGAGCGTTGCCATACCGCTTGGCTAAGCCGGCTTTGGAAAGGCCGAGGCTGAGTCGAACAGCCTTCTCTCACCGTTGACAGCCAAAGAGAAAGAACATGCAAGAAAGGAACCGGCTCAGTGAGCGTCTTGCCGTGTATAAGACCATCGGCCCATATTAAACAGCCTAAGAGAGAGCGTCTTTCTATGGAGTCCGGAATCCGATTCGAACGGATGAATAACAGCTTTGCAGGCTGTCCTCTTAAACCAGGCTTGAGTATCCGGACATGTGATCGCGAGAGGCGAGAGTCGAACTCGCTGTCTCCGGCATATGAAACCGGCGAGATACCGTTTCTCCACTCCGCTACATGGTGGAAATACAGGGATTTGAACCCTGAGCCTCGAGATTAAAAGTCTCTTGCGCTACCAGTTGCGCCACATTTCCGTTTTAGCATTCCGCTAAGCCCCCTTGGCAGGACTCGGACCTGCAACAAAAGGTTTAGAAGACCTCTCCTCTGTCCAGTTGAGGTACAAGGGGGTTTAAAGGAATGGCCTTCGCGCCAAGAGTCGAACTTGGAACCAGGACTTAGGAGGTCCTTATGATCTCCATTTCACCATGCGAAGGTGGGGCGGGCAGTCTTACCGCCTACTGCCAGGGGGCACATGGGATTTAATATCACCCCAGGGGAGCATGTGCCGACTCTCCCAAACACGTGACGTGTGCAACCCGCGGGTATTCGGTCGGGTAGAACCCCAGCTAAGCCCCGCCGTTTTCTGGTTAGACGGCAACCCCGTTCCGACTTCGATCTAGCGAACGGTAGCGACTCACCTGAGCGGATGGCGATCAACCCATCCGCGTAGGCTGTAATGGAGCATGAAGCGGAGCAGGTCGCTTCAAGATGCCTCTTTGAGAGAGAAGCTTGAACTCTTCGCCTTGTCCTGGGCGTGTCAAGATTCCGAGAATGTCCGGTTCGAACGGACGCAGGACCGTTAAGTCCTCTACCTGTTTAGCAAACAGGCCCCTTCACCGCTTGGGTAATTCTCGATATGGCGGCGAGCCTGAGATTCGAACTCAGGGGACGCTCACCACGCCCGGACGCTTTCGAGGCGTCTGCAATAATCCACTCTGCCAACTCGCCGTGGAAGTCCAGGAGGTAGTTGGAACCTCTTACAGAAAAGACCACTTATATCCGTATGCAGTTTCCCTTTTTCCTTTACAAACCTCTGAGATATGATTTCGTGCGCTTTTATAAGACCTGGAAAGATTTTGTTCGCAGACCCATTTTGAAGCCTCACAAGTAGAACGAAACTTTTTTACCACTTTGTTTTGAAGATTTACCGCAGTGCAAGGAAGAACTATTTTGTCTTTTTTCTCGCGTTTTATTTTTTTTCCATGATAGTCAGAATAATGAGTTGGAAGCCCATAATCTTTGCACCATTTTCTGACGGCGTTGTCAGTAACCCCAAAACGCTCGCCAACTTTAGAAAAGTTGGATTCCTTTAGCATCTCAAAGAGTTCTTCTTTTTTAGGCCGTTCAACTTTTCTTTGAGTTTTTCTGATTTTTAAATAACATTCCCAACAATAACTCGGCTTACGGCCTCGCAACTCAGCTCCGCACATTAGGCAATGTTTTTTCGGAGCTTTGTAAGAAAGATTTCTTCCACAGTAGGTCGATTGCTGGCTGTCACAATTCGGACATAGCCATCTTAAATTTGAAACTCTATTATCTTTATTATGACCATTTATATGGTCAAGCCTTAGAGTTAAAGAATCCCCATTCCAAGAACTTACTCCGCAAATGCTACATTTATATGGAGTGTATTCTCCTTCTAGGAACCATCGTCTCAAAGTCCCTTGATCTACTGTTGAATTTATACAAAACACATTATCAGGAGTTCTCTTTACTTTCTGATAATTATTTCCTCGAAGTTCTCGTCTCCAGTCTATTCCAAGTTCTTTACATCTTTGATGAAAAAGAATATTGGTCTGGCCAGCGCAGTTATTGTACCCCAAGGCCTCTGCAACTTGCTTTACAGAGGTACATCTTCTAATTAAGGCGAGAAAATCATTATCGGGAATAGAATACATTAAACAATCCATAGATAAAGCGACCCCTCTCTCTGTTGGTTGCTTTATCAGAAAACGAACCTAATATTTTTCTCTCTATATGACCAAGTAGGTGCGAGATATTGGATTTGAACCAATAATTTTCGCTAATCTGGCGATAATACAGGGTATAGGCCTGCTGTTTTTCCAATTAAACTAATCTCGCACCTACTTGGTCAATTCTGGACCAGATACCTGCGCGTTTAGGTGGCACTGTGACGTATAGTGCGCCCCGGAGAGAACACCACGACACCGTGCCACTTACCGCGCGGTGGTAAATCAAAAGACCTGGTTATCGTGGGCCAAATCGGCCCAAGCGAGCCTCTATAAGAGGGCGCTCAAAGTAAAACTATTCGAAAATGAACACGACTCCAAGCTCCTCGCGTGCCCATTTCTCGAAATCATTCTTTGCCTTGCCGTCGGCGTTGCCACCGTACAGGTCGTCAGACAGCCAGTCGTAACCATAACCATGAGTCATGCGAAAGCAACCAAAACCGTCGTCCATATAACCGCGAACCATCTCCTCAATCTCCATATCGTGAAGAGAAGCCCACTCCTCAAGCGCGTCCTTGAACGCCTTCTGATGGAACTCAGCAATCATAGGCATACCTTCGAGAAGCTCTTGCTCGTACTCTTCGCGCGTGACCCCGTTGTCTTCAAGCTCCTCCTCAGACATTTCAGACACGTACTCAGAGACGTAGTCAAGAATCTCTTCAACCTCTTCGTCTGTGTGATTCTGAGAATCAATGAAGTCGTCGACGGGATGCTCGATGTTTACCTGGACGATGACGGGGTTGCTCATTGTGTCTCCTTTTTCTCTGGCTCTCTCAATTTGTTAAGAACATTATAGCATATATCTCAAGCTGTTGTAAACAACCTTTTTGGAAGCGATGGTCTCGGTTGTGAGACTCGAACTCACACGTCTTGCGACCGAGGCTTTTGAGGCCCCTGCGTCTGCCATTCCGCCAAACCGAGAAGATAGGGTGCAGACCCGGGGTGGCTTAGCGATACCATACTACGTCGCGAACAGCTCCCACTCGACGCTGCAAGCCCTCTCCAGCCAGCTGGATTTGAACCAGCGACCTCGTCCTCCCAAGGGACGCGGGATACCAAGCTTCCCTATGGCTGGAAGGGGCTCTCTCTTAAAGAGAGTCACCTTTACCGCTTGTTTAAAAACATGATACCACATTGAGTCTCTGCCGTCAACTATTTTTTTTTAAAATCTTTCAAAGCACTCTACAAGAGCAGGGAGCGTCTCGACAAGCACTTCCTTGCAAAAGAGCATTGCGCTGTCAGCGTATGTTGCGCGAGATAAGATCTCAATAGCCTTCTCATCGGTGATAGGGCAAGTGAACAGCTTGTTGTCCGGCACCTCGGTGTGATACTCTCGCCCGAACCGGTCATGAATCACCTCGTTATGATATCCATCAAGATAAGACCTCTCAAACCAGTCCATCATCTCATGCACGAAATCGCCGTGCCAGCAGTCGTATCTTACGTTGCCGTCTTTCTCTCTCATGTTCATCTCGTATAGGAAATCAGCGCGATCAAGCTCCAACATAGACAGCTCTTCGTCGGAGAAATAGAGCTTTGCCGTCGGCATCATGTCGTATAGCATCCACTTTGCCATCTTTGTCGGGTCATCAATCTTGAACGTGCCGTCAAGATAACCCGCTTTGTGCATCATTGCCACACAAATCTGTGCAAGTCGACGTCCATTCATGAAGAGCATGAGAAACCACCTTACCAATTGTGTGAGACAAGAGACGTGTACATGTCGTCTTTTACAGAGAAAACCTTTCGATAGTTTGTGATCGCACACACCACGTCGCCAATCTGACGATCGAGCCAGATCTCATCAGGGCCGATGGCATGCTTTTCGTACTTGTCGGGGTAATGCGCCAAATGCTCGCGCACAAGACAGTACTCGCTCTCATTAACTTTTACAAAGCACTTGCCGTCGACCGTCATAGCTCCCCGTTTTCGTAGCTCTTGGTATCGTTCTCAGAGAAAGCCAGATGGATATAGTCTATATCCTCAAACTCGTGATACTCGTTGTCGTTCTCCTCATTCTTCTCCATATAGATGGGAGTGTAGTCGACAAACGTCTTACCACACATGTTGTAGAAGCCGTTGATAAACACGAACTCGCATTCGTCGTCAACGAACTCGGACTGGTCGACATATTTGTGCTCCTGTTCACGCGGGGTGAACATCCTCTTGTACTTCCACATGCGAAAGACCTTACCATTAAAATCATTCAAAAAAGCCTTGGCACCACTATTGCTAGACATTAAAGATCATCCTCTCCACAACGCTTCTTGACGGCCACAAGCTCGTTCTGGCAGAATTCCTCGATGGCTGACTTAAGCTCGTCGATACGTTGGTCGTAGTACGTTTCGACAGGCTCATCCCCATCCTGCGCAAACTGACGTGCGCGCTCCATTGTCTCCGGGTCGTCGCGTTCCTTCTTGAGCTGTTTCAGAAGCGTGCGGTTTACGGCGTTCTTGGCATACTTGGTGGCGCATTCATCAGCCGAGGAGATGACTTTGTCCTCTAGAACGGCGAACAAGTCCTGAAGGAAACGACCAAGGTCCTGGTCATCCCAGTCAGTGGCATACACAAGAGCGCGTGCAAATGCCAGGCCGAACGAGTCCACACCGCTCTTACCGCTTTTCTCAAGACGGTTCATCTCATAGAAGAGAACAGTGCGGAACGTGTCGAGAAAATAGTCAGTCTCAAGCTTCTCAATGGTCGGATAAGACTCAGGTCCATAAGGATAGCTCATATCAATCTCCTTTGCTTTTGTTGATTGTATTATACAACGCACAAAAGCCTGCAATCAACAGTTAAATTGAAGACACACAACTGATTGCGTAATCAATGGCATTGGCAAGGTCGTTCTTCGTGTACCCACGGCCTTTTTTGTTAGACCTGAGCTTGTCTGCAATCGCGGATAACTCCTCGCACAACATCTGTAAATCCTGGAGATGCCCGTCTGCTATCATCTCCTGCTCCTCGACGCAATTTCGCAAATTCTCGATTTCATCCTCATAGTCTGAGCATTGAGTGAAGGCTCCGAACATCTCGTCAAACGAGGTGCCACAACTCTCAAGCCATTCTTCGATATCCCGGTAATCATGAAGCCACTTGTCTTTTCCGTCAACGATTACGCGAACCCTCATCGTTTCTCCTAATGAATCTCGTCGATAGCCCAATCAATATTACCACAAGACCCGTTAATGTAACATGAGTCGCTGTTCCTCATATAATCTTCACCGTAGATGGGCTGGTATGACTCCAGGAAGCAAGTGTCGAACATATCGTCGAGCTCGCGATACATCTCTTCCTGAGCTTCTTCGAAGGTCTCGAAGAACTTATTGTAAATCTCGCGATCGTAGACTTCTGTGAGAACAAACTTTTTCTCTGCCACGTCATTCTCCTTTCCTTCTGTTGAGAATATTATAGCACAGCGAAGTATCTGCCCTCAACAAAAAACTTTACATAAAAAAAAGGAGGCAACGCGAATGCGCCACCTCCTTGATTTTTTTTTAAAGCTTAAAGAAGTTGTCGAGGAACTTGCCGTACCACTCGTCGAAGATGGCATCGGCGGCCTCCTTGCGCGTCTTAGGCTCTGGCTTCTTTGGGGCCTGCTTGGTAGCAGGCTTCTTGGAGACATTAATATTGACGACATCTTCCTTCGGCCTGTTAACGACATAAGGACTCTCGGGCTTGTACGCACACGTTTGCCTCTCGTTTGACTTAACCTGCGCGTCATACGCAGCCTGAAGCTTGTTTAGGCGGGCCTGAAGCACCTTATTGTCGATGACGGCGGAGTTCAACTTCTCCTCGAGCTCCTCCTCGCGGGTCTTGTTCTTCGGCTTACGGCTTACAATCTGATTGACGACGTCGTCGAACAGTGCAGTGAGAATATCGTCGGTCTTGTCTTTACTGTCTCCAGACTTATGGGAGGAGATGTTGACGCCCTCCGAATCACGGATGGAGACTGTCGCGTCAGACTTGTCGCCGTCATAGGCGGCCGAGAAGTCGATGTTGATGGTGTACTTGTCGTTCTTGGTAGGCATAACATGCTCCTTAATTTTCAATTGTCTCAACGTTGAAGTTATTGTAACACAATTACAGAACAAACGTCAAGACTTTTTCTTGAATTTCCAATCTTTCTTATCCATCGAGTATGCGATGTCGAGAAGGCCCCTGCACTTCTTGCAAGAGCCTCCGTCCATGCACCTCAGCCCACAGCTCAGCTTGTTCTTGGTAAACTCCGGAAGCAAGGCCTCGTTCGGCACGGGCATGAATATATCAGAGTTGATTTCCCCGAGATCGCCACACCAGCGACGTTTCTCGAAATATGTCCTAAAGAGAACAGAGGATTTGCTGAAGTTATAGACTTTTCCGTCTTCGTTCCAGCAATCGAATTCTGCCACGTCGACGAACGGGCTGTATAGGTCGAAGTCTTCTGGTCGGAAGATCATCGCCCTTGCATCGTTCCCCCTGTTGGGCCACATCATCGGGATGCGGTTGAGGACAGCCCTGACCTTCACGCCCGATTTGTTACAACGGTCGTAGGTGTCTTTAAGGCTATACCATAAATCATCTGCAAGATACACGTCGCTGACGCCAAGTGAGATGTAGTAGCTCAACGAGATTCTATTGTAGGCGACGACATCGCGATCAAAGAAAAACCTTACACCAAGGTCTTGCAACATTTTCACGTTGCCAAGATCGTCCTTGCCAAGCCTCAACGCAAAGTTCGTCCCTTGACGCTTTATGGCTTTAACGTCTTTCTTCGTCACTCCATTGACAATATGGATATTTATCCGCTTGTCTGGAAACGTCTCCAAGAAATCGCCGAGCTTGTCGATATCGTTCTTTTCCGGGTCATATTCGATGTTGAACTCTGTCGCGACATCATTCAGCTCATAGTATAGCTTAAATGGAATGGCCAGATTCATTCGTGCCCACCACCTCCTCTGAACATGCTTTGCACAAAACCTCTCTCGTGCCCCACCGGTTCTTCTCAAGCTCTTTGCCACAATGCAAGCAGGTTGGTTTTCCTGACATCTGCAGTCTGACGTTGTTGCGCGCGCCACTCCTGTTGTCGACCCTGAAGAACTGCTCGTCTTCGTGGAACATGAAGAAGTCGTTACAGGCGCCATAGGACCAAGGGGAGATGTGCTGGCCCCATCCCTTATAAGCGTTTGCGATGTCCTGCTCGAACGCGACATATTTGTCTGTAAGGTTCTTTACGTCGTGGTTCTCGAACTCCGACAAGAGCATATGGTCTTCCGAGACATATGGGTAGTTGTAGACAGAATGCTTCTCGCATCCTGTCAGTGCCGACAATGCGCCGACGGCGAGCTCCTTTGAAAAGAACGGGTACTGCCTACTGCCAAGAGCGACATTGTTGTCTGTATCATAGAACAGCATCATGCGCCAGCTCTTGTTCGGCACACCTGGGAGATATGGCATCTTCGATTCCATATACGCGACAACAGCAGTGGGACTGTTCATATACTCAGTCACGCCTGCCCGGTTGCTCCCTTTGCCGAGCAACGACATACAGCTAGTCCATCCGCTCTTGTTGTCGCTCATGGAGAGGAAGTCTATAGGGTGGATGGACAGCACGATATCGGTATCGATCTTCTGAGTCGTCCTAATGACGCTCACGCGGTCCCTGAACTGTGTGAACAGCTCCATGTATGGATAATTCACAAGTTCAAGAGCTTTGCGAATCGCCCTCATCCTTTTGCCTCGGACGACAGTCGTCTTCCCGTTTATCGTGACGTCTGTGTCATTGACCATCTCGTCATGTAAGACCTCGTTTATCTTGAACAGACCAAGCATATTTTTAACGCACGTGTTGTCAATATCCCCGGCGTATTCAAGGTTATACAAATAGTCTGCAACAGATGGAACGAGGTTCAGGCTCGCGTTCGACACTGACTTGCGCAGAAACTCATAGTCGTCCTTCAGGTCGGCAGTCACATGCGTCGTCATCCTCAGCCTCTTGCCGAAAACGCCGTTGAACAGCTTGTCTTTCGCCTTGTTCCAAGGGCTTAAGAGCGTTCCCATATCGACGTTCGGGTACGCCCCGGTTGCACGGTGTATATAATTGTCGATGACGTCCGCGTCATACGCCTTGATTGCATCATACGGTTGCCTGGCCATTTACCAGCAATCCTCCTCTGTGTCGTCAATGATGTCGATCTCGTCGTCAATGCGGTCTTTGAGATAAGACGGCAGAAGGCTATAATCTACACCGACCCTCTCCATGGCGCACTCAAAAGCGTCTTTCGTCGCACGACCGCCCATGTTGTGGTTGATGTAACCGACAAGGTCGCCAACCTTGCTCTCAAGCTCCTCCTCGGCGCACCCGAGAATCATTGGGTTGCCAACCTCTGTGATGTCGATGTCGAACATCAGCAAACACCAACTTTCATTCCACGCTTTACCTTGTAAATCTTAATGTACGTATAATCGTCGATGTACGTCGGGAAATTATTGCATACATACCTGACCATATATGCGCATTTGTCGCTCTTGTCCATCTTGAAGCAATAATCGTCGATGAGCCTGTTGTCGCGCACGTCGTAAATGCTGACGCACCAGTTGGCGTGCTCCATGTCCTCCATGTACCTCATACGATTCCTCTTTCTCTCGCTTCTGTTGAAAGTATTATAGCATAACTTAAAAGCAATTGTAAAGAAACAAAAAAGGCCCCACGAGGGGGCCTAGGCTTGTTTCAGTAAAAAGACGAGTAGTCGTGAATCTTGCGACGAATATAGTCAGACCCGTTCTCAAAGTACGGAATCAGCTCGAACAGCTTGTCGGAGAGGCCCGTCAACATGAAGACATTCGGGTCGTCGAGGTCGATGATGCAGGAGTTGTAACAACCGAGGTTGAAGGAGTACGTAAAGCCTGCGATCTTCTTCGACTTTTTGATGCAATAGTCCGCAGTCGTTTTGAAGAGCCAAGAGCCGTCCATCACCTGCTCGTCAGAAAAGACGAACATGCGGTCAAACTTGCGATTGCCGACCACATCAATGGCACGGCTGAACTTCGTTGCATATCCGCACCTATCGTTCTTCGTCAGGCGCTCGATCTCATGGAAGATGCCGTTGCGTTTGTCAAACTTAAACTCCTTCGCATCGGAGCCAAACTTGACAATCGTCACATCCTCGCACTTTGTTGCCACGATGGCACAATAGCAGGCAGATGCCTGAAGGATAGATACCTTGGAGTTCTTTGATATTGGGTCGTTCATTGAACGGGAAACGTCCAGAACACAGACGGTTCTGCCCGTGATGTCAGGCACGTTTGAGCAGGCCTCCAAGAAAGCGTCCTTCAGAGCCTGCGCGACAAGGCTGGATTCAGAGACGTCGAGGCTGAGATAGGCCTGGTAGATTTGATACGGGAACACAAGGCTCCTGTGGATGGCCTCCGCGTTCATAATCTGACCCATCAGGACGTCTTTGACGAAGTCCTCGTCGCAGAACTTGCAAGAGTAGATGTTGCGGAGGTTGCGGATTAGGGCAAGGTATCCGAGCTTTCCCTCTCGGCACAGACGCTCCCACTCCGCCTCCTTGTCCTCCGTGTTGGAGATGGCCGTCTCCCACGTGTCTGCCTTCTCGAGCGTGCCTGCCTTGAGGCAGTCGATGGCCTCACTATGAGCGTGGGAGATGTTGACAAGGTCGTACATGTTGTAGTCCTTGCCGAGCATCACGTATTTAGAGAGGCTGTAGTGCCCCAAATCCTCAAGATAATTCCGGACGGCATTGACTGTGCCGTGAGTCCTCTTGAGGCCCATAGAGTCGATTGCAGCGAACAGCTCGGACACGTCGTCGGGACGACGCAAGCACTTGCCGATGAGAGTGCTCTTGCCGTCGAACTGCTCCGTCTGGATGCGCGCAAGCGCGAGCGACACACAAGAGCGAATGCCCATGACGTTGCGGGCGAACGCGGTCGCGTTGCATGCGAACACAGGTCCCTCCTGCTCGATCACCTTGTCGGTAAGCTTGGACAGTCGCTCCATCTGCTGTTTATCGCCCTCGTAGAAGGAGCCTGACAACAGCGAGCCGAACATCATGTTAAGCCATTGCTGAAGCGCTGGTTTCTCGAGAGCCGTCCCGCCCTCGTGTGTCGTGGTGTACTCGATTTTCTTCGTCTTGTTGAACTTGCTCATTCCGTCATCCTCTCGTCAGCAAGGAGATACAAAAAAATCCCGTATCGGAGAAGTTACTGGGTCGGTATGTTTTGGTCATATTTCAGATATGAGGTAACCGGCACCACCATCATCCGATACGGGACAAGGTAACTAAACAACGGGGAGGAAATAAGACGCCAGGTAAACGGCCCGTTAGCGTTTCCCGGTAAAATTCGGGCGCTTATTCAGGAGCCAGACATATAATTATCCAAAAAATTATGAAGTAACCCAGCGAACCGTCACTCACCCGGTTGTTTTTGTTGACTATAATATACCACGCACAATAGCGCGTGTCAACTACTTTTTTTAAAAAAGTAGAAAAAATTTTTTTTAATCCTTGAACGTCTCACAGAAGCTTGAGTAATCGATGATCTTCAGCTTCCCGTCCTTGCCGTACCCCCAGTTCCCCTCATGGAGATCAGACACGTTGTTCTCAAGTAGGAATGCCTCCAAATCCATAAGCTCGTCTTCCCAGTACTGACGGGCAAGGACTTTGACCACGTCGTTTGGCACATCGAGTCCCGACAGTGCGGACAGACACACTCTGTTTGTCATCCCGTCAGAGTAAAACGGATCGCACCTCTCCGATGCGTATATCGGGACGAAACCAAGCGCGTCTGCCACATATTCCGTACACGCGAAGAACTTCTCAAGATGCGCTTGGACTGCGTTTTTATACACAGTTGACTCTCTCTCGCAGTAGTCCCCGGACTTGAGGCCGGAGAAATCGACCCTGCCTACAAGCTTCAGGTCGTCATTCTCCGTGTACGCATACTCGTTTATCCCTATGAACGGAATCTTAACCACGACATCTTGCATGTCCTTTGGGAACAGTACGATTTTCGTCAAGCCATGCGCTATTGTCTGAAAGACGGAGTTGCCCCCCTTCATCCATCGATGTCGCTCGGTGTCGGCCATCTCCCAATCCCCGTCGATGACTGAACAATATAACGAATCCATAAGGTCATCGGGATGGATGGTTGCCAGGAACTCGCTTGTCTCTTGGACTAACTTCTCTTTGTCATATATCATTCTGTTTTCTTAAACCCCTCTTCGGGCTCGCATGTCTTCCTGTCTGAACGACCTACAGGGAGATTATAGCATATTTTTTTCAAAAAGTCAATAGTTTTTCTCAACTTTTTTCTAGAAAAACAAAGTTTGTCGGTGAACGGCAAACTGCGCAAACAAAAAAGCTCCCATGCACAATAGACGATATGCATGGGAGCTTCCCTTGGGAGGACTTACTTGATGCCAATGAAACCCTTGACTTTTGTGGTGACGGCAGACTTCAGCACCTTGAGGGTGATTGGGTACTTGCCGTACTTCTTTGCGATGGCGAGAATCTCCTCTTCGAGAACATCCCGATACGCCATCTCGATGACCATGCCGATGCACTTGCCGTCTTTGAGGTCAAACGGTTTGCCGAGCAGGTCAGACACTTTGTTTTTGCACTTCTCCACATCGGATGCTGTGACATAGTCGTCAGCAATTGCCGTCTCGACGTTGCCGGAGCATGCCTCGACAAGAGTCTTCTTCTTGCCCTTGTCGGCCTTGTATTCGTCTCGGACGAGCTTGCCCTCTTGGTAGTTGCCCCAGCGGTCAACATACTCGTAGGATTTGACTACAACACCCTCGCCGACTATGCTCTCTGGCAAGTTGTAGTGGTTGTTCTCCGCGATTTCAAAGACCTCTTGGAGTGTGAGTGCCTCATTGCTCTCAACGAAGGCTAGAGGGGGAACTACGAATTCGTAACCGTAATCGCTGAACCACTTTTCATACTCGCAGTAGCGGACGTAGCCTGCGTTCCTTCCGGCCTCGTCGGTGCTCTCCGCCTTGCGGTGCACATCGAATATATAAAACTCGCGGTTGAGATACTGCTTGATGTGACCAGCCTTCCCGCCAAGCCACTCACCGCACACAACAAAATCCGGATGGTCGACACAGAACAGACGAACTGGCTCCATCACGTCAGATTCAAGAACGTGCTTGCAGAAGCCTGCGTTATCGTCCTCGATGGTCAGCTCGCGATTGCGGGAGCCTGCATGGACCGTGCCGTCCTCGTCTGCCCAGACGGTTCCGTTCGTGCCGTCGAGCTTGGGGAAGACGTACTTCGGCCATTGGCATGCGAGGATATCGGCCACGTCGTCCAACCGGGTGACGTGGAGGAACTTGATTTTTCCGTAGTCCATTGAGAAGTCCTTTGCTATTGTGCGTCTACCAAAAGAGACGCTGTCTTACTTGTCGAGAACCTCTGCCTCGGCCTTCATCTTGGCGATCTGGTCGTAGGCCATGTCCTTGGTCACCGCGAACCAGCCAGGACGATCGTCCCATCCGTAGTCAAGCGCGATACCGAAGAAGTCGTAGCAGAACTTCACGACACCGGCGAGCTCCTTCTTCGAATACTTGTTCATCGCCATGCCGAGGTACTCCACAAGGGAGTCTGCGATGTGTTGCTCGTCCTCAGAGTAGCTCTCAGGGTATGCAAGCTCGATATCGTCGTCGAGCGTCGGAGCCTGTGCCTGCACGTCCTCCTCGACTACAGGCGTCTCCTCAGTCTTCTTGTTTTCTTCAGCCATGCTGTCCTTCTTTCTCTATCGTCTCACGTTACGATTGTATTATGCCACAGACAAGAGCCCCGTGCAAGTAGAAATTTTCAATGTGGATGGTCTTGACGACGAGTCCGTCGTGTTGAAAAAAATCAACGTACCTTTTTTTCTTTTTCTTTTTTAAAGATCTTTAGTTATAGTAGTAGGCATGGTTGAAACTAAATAAAACTCAAAGAAACTCCAGCTAGATAAATATTTATTTGAAAAGGTTACAGTCAATATCGCGTCGAAAACGTGTTGAAAACTTATTCTGACAGAGGATAAAAAAGTTATAAACAAGTTTTCAACATCACTTTTCAACCAGAGTTGAAATCTGATGATGCATAAACTCACTCCCAGTTCTATGGATTGACAGAAGGTCATCGATATGATATTTTACGTGTTGTAAATAAAATAGAGGTGTAATGTCTTAAATACTCGAGATAGGAGATTAAAATAAAATGGAAACGTATGAGAACAGTTTCTTTCGTCCTAAACCAAGAGACAAAAAGCCTTGCGACAGCCAAGATTGCCCGTGTCTGTTAAACGCGTTCGCCTGCACGGAGGAATGGTGGGAAAAGCATATCAAGACCTTTATCGACATGTGCTCGAACGAGTACGGCAAAGAGGTCACCATAGACACAGACGACCTGGAGCTAAAGCACACGGTCGACGTCTGTCTCGATGGCAAGTATGTCATGACGGCAAAATCAGCCAAGGAGACGGCGAGCATCATCAAGACAATTTACTCAATGCTGACGTTGACTCAACAGAAAACAACAGATTAAAGACCCGTATTTCATTGTTGACTAGACCACTGCTCTTGTCGTATACTGTGTTTTGTCAGTTGGGCAGACGAGAGGATTTCAGATGGGTGTTCTCAAGACTTCTGACTTGAAGTTTTTTCAAAAGGCAAAAGAAGTGGCGGAGAAGTCAGAATATCCTCTGTTCAAACTCGGATGTATAATCGTGTATAAAGGCAAAGTTGTCGGCAGTGGTGTCAACTCAACAAAGACGTGTCCAGAGCAGAAGTTTTACAACAGGCGCTATAGGAAGTTCAACGTTGGAACCAAGCCACCGGTAGACTCAATTCATGCGGAGATGGCAGCGATAAGGAGCGTGCCGTATACAGTATCTCAAGAGATGGATTGGTCTCATGCGAAAGTCTTCATCTATAGGATATCCCCGGGGAAACTTTCTGGTCATGGGATGGCAAGGAGTTGTCCCGGATGTCTTCAAGCCCTCAAAGACAAAGGGGTGAGGAAACTCTACTACACGACAGACGATGGAATGTGCTTCGAGGATTTGAGCAAATAGAGACAGATTGGATTGAATATGTTCAAGCGGGTCAGCATCGTCAACAACGGTTTCTATGAGACTGTGTTTGACGTAGACAGTGGCGCCATCATTTGCAAGAATGTTCTGTCTGACGACAATGACGCGTTGTCGTGCCTTGACGACAACGGAATCGTATACACGCTTGTGTCGTATTGTTGCTATTAGCGAGAGGGCTACGATGGGCTTAAGATTCAAAGTAATGAACCGCGCCGATGTGTTGAAGTTCGTCCATGAGTTTCATGACGAGCCGTTCTATGTCATCTCAATCCACAGCAGTGCGTCGTTTGAGCCTCAATTCGACATGGATAACGAGTGCCTGAAAGACGTGTTGTACATGCAGTTTTCCGATACGGACGAGCAAGGTTACTATGATGCCATCACAGAAGAAGACGGCATGAAGATATACCGATGGGCGAAGGAACTCCCGGACGACGCTCTTGTCGTAGTTCATTGTAGGGCCGGGAGGTCAAGGAGTCCGGCAGTCGTGGCCGCCTTGTCCTACATCTTTAACGGTAACGATGACGAGTTTTGGAAATGTCCTCCATATACGCCCAATTTTCTTGTGTATAGGTTTATACTGTATGCATGGGCAAAGTATGAGTTGTTTCACATGGGGTATGAGAAGCTTCAGAAAAACCTTGACGAGTTCTCTAGATATCGTCAGGGCAGTCATGGGAACGGCATCATGAAAGAAGAGGTATCTTAAAATGATCAGTGATGATCTATACGAGCAGTATGAGGACGAGTATTCCGACGGAGTGGGCTTCGAGAAGTTTACACGCAAGGCTCCCAAGTCTGCCGTCAAGCCTGTAAAGACTACCAAGTTCGATGAAATCAACGCAAAACGCCGTGAACGGCAAAGCGAGAAAGATGCCATGGTTGCAAAGCAAGACGAGGGAATCGTCATCTTTAACTAGATAACAAAAGGAGATACAAGGTGAAGGAACAGATTGTCAAGGCAGAGTACAACCCCGAGACTGGCGTATCCGAGATGATCAAGGTTAACAAGTATGGGTGCTTCCATGCGAAGTCCGTCGTCCATGAGGAGGACGCCGATATCGCGAACAGGTGGGATGGTTTGCGATTCTGTGAGCTGAAGATCGACATTGAAGTCGCAAAGGCAAAGGCAACTATGCTTCGTGAGCGTGCCAACGGAATTCGCTCGGCGATCATGGCGATCGAGCCTCCGGAGCCAGGCGAGGAAGATTACACCTTTGATAAAATGCTGGTCCAGTATCAGGATGCCCGTAACCGATATGAGGACCAATATACCAAGTATAAGCGCATGAAGTCTATGTATCACGAGATTGCCGACACGGTGCTGTCGACTCGTCGCAGGATGCGCAGGGAATACGCCAGCACAGAGCGTTAATTGATAGCCATCGTATAAACTAAACCCACCGCCTTTCAATAAAAGGTGGTGGGTTTTTCTGTTTATGGGTACAAAGTGCGCGATTGACAGCAAAATGAGGTTTGTTATATAATATAGAGACAATCAGTGCTGAACAGGAGACGTGAAATGATATATGTGATAGCCGATATACATGGCAGTATCATTGAGTTGGACAATAAACTTAGGCTTGCCGTTTCCTTAAATGAAAAGGACACAGTCGTTGTCGCTGGAGACGCCGGGCTAATGTACGGCTCCTACGATATGAAAGAGCTTAAGAGGTACATGAACGAGTACGGATGCAAATTCATTGTAATGCGTGGCAACCATGATGCCAGGTATCACGATGTGGCGAGGAACAACTCAGGCAAGTGGACGTTCACAGACGACGGGATGTATGCATTTGAGAATAGGTATCCAAATATCCTGTATGTGAAAGACATCGGTGGAGTCTATAACATAGACGGATTTGACATCCTGTTCATACCGGGAGCATATTCTGTCGACGGCCCATATAGGAAGGCAATGGGATACCCATTCGAGCCAAGAGAGGAGCTCGATTGGAAGGAGGCCGATGCACTTCTTGACGAGGCAGAAAAAAAGCATTTTGATTATATCGTGTCGCATACATGTCCCGTGTCTCTTGTGCCGAAGCTAGAAGACCTTTTTCTTGATGGCGTAGACCAATCAGAGGTCAGCTATTGGACAGAGAAGATTTGTGAGGAGGTTTATCAAGATTTTAAAGGCAATTTTAAAGCTTGGTATTTCGGCCATTTCCACGACGACAGGTATTTTCCGGAAGAGAATCTAACAATGGTGTACAATAG
>ERZ808245.135-NODE-135-length-43100-cov-4.367941_pt1 | contig 43100 bp, 40 predicted proteins | sample MGYA00521243_ERZ808245 | MGnify/ENA primary metagenome ERZ808245 (study PRJEB31516, sample SAMN03275576) | gut metagenome | biome: mammalia-associated habitat; material: feces | host: Papio cynocephalus | place: Kenya | collected 2012-07-07 ... | reverse complement strand
AAGACCCACAGCTTAGAAGGCTGTTGCTCTAATCCAACTGAGCTACGGAACCAAACTAATCGCGCAAAAGTTACCTTAACTAATATAGCCATCTTAACACTTGCGGCTGCAAAGGTACTACATTTTTTCGAAACAGCCAAATATTTTTGTAAATATTTGGTTATTTCTATGCAACTTTTTAAAAAGTCATCATTTACCCCCTTATCTATTTTACTCCTAGGTTTCTTTACTATCCATTAATTCAAGAAAACAAAAAAAGCGGTGCACAATAGCACCGCTTCCATATATAATAGGTACGCCTTACCTATTTAGAGAGAGATTTTACTTGCTAAACAACTCATCGAGCAAAGTATAGAAAGCAGGATCCTCACCGACGATTGTCTTTACGATCTTACCCTCTGGAGAGATGACAATCTTGGTAGGGAAACCTTGCACGCCATACTTACCCAAAACATTATTGGCCATTTCTTCCTGACTGTTGGCACGTGGATTATAGACATGCTTCCAAGGCAACTCATGCTTCTTGACAGCATCCTTCCACTTCTGCTCGGTATCATTGCAATCGACACCTACAATCTCAAACTTGCCTGCATACTTCTTGTAGTATTCCTTCATCTGAGGCATACCCTTGATACACCAACCGCACCAAGAGCCCCAGAAGTCCAAGATGACATACTTGCCACGCAAGCTTGAGAGCGTAAAGTCATTGCCATCGATGTCCTTCAAAGTGAAGTCAGGAGCCTCAACACCAGCAGCTTGTTTCTTGGCAGCTTCCTCCTCAGCCTTCTTCTGAGCCTTCAACTGGTCGATAGTATTCTGATAATAACTCTTCATACGACCGTTCTTCACAGCATCTGAAAGCATATCGGCAGCCTTCTGCATATCCTCCAACTCCTGGAACTCAGGTACGAGAGTAGCAGTAGCCTCCTCATTGGCGTGATCCTTGATATAAGCCAAGAACTGCTCCTTCTGCTCCTTGACCAAAGCAGGCATCTTCTCTTGGTAAATCTTATAGACATCCTCCTGCTTAGCACCATTCTTCATCAATGTATTGAGAGAATCGCTCAAAGCAGTCATCTTCTTGCCACTGTTCTCCTTCATGAGGTCGAGCACATGATACTGCTTATAGAAAGCACTACCCGTGATATCGAAACGAGACTTCAAATCGCCCACCAACTCAGCCTTCTCACCAGGAACCGCTACGATTTGGCACATTGTGCGATCCGTACCACGGAAAGCACCAGGCGTAGCAAAAACCAAGTCTTTAGGCTTGTCGAGGTTGGTAGAATAAACAAACTTGTCCTTCTTGACCAAGACGGTATCCATCTTAACGCCTCTGCCCTTATAGACAATCACAGTGTCACCAAAATTCTTGAGATTGGCCTTCACCTGGAAAGTACCACTCTGTGCCATGGCTGCAGATGCAGAAAGCAAAAGAGCAGCACTTAATAACAAACTTTTTTTCATTTTCTTATTTTTAAATTATAATTTTCATTCTTTACTCCTCATACTCGGTGGTATCCTCGATTCCTGCCTCGGCGAGAGCCTCCTTGCGCTCCACGCAAGTTCCACACTTACCGCAATGTTTCTCTCCACCCTTGTAGCAGCTCCAAGTCTCGGAATAGTCAATGCCGAGACGCTTGCCAATGCGAGCGATGTCCGCCTTGGTGATATTCGTATAAGGGGCACACACCTGTACATCGACGAAGGTGCCAGCCTGTGCAGCCTTGTCGATGGCATCGATAAATTCAGGGCGACAGTCAGGATAGATGGTATGGTCGCCACCATGATTGGCGATCAACACCTTCTTCAAGCCATTGCTCTCTGCGATACCGATGGCAATGCTGAGCATGATACCATTGCGGAAAGGTACGACGGTCGATTTCATATTGTCAGCCGCATAGTGTCCCTCAGGGATGGCATCAGCACCCTCCAAGAGACTGCTCTTGAAGTACTCGTGCATAAAACCCAAGTCGATGGTGATATGCTTGATGCCAAGACGCTCACAGTGCATCTTGGCGAAAGGAATCTCACGCTCATTATGATTAGAACCATAATTGAAACTGATACCGAGAGCAATCTCGTCCTTCTTGTCATAGAGCAGCGTGATGCTATCCATGCCGCCGCTCACAATAATTACAGAATCTTTCATTTCTATGTTTTTACAATAATAACGTACTACCACTACCAATGGGTACTACGACTTAACCTACTTTAATATTATCGACTTGCAAAGGTACTGAGTTTTTGATAATTTACAAAATATCTCACATTAAATTAACAAAACTTCTTGCTTATACACAATAGAACCGCTCTCCAAAAATGCGAAAAGGAGCCATCTTGCACTGGCAAGACAGCTCCTCTTTCTCATTAAAGTCTCGAAATATCCTCTTCCTTATTAGATAATCGAAATATCATCATTCCCAAACACCTTGGTGCTGCGTCATCATGTCACCGGTATTTTCCTCCTCGTCATCGAAGAATAAGAAATTATTCTTCTTGGACATGGCATCACTTCCAGCGGCACCAAGGGAAGCAGCTCCCACACCAGCACCTTCATCCAAGACTGAACCTGACAAATGCAGTTCTACAACCTCTGCCAAAGGTGCTACATATTTTCTTCTTGATGCCGTCATCTTATCCAATGCCATATCTGTTGCTAGCGATTGGTATATTTTCATCTCATTATACATCATCTTCTTAGCGTTTATTTATCATTAAATAGAGCTTACTCTTTCATTAATCATTCAAAAGAGCTTACTCTTTTTCATATAACTACTTGACCACGAATTTCTTACCGTTCTTGATATAGATACCCTTACGGAGCGGTTGTGAAACCTTGATGCCGTCCAAGGTATAAATGGAGCCAGCATCCAGAATAGGGGCGATGCCACTTCCCTGGATACCAGTGGTCTGACCGAACCAATCCAAGTAGATGATAGTCTTGGCTGCATTTGCTCCCGTAGGATTAGCTAGTTGGAGATAAGCAAGATTCTTGCCCACATTACCTTTTACCCACTTGTAGAAGCACTGCTTGGTACCATCAATCACATCACCCGTCTGATTCTCCTTCTTGTCCAGATGGAAGTATTTGCTGGTGAGAATATAGTTCTGCGCATTTTGGGCTGTAGCATCCTGCTTGGCTTTGCCATAAGTTACGCCATCGGAGCCCGTGCCTACCAAGGCATTGTCGGTCATCTTTTCTGCCGTCGTGTTGACCTCCGTCGTAAAGACAGGATGGCTCTCGCCCAACACATATTCCGCTGCACTTTCTGTATTTCCCGAACCTGTCTTGGTAGAAGTCAAGACAACTCCCTCTCCTGCCGCCGTGCGATTATTCGTGACAGGCGTGAAATTGACATAAGTAGCATCGGCCTTGTTGGTGGTAGATACCCCATAAGCAGTGACCGCAGTGCCCTCCAAGGTCTCATTCAAGGAATAATCCACAGGGTAAGTCTGGCTGTAAGTGGCATATTTGAAATTCTTATCCGCATTTCCGATGGTCTTGAAGTCCTTAACCACGGCGATGCGATAGAGCAAGAGATCTTGCACACAGAAAGTGACATCCTTGTCCGTTTTGACCTGATAGATGGAAACGGCATGTTGATCCTTGTTGGTAAAAGTCTGGAGACTATCGACACCAATACTGTTCAGATTGAAGATTTCCTTGCTATCTCCTCCACGTTCCACATAGATTCGTGCCCCCTTAGGCACAGAAGGAACTGTCACATAATGGGTGTTACCCTTCAGATAGACATAAGAAGGCTTATCTCCTTGTGCCAATCGAATGATGAAACGATTGCTATTTCTTTTCTTCAAATTAATCAGAAGGCCCTTGAACTCTGGCAAGATTTCTCCATCCGCCTTGATTTCCTGTCCTTGATTGAAAAAGATGGTGTTGGATACCAAAGCACTTCCATATCCCTCCAACTGAGTTTTATCGTCATTATAAAATTCACCCCAATAGGTATTCTTGGCAGCTACAGCATTCTTGATATGCGACATGGTTGCATCAGAAATATGGGTGAAATCCCAAGTATAAACATCCTTTCGGCTACGACTATCTGTGACATCAGCACTCTTAGGGGTATTGAAGCAAAACTTCACTTCCTGTGTCAAAGGCATTCCACCTTCTCCCACGATGGTATAGACAGGAATGGTAACTTCATAGCGCATACCATAAAACAAATCCTGACCTTCATAGTTGAACCACAACTTATTGCCCTCCACATGAATCAAATTATTATCAGACGGAAGGGATGTGTTGTAGAAGTAAATGCTCTTAGCCTCACTACCACCCATTGGACGACAGAAGACCAATGCACCATCCAACAGTTGGATGTCTTCATTGAAAGTCACTTCGATGGCCTTGGCGGAAGTAGGCTGAACATCTGCCACAGCAATCGTTGACTCTGCCTCAGGATAAGTGGACTTCAACACTGGGGCGTTTCCTGTAATCGAAGCAGTTGTGAAAACGAACGTTTTGTCTTCGAAATAACTTCCTGCATTGTCATTCAACTCCGCGCCGTTACCTTGCAAAGTCAACGTATATGTATAGTTCGGACGAAGCACCTTCTCGGGAGCAGGATTGGTGAACACCAATTTGTTGCCATTCACGATGCCGGTCACAACTCCACAATCGTGCGTTTGAGTTCCATCGGCACTCTTTCCGACAAGCTTTGCCTGCACGTTAGACTTAATGTTGACTCCAGTCACCTTTATATTGCCATCCTTGTCCTTAGCGGATTGGGTGGCACTCAAAATGATACGAGTGGAAACGGGAGCCTCATCATGGTTGTATGGAGTTGTCATACTCAAACTGGTTCCCTCTACCGAACTCGTCAAGTGTAAAACAATCTGGTTGTTCTTCAAGGTTGAGCCTTCGGTTACATCTTGCAAACTACCTGCTTCAATATTGATGGAGATATATTTGCCTGCCTTCAAGGTGATAGGAACATAGAGATAGGTGTCTTTGCTGCCATTGACAAAACCGCAATTGGCGTTGTCTTTACCATAGGTAGTAACGGTAGAACCATCTGAGACAATGACCTTGAAGGCATCAGTCTTCTTCAAACTTTCTTCAAATCTGAACACGACACGATTGTCTGCCAAATTGGATACGCTATACGGTTCTTGTTCTATTTTTGTATCACCATTGTATGCCCCCAGATAAGTCAAACCTTTTGTCTTGAATGTAAAGGTCACATTTTCATTGCCTGTACCTGAAGTCTCCATCACCGTATTGGCAGGGATGTTCAAGGTATAGGTGGTAGATGACTCCAACTTTTTGCCAGCTGGCAAGTTGAAAGTCAGCACTTTAACACCCTCTGCACCCGCAGTAAAAGTAGCGGAGAGGGTCATGTCGTTATCCTCGTCTCCAGAAGTCAAAGTTGCAGTTACGGTCTTCGATTCCGAAGCTTTTACCCCATTGGCATCATACGCCCACAAAGCCTTGTCGGAAGCGACTGTAATAGAGGAAAGCGTATTAGGATCCACCTCCTTAGCCTTGTTAGCAGGAGAAGTCATGGTCAATACGGGCGCTGCATCAAGCACAGAGATGCTACTGATCCATACGCCCCAAGTATCGTAAGCATCTTGTTGAGGGTCAACCGTTACGACGGCATCGCCATCGTTCTTGACTGAAAAGAGTTCCACATTCCCACTTCTTTCTTGCTCTATTTCCAAGTTGGTAGTAGGAAGGAAGTTCACACCTGTATGTACGATTCTTATCTTCTGCCCTCTCAACAAGGAAGGTATAGTAATAGTGGCATTCTTTGGAATCGCAACAAGCTTATTCTTGTAGTCGGCACAGACATGTCCCGTAAAACGCAAGCCACGAATCAAATCGACATCGTAGCCAGTTGAAACAGTCGGTTCCCCATTGGCATTGTTACGATATTCATTGGCATCATTAGTATTATGGGTCCAAACTGTCTCAACGAATTGATTTCCTGAGACAGAACTCTGCCAGTTAGAGTTCTGAGATTCATCCTGAAAATTCCAAGTATAAGGATAGGATTGAACGGTATGATTGTCCAAGCCATCTGTCTCGTAAGTCACCTCGATGGAAGTGACATACGCCTTATTTTTAGAAGCAGTCGGATTGGTGAAAGAGACTGAACTTGCACCAGCTTGCAGCGTCCATGTCTGCGCATCTACATTACCAGTAGCGGAACTTGGGTCAAGAGTGCCGCCCGTCGCAGAACTTTCCGCAAAATAGCCCTTATTACTTTTATCTGCCCCTTTCTCAAAAGAAAAAGCGATTTTGGTAATTTTGATTTCAGAGGACAAGCCAGAAACGACGATACCTGCACCTGGAGCCAAGGCTATGGTCTGCCCATGGTTGAAACCAGCTTGCGCCGTATTCCAACTGGCATTATCCCCAGACGCAGCTGTAATCGTCAAAGAGATGTCCCCAAAACCAACCTTCTGGGAAGTTCCCTTTGACACATTAAACTTTGTCAGGTTGATTTCGCTTGACGGTGACGTGGCAGCGATGGTCACGGTCTTGCTCGCCCAAGCATGGCTCCCCCAGAACACCATCAGGAGAAGCAGCCAAAAGTCAATCACCTTTTTCATCTTTACATTCATTTTACTTGTAATTTTTACTTACAAATTGTTGTTTTAAGTTTATATCTATTTCTAATGATTTCATCACCTTTACTATTTAAGATGCCACATTTCTTTACCTATATTATATAAAATATCACAAGAAATGATAATTCATCCATATTGTTTTTGTACAATGCAAAATTACACATTCATAGAATAGAAATAGTGTAAAATCGAAATAATATAGTGGATAATACGCATTTACTATACCATATTTTTACTCTCAAACTCAACTTTTCTGCCTCAAAAAGCATTTCTCCACCAAATTCAACAGGAAAATCCAACAGGGAAGAGCTTTTTTATTGTAGTTTTGCCAACACGAAAAACAGTTCTATATACAACAACAATTTAAACCTAAAAATTAAAAGCAATGAAAAGAATTTACAATTCATTGACAGCATTCGCGATGCTACTCCTTGCATCAAGCTGTTCAGAAAGTATCGAACAACTGGTTGGAGGTTCCGACTTGGAACCAACAACATCAGCTATGACAACTCCAAGGTTGAGCACCTACCAAGCGCCGACCTACCCGGACGACTATGCCTCCATAGCCAGTTGGGACCAACGAGGCATCTGGAACTTAGCCAACGTACATGACCCAACCGTCATGAAAGCTGACGACGGCTATTATTATATGTATCAGACCGATGCTTCCTACGGCAACTCGATGGACACCCATGGTCACTTCTTCTGCCGCAAGAGCAAGGACTTGGTCAACTGGACATGGGTAGGTTCCACCATGAGAAGACAACCAGCTTGGGTTTCCCAAAAGATAAACGAATATAGAGCCAAGGAAGGACTCGCCCCCATCAAGAAATTCCGTTATGGATTCTGGGCACCATGCGCCAGAAAAGTAAGAAATGGTCTTTATAGAATGTACTATTGCATCGTGGTAGATAACTATATCGGCAATGGCAAATATGCTGACACAAGCAACTTTGACAACACTTGGTCTGAAAGAGCCTTCATCGGACTCATGGAGACATCCGACCCAGCCAGCAACAAATGGGTAGATAAAGGCATGGTAACATGCTCATCCACCGACAAAGGCTTTAACTGGTATCGCAATGGGCTGGGCGACTGGAACGCTTACTTCAAATACAACGCCATCGACCCATCCTATATCATCTGTCCAGATGGAAAGCACTACCTTGTTTATGGTTCCTGGCATTCAGGCATTGTCGCCATGCGCCTTAACCCAGATACAGGCATGCCATACTATGGACTAGGAGACCCATGGGGAGACATCAGCAATTATGGCAAACGAATCTACACCCGTAATGTAAACAGCCGTTGGCAAGCCTCCGAGGCTCCAGAGATAGTTTACCACGATGGCTATTACTATCTCTTCTTAGCTTATGACGAACTATCGGTAGCTTACAACACTCGTGTGTTAAGAGCCAAAAACATAGAAGGTCCTTACTATGGGAAAGATGGTAGAGATTGTACCAACAAGGGCGGAGAGGCCTACCCTATCCTGACCCATCCCTACAAATTCAACAACAGCCCTGGATGGGTCGGCATCTCTCACTGCGCTGTATTCGACGATGGGAATGGCAACTGGTATTACTCCTCACAAGGTCGTCTCCCTGCTGGCACGAACGGCAACCCATACAGCAACGCACTCATGATGGGTCAGATACGTTCCATCCGCTGGACCCAAGACGGATGGCCTGTGGTAATGCCTGAAAGATACGGCAACGTTCCACAACTCACAATCCTCGAAAGCGAATTGAAAGGTACATGGGAAAACATAACCATGGAATACAACTTCGGGCAACAATGCGTTTCGGAAAGTATGACATTGGGTAGCGGTCACAAGATTACCGCAGGATTCCATGTGGGTGGCAGATGGAGCTACGACAAAGCCAATGGAATCCTCTATATAGACGGAATACCTATGTATCTACAAAGAGAATGCGATTGGGAAGCCAATCCTCGCAAATACACCATTGTATATTCTGGTCTCAGCAACTACAACAGTGTCAGAAACAGAAAGACCTATTGGGGTAAAAAGAATTAGCTTCTTACCCCAATAGGCGATTAGTCAAACAAAAATACTATTTAAGGCGATTAGCCAAACAGACATCTCAGCGCTTCCTCCACCTTCCTCACCGGATGAATCTCTATCTGGTACTTGGAGTGGTCGAAGCCTGAGAAGTTGTATTTCGGAATAATGATGTGCTGGAAACCCAGTTTCTCGGCCTCGGCGATACGCTGTTCGATGCGACTCACAGGACGCACCTCGCCACTCAGACCGACCTCGCCACACATACACCAACCAGCCTCTATCGCCGTATCGACATTACTGCTGAGCACGGCGGCAATCACACTGAGATCCATCGCCAAGTCGGTGACCCTCAATCCACCTGCGATATTGAGGAAGACATCCTTCTGCATCAACTTGAAGCCCACTCGCTTCTCCAGCACCGCCAAGAGCATGTTCAAGCGACGCTGGTCAAAACCTGTGGCTGAACGTTGTGGCGTTCCGTATGCTGCGGTGGAAACCAAGGCCTGAGTCTCCACCAAGAAGGGACGAACGCCCTCGATAGCACTACTGATAGCAACACCCGAAAGTCCATCATGGTCTTCGGTCAGCAACAGCTCGGAAGGGTTGCTCACCTGTCGTAAGCCTCCCTGTTGCATCTCATAGATACCCAGTTCCGACGTACTTCCGAATCGGTTCTTGATGCTGCGGAGGATACGGTACATATAATGTTGGTCACCCTCAAACTGGATGACGGTATCGACGATATGTTCCAGAATCTTAGGACCCGCAAGCGTACCCTCCTTGTTGATGTGCCCGATCAAGATGACAGGAATGCCACTGGTCTTGGCGAAACGAAGCAACGCCGCCGCACTTTCCCTGACCTGCGACACACTGCCCGGACTACTATCCACATCCTCGGTGGCAATCGTCTGTATGGAGTCGATGACCACGATGTCGGGAGCCACCTCCTGGATATGAGAGAATATCTTTTCAAGGGAAGTCTCACATAGGATGGAGATATGGTCGAAGTTCGGCGAAACCAGCCCATCCGAAGAAACCATGCTCTGATGGGCAATTGATTGAGCCAGTCGGTCGGCACGCAACTTAATCTGATGCGCACTCTCCTCACCGCTCACATAAAGCACCTTTTTCTCAGGAATATTGAGAATGGTCTGAAGGGTCAAGGTACTCTTGCCGATGCCAGGTTCGCCACCCAGCAAGGTGATACTCCCCTGCACCATGCCGCCACCCAGCACACGGTTGAGCTCCGCATCGTGCATGTCGATGCGAGGCTCGTCGTGCGCCGAGATGTCACGCAGCTTCATCGGTTTGGCAGCCCCATCCGAGGAGCGCACACCACCAAACATGGTTGCAGCCCCACCATGTCTCATCGTCATGCCCGCATTGCGAGCCGCCTGGGTCCCCGTATCACCAGCGATACGAATCTCCTTGAAAGTATTCCACTGACCACAACTCGGACATTTGCCAATCCACTTGGCACTCTCCTGACCGCAGTTGCTACAAACGTATGCTATCTTGTCTTTTGCCATATTCTCTAAGTAAAACGGGGCATTGGTCATCCCCATGGCAAAGGTACGGCAAAAAATCGACCCAACGAAAAAGAAAGCACAAAGAATAGACAGAAAAGCCTTTTAATTAAGAAATATTAAAAAACATTTTGTTATATAAAATAAAAGTCGTAACTTTGCACACACTTTTCCAACATCCAAAAAGGAGAGTATTATCAATTATCAAAAATAAGAGTATTCACATCGTCGGATAACGCAAATATTCACTATATATAATAAGGTAATGAAAGCAATAGCAATTAAGTCAAGCTTGTTTTCTTGTTTGAAGACATACAACAAGAAGACATTCATGTCCGACCTCATGGCAGGAATCATCGTGGGAATCGTAGCCCTGCCTCTGGCCATCGCATTCGGTATCGCTTCTGGCGTGACACCTGAGAAAGGTATCATCACCGCCATCGTGGCAGGTCTCATCATCTCCATCTTCGGTGGTAGCAAGGTACAGATAGGCGGACCGACGGGAGCATTCATCGTCATCATCTACGGCATCATCCAGAAGTATGGCATGGAGGGACTCACCATCGCCACCCTGATGGCAGGTCTGTTCCTGGTGCTTTTCGGACTCCTTCGTCTCGGTACCATCATCAAGTACATCCCTTATCCTATCGTGGTGGGATTCACCAGTGGTATCGCAGTCACCATCTTCACGACACAGATCAAGGACCTTTTCGGCTTGACTTTGGCTAGCAACCCATCCGACTTCATCGAGAAGTGGGGTGTATATTTCCAGAGTTTCGACACCATCGACCCTTGGTGCGCCCTCATCGGCATCGTCAGCGTGGTGGTCATCGCCATCACCCCACGATTCAGCAAGAAAATCCCTGGCTCGCTCATCGCCATCATCCTCATGACGGTCGTGGCCCTCTTGCTCAAGCAGTTTGCTGGTGTTACGAGCATCGAGACCATCGGCGACCGATTCTCCATCAGCAACGAGTTGCCTGCAGCCACCGTTCCCGACATGAACTGGGACACCATCAAGAGCCTCGTTTCACCTGCCATCACCATCGCCATCCTCGGTGCCATCGAGAGTTTGCTCTCCGCTACCGTAGCCGATGGTGTCATCGCAGACCATCATGACTCCAACACAGAGTTGGTGGCACAGGGCTTGGCCAACATCGCCTCCCCACTCTTCGGCGGAATCCCTGCCACTGGAGCCATCGCCCGCACGATGACCAATATCAACAATGGCGGTAAGACACCAGTCGCTGGCATCATCCATGCCATCGTCTTGCTGCTCATCTTCCTCTTCCTCATGCCTTTGGCGAAGTACATTCCGATGGCTTGCCTGGCAGGTGTCTTGGTCGTAGTGTCCTACGGCATGAGCGGCTGGAGAAGTTTCCTCGCCCTGATGAAGAACCCAAAGAGTGATGTCACCGTCCTCCTGATTACCTTCTTCCTCACCATCGTCTTCGACCTCACGGTAGCCATCGAGGTAGGACTGATTATCGCCTGCCTGCTCTTCATGAAGCGAATGAGCGAGACCACCGACGTCAAGGCGATCACCGATGACGAAATTGACCTCAACAAGGAGTTTGACTTCCTCTCCACCAACCTGGAGCACTACACCATCCCTAAGGGTGTGGAGGTATATGAAATCAACGGTCCTTTCTTCTTCGGAGCCGGCAACAAGTTTGAGGAAGTGATGGCAGCCTTCGGCGACCGTCCTTTGGTGCGTGTTATCCGCATGCGCAAGGTTCCGTTTGTCGATTCCACAGGTATTCACAACCTCACCAACCTCTGCGAGATGAGCAAGAAGGAAGACATCCAGATTGTCCTCTCCGGCGTTTGCGAGAAGGTCAACGCCCAGTTGGAGCACGCTGGTTTCTATGACTTGCTCGGCAAGGAGAATATCACCGACCACATCAGCAAAGCACTGAAACGTGCCGAGGAAATCATTGATAGTAAAAAGGTAAAAAGGTAAAAAAAAATCCGCTTGCGACAGGATTGCATAAACAACCCTTCGCAAGCGGATTTTTTGTTTTTCATTCTTTGGGCTGTGTTTCCACAGCTATGTCTTACTCTCTAATTTTTGTGCATCCACAGCTATATCTTACTCCCTAAAGTTGATGTTCCACAAGAACAAGGCATTGCCGATGATGTACCTGCGCCACATGCGCTTCGGCTCTTTCAACAGGCGATAGAGCCACTCCAACCCATGTCGTTGCCACCACATCGGTGCACGTTCTACCGTTCCAGCGAAGAAATCGAAAACGGCTCCGATGGTACCCACATGGCAATGGATGTTCAACTCATTCCAATGTGAGTAGGTCCACTTCTCCTGTTTAGGAGCTGTCATGCCAATCCAGAGCAAATCAGGATTGGCAGCGTTGATGGCATCGACTATCGCCCGATTGTCCTCGTCGGAGAACTCAGGCTTGTATGGAGGCGAATAAGTGACTACCTTAAGATGCGGATACACCTTGGCGGCACGCTCCACAATCAAGTCGAGCACCTTCTGCGAGCTCCCCATGAACATGACGGTTTTTTGAAGTGAAGAGTGAAGAGTGAAGAGTGAAGAATTCTCTTGCTCTTTCGACTCCATCTCTGCGCTTTCTTTTTCAAGCTTTCTCATTTCAAACTCGAACAAGTCCCAACCGGCGATTCTCTCCTTCGGCTGGCTCTTCGCCTTGAGCTGACGGCACGCCTTCACGATGCTCACTCCATCAGGAATGAGCACATCGCCCTGACTCAGAGCCTCGGCAAAGAGTGCATCCTTGCGAGCCGTATTGTATGAATGGGCATTGATGGTATTGATGAGCAACTTACCTTCCGGCAAGGATGCCAGCTCCGCCTTACTGCCCAATATATCTAAATTCTTCAGTCTAAACACCATGAATGATGCCCCCTATGTTTTTTACCTTTTAGTTTTTGTCTCTTTACTTTTACCCTTTATTCGTCCGCACACTCGTGCAAGGTATATTCACTGCTTCCATCGAAACAATGCGTGCAAACCTGGCACTTAGGCAATCCTATCGCTTCAATCAACTGCTCTATCGTATTGAATTTCAAGGAGGTCAATCCCAACTCTCGAGCGATTTCATCCACCATTTTCTGGTACTCAGGAGAACCTGTGGTAGCATACTTGTCCAGATTCTTGTTGGCATCGCCCTCAAACTTCTCGATGATGCGGCGAGTTATCAGCTCCATCGCACTCTTGGAAGAAGTGAAGTTGATGAAAGGACAAGCATAGACCAACGGAGGACAAGCAATACGCATGTGGCACTCCTTCAATCCCGCCTGATCGAAGAGCACCTTGACATTGTCACGCAACTGGGTACCTCGCACGATGCTGTCATCGCAGAACAACACGCGCTTGCCTTCGAGCATCGCCTTGTTTGGAATCAACTTCATCTTGGCCACAAGGTTGCGCATGCTCTGGTTGCTTGGCATGAAGGAGCGAGGCCATGTAGGAGTGTATTTGGCGATGCAACGCTGATAAGGCACCTGCTTGCCAGCCGCATAACCCATCGCCATTCCCGTACCCGAGTCAGGAATGCCACTACAGCAATCCACCTCCACATCGTCGGTCTTGGCAAGGTTGCAACCGTTCTTAAAACGCACTTCCTCTACATTTCTTCCCTCATAGGTGGAAGTAGGGAATCCATAATAGACCCAGAGGAAGGAACAAACCTGCATTTTCTTGTTGGCAGGACGAAGTTGCTCGATACCATCGGCGGTCATCTTCACGATCTCACCCGGTCCCAACTCATATTCCGTCTCGTAGTCGAGGTTAGGGAAAGAGGTTGTCTCGCTGGAAGCTGCATGAGCTCCGTCCTTCTTACCGATGACCAACGGTGTGCGCCCCCAACTGTCTCGGGCACAGATGATACCATCCTCGGTGAGAATCATCATAGTACAAGAACCCTTGATATGGTGATAGACATTCTCGATGCCCTCCTTGAAACTCTTGCCTTGGATGATGAGCAGAGCGACCAACTCCGTAGGGTTGGTACTACCCGAAGACATCTCTGCAAAGTGCATATTCTTGTCGAGCAAATGCTGGGTAAGTTCCTCTATATTAACGATCTTGGCGACAGTGCAAATGGCAAATCTACCAAGATGGGAATTCATGATCAATGGTTGCGCATCGGTATCACTGATGACGCCGATACCTGACGTGGCTCCCTCAAACTTGTCGAGCGTGGGTTCAAACTTCGTTCTAAAATAAGAACTTTCGAGGTTGTGGATAGAGCGCACAAATCCCTTCTCCTGACTGTAGGTTGCCAAACCGCCTCGGCGAGTGCCGAGATGTGAGTTGTAATCAGTGCCGTAGAAAAGGTCTGCGACACAGCTTTTCTTGGAAATCGTTCCGAAAATGCCTCCCATAAGAGTATTAATTCTATGTTATTGTTTAAAATATGGGGGCAAAGGTACTAAAAAGAGATAAATTATGCAAGAAAACAGACAAAAAAGTTATTGTATTTTCTTTCTCCATTATTTATTTTTCTTTCTCCAGAAGAAATGCCATATCCTAAAGAACGGTTCGCTCAAGGCTTCAGACGGATAGTATCTCAACAATCGTGCATCGCGGTACAAGCGCAAGAGGTTATGCCCCAAGGCTCCATGCTTGAACCCATCGGAACCGACCTCGTCACGCCCCCAGGCATAGCGCTCGTCATGGAATCCAAAGTTGCCGCCTTCCAAGATTTCATCCAGCAACAAGCGACCTCTTTTCACATCCATCGGAGCTATCATCTGATTCTCAGGCAACCCCAAGACTTGGTGCAATACATACATCACAGCCCCGGCAAACTGCCACATTCCCAAATATTTCAATTCCTGTTGTAAACTTACATTCTGTTGTATCGGATTTGAATTCTTCACTCTCCGTTCTTCACTCTTCACTCCCAACTCTTCACTCTTCACTAAAACGAAGTAATAATCCAAGATTTGGCGCAACCCCACTCCCTCGTAGAAGAAATGATGATACAGATGCAGCAACTGATAAACGACGTTGAAAGAAGAAGTAGGAACGGCGATAGAACCCACCTGCTGAGGTAGTTCGACAAGATGGGCACACTGCACGGCAACTTTCTCATGCAACCAGTTCTGCAATCGTCGGTTATAGACAGGATTATTCAACAAGGCTGGCGTGGAATGAATTTCCATCGTAACACCATTGACTTCCAGCACGATATGATTATAGCTCTCCTCCACCACTCGTCCCATTTTCAGAGTGATGGAAGCAGCCATCTCCCGGATTCTCTCACGAGAAGCATCCACCCACACATCGACATCCCCCGATGTACGCGAGAAAGGGTTGGGATACAGCACCGCATTCCCTTGTCCTTTCAAGATACAACAGTTCTCACCCTCGGCCTTCACCTGATTGTAAATATAGACAGAAGCCTTGTTAAGCACACGGTTCCTCTTGGCGATTTGCTGGCTAAGCGCAAACCACCTCAAAAGCAAATCTCGCTCTGGCGACACCTCCTTGGGAAGCCTTTGCACACCCTCGAAGATGACACCCACCAAAGTTTGTTTCTTGGCGAACTCGAAGAAGCCACTCCAATCAAAACCTCTCAGCACCGAACCATCGAGGAACTCCTTGCCCTCGTCAATGCCCAAGGCGAATCGAATCAAGCGGAAATAAATATCTGTCATACGGTTTTCTATTCTGCAGTCATTATTTAGCACAAGTCTTCAAGTGAACTTCTGCTCACTGAAGAGCGTCTTTCCTTTTTGATGATGCAAAACTAAGAAAAAAAAACGAATGTGCCAAACATTTCCTTCAAAATTTACGTGAGAACTTTCTTATACCATTCTACCATCGTCTTCGCTTTCTCCTCCCAAGACAATTCCACTTGTCTTTGCTTGCAATTCTCCGACATTTGCTTCAAGAAATCCCGATTTCGTTCCAAGTCTTTCATCACCTTGGCAAAATCATGGACGGATTGCATCGGTTTGGAAAGAGGAATTTTTCTGCCGACCTTGTCATCAACAGCATCACCTTGTCCACAGGTATCAAAGCAAACTACAGGAAGATTATTGCCAATAGCTTCAAGCACAACATGAGGTGTACCCTCAGCCACGCTGGTAAAGAAGAACACATCCGATTGCCGCATCAACTCTTGTACTTTCTCATGGCTCACAGCACCATGCCATACACACCAGTCTGCGATACCCAAGTCTATCGCCAACTGTTTGTAATATTCAGCATCTCCACCGCCAACAATATGAAATCTGACGAGATGACTCCCCACGGTAGCTATCGTCCATAAAGCCAAGGCAAGCTGCTTTCTGAAATCCAGTTTGCCAACCCACAGTACATCCAAAGTCTGCTTCTGCGACTTATCCACCAAAGGATGGTCTTGTACATAACATCCAGTCTCATTGAGCAAAGGTGAGTCTATCTTCATATACTTTTTAAAGGAACGTTGCGAATTGGAAGAGGCAGAAAAGACAACTGAGGCTTGTCGCACAGCTTCACGCACACGCCCAGAATGTTTCAGCTGGATTACAGTCAAGAAATTCTTCAGTCGCATAAAGATTTTTGTCTTCATGCTTGCACCATCAAGATATGCCACAGGAAATTTGTCCTTGGCATCCACTGGTCCCCAAACAAACGGCACGCCATTCTCCTTCGACAACTTCCATAGATACCCAGGCTCACGGAAGCCAATCATATTCAGTTGGTGCAGCACATCAATCTTCACAACATTACAAATATCCTTCGCCATGAGATACGTCTTCCACTGCCATTCTCTATAGTATTTATAGAACCTCCAATCCCCTTGGTTCCAGCACATCTTTCTGATTTCATCCGACACAGGATTATAATAGAAGTGCATGTTCTTGGCTTGTTCCAAGGTAGGAACGATACTCTCTATCCTCTCCCGAAACTCCCCTTCGGTAATGATATACAACTCACAGAACTTGGCGAGATTGCTCACCCAGTTCCACGCCATCCCCGGCTCACTCCCCATTCCCGGCGAGCAAGCGTAAGCATTGATTAAGATTTTAAGCATATAATAATAGGTATAAACCTAACACGATTTTCTGTCAGTAATTTTGTTTCTTAGCCTCCTCCACATTTGCCCTGCAACTCTGTAAGCAAAGGCGATTCGGTGCCCCATTCCTACATCCATAGGCAAAGAGAAATCACATCGGAGCAAATCCTTGTCATTCACAAGATGAGTGTCAAACGTCATTTTTACATCATTATCCACGTTCGCCTCATGAATCACCTCCACCCACATCGGATAGCTTTTGTCCTTAATATGATGAACATTCGCCAAACCTCGCTTCTCCAAGAGGAAATGGCTGCCAAAGCCGTAGCAGGTTCGAATGGCAGATAAACTTTCCGCAAGCGTCAAGAAATGATTGTTCGGATAAAAGATGTGAGTGGCAAGGTGATGCAGTTGCGTAAACAACTGCAAGCCATAGTCGAAAGAGAGAAACCTTTTCTCGCCCAGTTTCAGATGGAAGTTCAGACATTCCGCTTGCACCTTTTCCACGAAAGTCCTTGCAATACAATCGTCATTGTCGAGATAAGTGGTCAGACACAAATCGCCCTCATGACAATCTTTCCGCTGCAAATCAACTTCACTTCGTTGCTTTTGCAAGTCAGCTATCACGACCTGTCGAAATATATCAGCAAACCGAAAGGCGTATTGCGGCTTGACACCGACAAGATGAATCTGAGGACATATCGAGCGATAAGCCTTGATTCTCGCCCGATATTCCGCAGGAGTGTCTTCATCAACCAACAAAATCCAACTAAAGTTCTGGCAAGATTGTCCAATAACCGAAGGCAAGCAATAAGTCTCGAATAGCCGCATTCGCCTTTCGAGCCATTCCACACGGTCGATAGCCTTTCCCGCTTTGTCCTCGTGCCAAAGAGCCAAGTTGAAGCGAGTTAGAAGATAATGGTGAATCATTGAAATCTCTTTTTCAGCAATTTGGCAGGAACACCACCGATGATACTATACGGGGGAAACGACTGAGTGACGACAGCACCTGCTGCCACCACAGAGCCATGTCCGATAGTTACACCTTTCAATATCGTGACATTAGCCCCACACCACACATCATCCTCGATGACCACAGGCTGGTCATACAGATTCACGCCATCCACAAACTTCTCCTCCACCGTGACATCAGCAATGAACTTGCCAGGAATATCAATGCGATGGTCGCCCGTGATAATCGTAGGACTCGGACCAAACAGCACCTTCTTGCCTATCGTACAAGGCGCATCCGTACAATATATCGTGCTCCCCTTGGGAATGGACGTTCCATCCCCAACAGAAAGATTCCACAAGCCCTTGATGTCAGAAGACATCGGGCGCAGATACACACCCTTGCCACAATGCTTCATGCAACGCTTCCACACCGCAGCCCACATCTTGTCCCAAAGATACGAAGGCACAAGACTTATTTTTTGCAATATAAAAAAGACACTCATAAATAGTTTTTACAAAAGAAAAAAAGTTCAGCAATAAGAACCTATTTCTTATCTTAGGATTTCGCCATACAACTTTTCAATACTCTCGTTGATTTTCTTTGGCGCAAACTTTTCCTCGCCAAAGATTTTGGAGTACTCAGCCATATCTCTTCTGAGTACAGCAGAATCCATCAGCCTACGCAATTGTTTCGACAAGGCTTCGGCATCACCGAAAGGAAAAGTCAGGCAGTTCTTTCCCTCTTCGATGACATCAGGAAGACCACCCACAGGAGTTGTCACCACGGCGATGCCTCTTGCCCAAGCCTCCAGCACCACCATCGGGAATCCCTCGTGGCGTGAGCACATACAGTAGATGCTTGCCTTGTTCCAAACATCCTCCTTTTGCTTACCAGTGATATAGCCCGTAAAGGTCACGCTATCATCCAGTCCCATCTCATGCGCCATGGTTTGGAATCGTTCCACCTCCCCATTTCCCATGATGGTAACATGCCAGTCAGGATAATCATCCCTTAATGCCTTCCAAGCCTTCAAGAGCAAGTCTGGATGCTTGTTGTCGTTCAAGAACGCAGCGAAGATGATACTCTTCTCCTTGATGGAATAGTCCACGGCAGGAGTCGGCGCACAAGCATTGTAAATCACAGCCGTCCTCACCCTGACCATCGGATATAGCTCAGCAAAGAGCCTTTGCCATTTCTTAGCCAACAAGACCACACAGTCAGCCCGATTCAAGCACCAGAAGAAAAAATTGTTATGCGTATGCTCCTCCAACTGGTTTCCCATGTGGATCTGCATGACAATCTTCTTCCTGCCCAGCAATGCCAACAGCAGCACAGGCATTTGGATAACCAAGCAAATCTTGTCTGGCACCGTATGGAAATGCACGATGTCATACCGCCATATCGTAAACAACGCCTTGGCGTATGCCTTCAGGGCATACCAAAGCTTCACACCATAACCACGCTGTATCTGCGTACCGAGCCATCCGCACTGGTATTTCTTCCAAAACGGCATGGTCTTCATCAGGCGCAGCACACTCGCCACGCCACCACCGCTCTGCTCGGCAGAGCCAACCATTAAAACTTTAGACATAAAAATAAAACGGTAGAGGGTTGGCAAGACATCATCTTGCCAACCATTCTGATATTTTTGACCATGTAAGACTGCATTATTTAATAGAATAGATACTAAACTTATCTCCATCCACAACCTGTTTGAGACCTTGCTTTATGAAATAATCCTTATCGGAATGAGTGAAATCCACCAAAACGGCATCCTTGTCACTTTTCACTGCCTCTACAGCCTTTCCCAATGCCACCTTCTCATCTTGGAGCATCCAGAATCCAGGATTGTACATCGGTTTGCTATCCGTGTAAAAATACCAATAATGAGCCTCTAAACCATAAAACACCATATGATTCATCTTAAACCAAGGTTTCAAGTCCTGCTTGATTTTCTGATTGGATTCCAATTGCCATTTCGGCAATAAAACACCTTGCAACTTGGAATCTGAGGACATCGAATTGTTGGCACAGATGCCATCGTTATACATCAAGAGCGAAGTCACAATCATGATGCCAAGAGCCAACTTGACATTCGTCATTTGCTTGATCGTCTTCCTAACATATACAGCAGCGACAGGTAAGATACCACTTGCCACCATCAATGACTTTTGGAATCCAGTGTCACTTCCTGCGGAAGGTACATAAATGACCATTCCCAAGAACAAACATAGCCATACCGTCCTCCATTCTTTAGCACGATGAGCCGTGTAGGCAACATAAAACAAAGGTAAGCTAACCAAAGGTGCCACACATACAGGCCAACTATGAAACTTCTCGCCGATTCTGCCCAAGATGCCATAACATAAAATCGACCCAAACAAGATGCTCACTGCAATCCCCAATTTCTGCTTTTGGGCAAAGAAACGTCTATTGGCATAGCAAGCAATCACTATACCGACAAAAGCTATCATTGCCAGCAGAATAGACTTGCAATAACGCAGCAACAATCCCACCATCGTATGACGACCATTCACATTACCAGTTTCCTTGGCAAAGGAATCTGCCAACAGAGAAAAGCAGTTGGTCTCACCCAACAGCAAGGTCATGACTCCCCAATACAATACCAACGACAATACCACATATCCCAAAGCATATTTCCATCGCGTAATTCTATTCTTGCCTCCAAGCAACAACATGAACAATGCTATCAACGGAACAATAACGACATTTGGAAAACGAGCTGCTATCAATAACACCGTAGAGATACTCAACACAACAAACCACAAGAAACGATTGTTGCCCAACATCCTAACAAAGGACACAATAGCAATTGCCAACAGAACGGAGGTAAAATTATCGGGAGTACAACATTTGGCAATGCCAGGTCCCATGACAATCAACGCCCCACAAAGATAATAAACATACTTGCTTCGTTCACTCCTTTTCAACAAGCCAAAATAAGGGATGAGAAGAGTCAATAGATTCAAGCCCCAAGCCAAGATACGTTGTGACAGCAGAGTAAAGCCAAAAGTTGAGAACCAAGCCTTCATGCCGAGAAGAGACAACAAGCACATCACCATCTCCTGAGCTTCCTTGCACGAGTAAATCCAGAAATAGTTATCAGTGAGCGTAACGCCCCACAGATAAAAACTCAAACTGACAAAGACTGAAAGCATGAAGACGAATGCCTTCATGCTCTTATTGTCCCACAATGATGTAACCATACCTTAAGATTTCGTAGAATAATACTCCTTGATCAACCCACAGATGTAATCCACCTGCTCCAACTCCAATTCATAGAACATAGGCATGCGCACCAAGCAGTCGGCATACATATCGCAGTTTGGCAATTCAGGACGCTCCTTGAAATGGTTGAGATAGTACTCGCTCTTGTGCAAAGCCAAATAATGGAACGGAGCCATCACGTCATGCTCCTTCAAGAACTTGATCAAGCCCGAACGTTCCTCCAAATTACGACACACAATATAAAACATGTGCGCATTGTTGGTGGCGTAGCTTGGTATCTGAGGCAAACGGAAGAAACCTTGCCCAGCCAAGGTCTGCAACCCTACGAAATACTGTTCCCATAGTTTCTTGCGCTTAGTCTGAATATCATCGAGGTTTTCCAACTGAGCCCAGAGGAAGGCGGCATTGATTTCGGCAGGAAGGAACGAAGAGCCCATATCCACCCAACCATACTTGTTGACTGCACCACGGAAGAACTCGGCACGATTGGTACCTTTCTCCCAGATTATCTCAGCACGACGGATGAAACGCTCGTCGTTGATGGTAAGCAATCCACCCTCGCCACCAGCGGTGATGTTCTTGGTCTCATGAAACGAGAAGGCTCCCAAATGACCTACCCCCCCACATGGCTTGCCCTTGTAGAAGGAGTCGATGGCTTGTGCTGCATCCTCCACCACGAGGAGATTATGCTTCTCTGCCACCGCCATGATGGCATCCATGTCACAAGCCACACCTGCATAATGCACAGGAGCGATGACACGAGTACGAGGAGTAATCAAGCTCTCCAACCTCTCCGCATCGAGATTAGGGTTGCCATCCATGGAGTCGGCGAAAATCACCTTGGCACCCTCACGCAAGAATGCCAAAGCCGTTGAAACGAAGGTATAGGAAGGCACGATGACCTCATCACCCGGTTTCAACTCGCAGAGCATGGCGCACATCTCCAAGGCATCCGAGCCCGAGGTGGTGAGCAAGCACTTCTTGAAACCATAACGCTTCTCGAAATAATCCTGGCACTTCTTGGTAAAATAACCGTTACCCGACAGCTTGCCAGTGAAGACTGCCTTATACATGTAATGAGCTTCCTTACCGGTGAGGTAAGGCTTATTAAATGGAATCATTGTCATGATTTTAAAAATTTTACGATATAAAGATCAAGCAGAAAGTTTGCTTGATATATAATTTATCAAAGAATAGAAGCCCAATCTACGCTTAGCATATTCCAATATGACGGATACCGCAAGCGAAGAAAGGAGCAATGCCACGAATATCAACAATGGATACTTAAAGCCATAAATGAAAGAGTGAAAGAAATAGGCAAAAATAAAAGTATGTACCATATACATATTCATCGAATGCTTGCCTAAATAAGCCAAAATAGGAAATTGAAAGGATAGCCTCTTTGTCAAGACGGCTACGATTACCGACAACAACATCGCTACATAAGGGTCTGCCTTGATACTTGCTAGGCAATTGATATATCCACATTCACGATTCAAGCAAAGTAGCGTCAAAAGCATCAACAGGAAAGTTATCGCAAGCACCACATTAAATGTTTGCAAGACTTCTCCTATCTGCTCACGATAACAAGCCACATAGATGCCCAACAAGAAAGCAAGCGCATTGGCAGGAAACCAAACTACTGCCACAAGCAACAAGGGCAATGCAGAATATCTATTCTTGACCAATCCGAACAACATAGGAAATGCGAGCCACAGAATGATAATGATTTGGTTAAACCACCATGTCATATTGTAAGAATGATACTTTTGCAATCCAAGAATATCTTTTACAAGAGCAAAAGGAATATTCACATGTTCGCCATAAGCGGCTGAAAGTGGTCTATCAAACCAGAAGACACCTATTGGTACAAAAATAAGGAATATGACCCAATAGTTAAGATAGAATTTCACAAATCTTCTCAACAGGAAGCGTAGAATTTGCCCCCCCGAATTAGCATTTAGCCTTTGAATCGGTATCTTGCCAAATTGAAACGTCAATCCAAATCCCGACAGAAACAGGAAGATGGCAACACACACTTTTCCCAGCAGAGCACAATGCCAAACGACACTACCATACTCAGGGTTTTCATAAAAAAGATGATGCACCAACATCGCACAGATAGCGATACCTTTCAAAATGGCAGTATCGTGCAATGTCAAATGAAATGAACGATGATTCATTTTCTCAATATTAAGAAATAAGTTACAACAAAGTAGCAGATGTTTTCGCAATGCAAAAATGTTTATGCGCTATTCATTAACAGCGCATAAACAAACCGAAATTCAATTTTTATTTTTCATAATGCTCCAAAAAGCGTTTTATCATAGCAACAACTTTTTGGTTTGACATCTTACAATGAGCCAACAACATTACTTCAATGACATCATTATCCACAAAATAATAGATAATATTGGGACCAGCCAAGACATGACGTACAACATGAGTCTTAGTAGAATACTCTCGGTCCAATCTGCCACTTTCAGGAAATTTCAATAATCCCTGAACCTTGGAAGTTATTTTGTCCAAGGTTCTTAAGGCTACAGTCCGCCCATATTCATTTCCGACATACTCGACTATATCGCCAAGTTGCCGAGAAGCAAGTTCTGACCATTTTATTTCCATCCCAACCTCTCCAACACAAGATTCTTTACTTCTGAATGAGGAATACCCTTACCTGCCTTATTCTCTGCGGAAGCATATTCGACCACTCGTTGCATCAAATCCTTAGGAAAGGCATGAGCCATTTTCTCAGCCTCAAGCTCATCCACAAATTCTCCTCTTTCAGCAACAATAGAAGCAGATAACTTTGCTATAAGCAAGACTTTATCCTCATCGCTCAAGTCTTTCACCTGATTCCAATAAGGAACAGCTCTAGATTCTGTTACATTACTTGTCAATAACATAATATATCCTTTTTAAAGTTTATTTACCGCAAAAGTAAAGTTTTTCCTTGAAACTTGCAAATATTTTTCTATATTTTTTTGAAACAACTGTATTTTTACTGATAAAAAACATAGATACCGATGAGTATCAAGACGATACTCACCAAGGTGCGCTTGGTGATTTCCTCCTTCAGCACCATATAGGACAGCAACGGAACGAAGACATATCCCAAGGATTCCAATATCGGCATATCCTTCAGCTTCACCCCTTTGCTCATGGCTGTGATATTGACGAGCAGCGAGCCGAAGAAGATGCCATAGGCTGTAATCACACGCCAGTTGAGCATGGAGCGAAGAAAGCTCCGATGTTCCCTGTCCGCACTCTTCTTCAAGAGCAGTTGACTGCAAGCCGACAGGAATATCCCTGTCACTACCAATATATAAAACAAAGTTATTTCTTCCATGTCAATACAACTAAACCTGAGATAATGATAATAGCCCCGAGGATGTTGTTGAGTGTGATAGTTTCAGCAAACATCCAATAGGAAATCCCCAAAGTAAACACGATGCAAATGCTCTTACATAGGAATGCCTTGTTCAATGGCATGAACGACAAGACCTTCTGCCACAAGACAGCATAAAGCCCCAATGTCCCTATCACACATCCGAAGTACAGGATATAGGGAATCGACAAGAAGTCGTGCAGCGAAGCCAACTTCGAGAAGATACCAGTGCAGGAATAGATGAGAAAAGCCGTGAGGAGAAGAAAAGTTCTTCTAATAGTACAACCTTTCATCTCAACCAAATATGATATATATTAGTAATATTTTCCTGTTGAAAACCATTCTTCTCATAGTAATGACAAGCCACAGTGTTGCACTTTTGAGTTGCTACACAAATTTTAGTTCCAACGTTAAAACGAGAGAGAAAGTCTTGCATCAATTTAGACCCAACACCTTTGCCTGACACATGGGGATTCACTGCAACGATACCGACATCCACCTCTTCCTTATTCCCTTTATAAGTAAGCATTCCCAAAACTTGCCCATTATCTTGATAAGCTAATACATCTGTTGCTATATCGCCAGATAAGGAACGTTCCATCCAAAGGCGATAAAGAGTCTCAAAAACAGATGGAGAAAAATTTCCATCCAAATGATACCGAGAATACTTGCCGCTTTCGTATGACAATTGAAGCAAGTCTTTAGTCATCGGTTCACCCAACAAAGAAATTATATTTTCCGAATGATGCTCAGGATGTGCTTTAATCGTTTGAGAATAAACAACCTTCTGATCTGCCAACAAGAACTTATCCGAAAGCCAAGATGTCGGCAATTCACAACCTTTCAAATAAAGCAAATCATAATCTTTATCCTTTGCTTCTCTTATTGCTTGCGAAAGTGATTGTTCGCTCAAATTATCAGATAATATAAGGTTACCAACCTTGATATTAAAATTCTCAGAGTCCCATTGTACAAGTTCTATCATTCTAAATCGTCTTCAAAATTACAAGTTTCACCGATGATAAATATCGGGCGACCTTTGACACGGTCATAAATCTTACCTATATAAATACCAGTGATACCCATCATCATGGTTATGATACCCACTGCCAACCAAATGGAGATAGTCATGGTTGTAAAACCTCCCACTTCTATCAGACCTAATGCCCATTTGACAAATGTATAAAAAGCGAAAAGTAAGGATAGAAGCACTACATAGAAACCAAATCGAAGCATCAAGCGAAGAGGTTTGTCAGAAAAACCTATCATATTATCGCTTGCAAGTTTCAAAAGTTTAAACAAATTATATGAAGACTTGCCTATTTCTCTTTCCGCATGAACGACGGGAAGATAATACTTTTTGAAGCCAACCCATTGAGCCATGATTGGAAAATAGCGGATGCTATCACCCATGGCAAGGATAGCATTCACTACCTTGCGATGATATATGCCGAAATTGGCCACACTTTTATCTTGTTTGGAATCTGTAAGAAACGAAAATACTTTATAGAATATGGTACTTGAAAGACGCTTCATAAAAGTATCCTGTCGTTCCACACGCTGAGCAAACACAGAATCGTATCCTTCCATGGCTTTGTGATAGAGATTAGGGATTTCCTCAGGCCTATCCTGCAAGTCACAATCCATGACCACGACCCATTCTCCAGAAGACTTAGACAATCCTGCCGTTATGGCATAATGCTGTCCGAAGTTACGTGAAAGATTCACGCCTTTCACATGCTTGTCTTCTTTGCAGATTCTCTTGATGACATTCCATGAGTCATCGGGCGACTGGTCATTGACCAAAATGATTTCATACTCATCTGTTATCGGAGCAACAGACACTGTTATTCGGCGAACCAGCTCATCGAGCATCTTCTCGCCTTTGTATATCGGGGAAACTATTGAAAGTTGCATTGTTATGTCTTTTTAGTTAGACTATCATTCAGAAAGACAATAATGGGGCAGACAGAATTCAAAATATACCTTTTTCAAATAGACTAACAACCATATTATCATTCATAGAAATAGTCATCAGCAGTTGTTTTTGTCGCAACCCTAAAATCCGCATCTCCCAAAGCACTCCTTATCAAACTTTTATCATTGGGCACATGAAGTACAGGCACATTATACTTATTATCTCTAAAAACCGGTAATTTATCCCATAAGTTCTTCACTTTAGTTGTAAATCCTGCTGCAGAATGAACACCTACCTTTGTATAAATTTCTGGATATACTACAATTATAGGAAAACCTTTGGTATTGATGGCATAATCTATCTCCTCTCGCAAGGCTCTGCTATATTTTGTTTCTGAGCTCAAAAACAAGACAACATTTGCTGATGCGTTCAATCTCTCGTGGAGTCTTGGCTTTAACGTTTGCTCCCAATCACTTCCGTCACGAACGGAATAAGTCTTGTTATGAGAATCAACAAAGGGAAAACTCGTATCAGCCGCTTTCCATGCTTTCAATAAATTATAATAGCAAAAATCCCTTGCAGCATATGCCCCTAAATTGTTCTGATTAAAAGGTTCTGCCACATAAAATGCACAGTAATTTCCTGTTCTATTAGCCATAATATTTTATTTTACATACTCTATATAATCAGAAAAAAAGTCGTGACCTATTTTTGCATCATCATAAATATAGTCAACATCTTTTATCTCTGCCTCAATTTGCATTTCTATTATACCATGAAAAGTACCTTGTCGTGAGCTAATATGCCACTCTAAGTTTATACTTTTGTTTTCATAGGGAGCCTTCACATAAAAAGGCTCCAACATAAATATGGTCTGAGGATTCATTGTATTAACATGTTGGAAAGCTGTATTAGTTTCCTTTACTACATACAACCTATTAATCTGTAAACTATGAACCAAACTAAGTTGATCTTTAATATTTGATTCCACGATAGAAACACCGTATTGTTTGCAAGTTACTTGAAATTCAATATTGTCAATCGCTACATTATTATTTTGAATAACCAACTGTATTGAAGAGTAAGAATGGTTTATTTCCTTACGAACAACTTGTACTTTAGCTATATTTACGTGTTTGAAAGGAGCAGTCACCAGACTCATTGACTCATGAAATTGCTTAACTGTGGCAAACGTTGAACCCATGTCAATATTTTTTAGTTTTTCAGCAATAAACTTGGTCTGTTTATATTGTGGACGCAGGGTGTAATCAGCAGGATTCAAAACAACCACATCAATTAGAGAGATACGAGTTTTCATACAAAAAGATAAAGATTTCTCTATTTCTTCATCCATAGGATTCGTTTGTTCATCGAATTCTATGAGCCTATTATGGTTGAAGTCAAATGGCAGTTGCCCATGAGGTATTCCTAAAGGCAAAACTATAAGGATTTGCTCCATTGATAAGCAATGCATGGCATAGCCCAATTCAAATGCAACATTTGGGTTAGGCAACAACTTGACTTTTTTCTTACCATTTTCTTCAGTTTCTATTCTGGTGATTGGTGTAATATCAGCAATAAAAACATCACATGCTTTTATCTTTTCGAGAATTACCTCATCCACTTTTTGTGATCCTACAACAGAACGTGAAGCTTCATCATACAAAACATCGACATTTTGGGTAGTCTCAAATTTCTTGGTTGAAGTTTTTATAAATGACCTCAAAATATCACTATTTTCAGGCACATCACTCTGCCAGGAGAAAAAGACTATAAAACTTGCATTATCTGTCATATATAGAAACATTTGATTTATCACCACCATAAACAACAACTGTGATTTTTCCTATGATCTGATCATTATACAAATCTAGGGTTGAAAGTATTGTGTGAAGTGATTCTTTATGCGTCAATCCAGTCCTGGATAATCCAGTTCCCAACAAAGGTATATAGCAATCCATTCCTTGCGATTGGCTATTGATAAATTCTATTAAAGAATGAAGAATAGAAATTAATTTTTCCTTCGTAGCATGGGCTGTATTGTGTTCATCAAATTCAGACAAAGCCAAGAGTAAGAAACTCGTATTATTGTTTCCTTGAAGCATAGCACATGTTCCTGCTACATAGTTTCTATGGCTTCCTCGTGGTCTGTCAACTGTTTCAAATCGCCCTTGTTTAGCATCGAGAAAATCAAATATTTTTTGTTCTATCTGCTCTGGAGTTATATGCATTTCTGCAGCATATTGCAACAACCACTTACCATGTATCGTTTTTTTGGAAACCAATGGATTTGGTACAGTTTGATCGTCAACAATCGTATCAAAGTGAGTGTTCACAGGTATCACGATAATTTTTTGTTGTTGAGAACGAGTATACCATGGTCTTCTCTGCGCCATTTTTAGTATATCTCCATACATTACACAAATTTTGGAAGAACCTCGTTTCCAAACACATTCCGTTTCAGAAAGCAACACCCATAAAATTGATAAAATCAGAACGACTAATACGATACATAGCAAAACCAATAATCTATCACAACTATCCGTAAAAGCCATGTCTTCCCAAGAAACAAATGCCTGCATTACAGAAAGTAGTCCAAACAAAACAGCCCATAAGTTTTTGGCAATTCTAAATATTTTTTCTATTTTTGACCGCATAATTTTTCTTATTTAGAAACCGCATTTTTAATATTTTGGTAATCCCAACATCTTGTTCCATCTGCCCCTAACGTATCAGAGGCAATATGTACACCTACGTTTTTAAGGCAATCTGGACATCGGCTTTTATCCACTTTTAAAAGTCCATTATAGATTACTACAATATTTTTAAGCTTACCATCCTTATAATCCTTCAAAGCCATTTCACACTCATAATCAACATAGCTACGATAATCAATGGTGTTACATGAAGAACTATAGCAATATGGAGAAAGTCCATATAATCCCTTGCAATAATTAGAACATAAAGCACAAGAGCCACTTCTAAGCCCTTTTGTATATTTGCCAACTATAAGGACAAAAGTCTTGCAAAGATTCAAGCGCTGTCTTAAAGAGTGTTTTATGCTACAATTATTAGAATTATCACTTGATGAAGTAAGGTCATGAACATCTGTAAAGTTTAAAGCCAATCGTTTACTATCATTCCATTCATGAAGTTTATCTATTAAATCTATATCGCCATCCCAATCACCAGCTAAGTAAGTCTTGGTGCGATAACTCATATCAAATATACCCATAGCTTGTTATATTGTAAGTATCCGTTCTACGCCTATTGCTTATCTAAAACAAAGCTGTAACCGTAAGTGTCCGAATCTTGGGGCACAAAGTATTTACTGCCTGAAAAACAGGCAGTTCATATAGTAACCACATTTTTCAAAAATGTCATTTTTATAATTATTTATAGTTTTTTGCCCCAGAGATGAGGCATGAAGCTGTCCACCGTACGGCTAGGAGACAACCCATTTGTTAAAAGGTCTTCCCAATATTCATAAGGATTAACATTGCATAACTTACAGCTCTGCGTAAGCGAATACGCAAAGGCTAAGTTTTTGGCAGCCTCATCGCTACCAGAGAACATGAAATTCTTGCGACCTGTAGCCAAGTCCCTCATGATTTGCTCGGCATAGTTGTTGTCTGCCCTATAGTTTCCATCCTTCGTGTAGAGCATGAGTCCTTTCCACTCTGCCTGGGCATAATGGATGGCCTTCATCAACATCTCGCCACACTCATGAGTCGCATTGTTCGCATATCGGGTCAAGTCTTGCAGGATGTCTCCTAAGATTGGAAGTATGTCTCGCTCTCGGTTTGCCTTGATGGTCTCGGGCGACAGCTTGTCTTTCTTGTATTGCTTCTCGAACTTGGAGATTACCTTTCTGCATCTGGACCCTTTGTCATATATAAAATAAACAAGGTTGGTCATTGAGGTACGAATGCCCCAGTGATAGCGGCTGCGAAGATGACGCTTACCATCGTCGCCTATCACAAACACATCCTCGACGGTCTCGTCCACAGCCAGATAAGGGTCTTGCAATACCCACCACCTATAACGTTCCTCCATAAACTCACGGATGCGTTTTAACACCAAGTTTATGTGAGTGTTCACTGTCTTGCGAGATATGTCCATGCCTATCTGATATTTCTGTGCACGTTGAGTTTTGTTCTCAGCCATGCCATTCAGATATTTGTTGAGTATCATGTTGGCGGTATAAACGGGACCTCTGTGAGCATTGCCCAGCACTGTCTTTGGCATCTTGGCCCAGACCTTCTTGCCTTTGACGTAGCATCTATGCAAGTGATTGACTATCTTGTAGAGCTTGGGCAAGGTGACCTCCCACTGCTCGAATGTCCGTTCACCATAGGAAGTACTAGTGGAGTCACACCCTTCGGGATAGAAATCATTATGGACGGTATCGTCCTCGTCAACCGGTCCATAGTTGCAATATTCCTCTGGACGAGGTATCGGCTCATAATCAGACTGGCCATAGTTGCCACGAGGTTTTATCGGTGCCTGAACTTGGGAGTCATCATCCACGTCGCCTTCCTCAGGGTTTATGGCAGGCCTTTGTTCATTTGAGAGTTTTTCACCACCTCCACCAAAGGCTTGGTCGGCCATCGACTTCAACTTTCTCTGGGCTGCGTCAAGTGCCTCCAGGGCCTCCTCCTTGGTGTCAAAAGTCAACGTGCCCGTCTTACCGCTACAGCTTGAGCCTGAAGAACCTGAGTTACCACTGGCTTTCTTACGCTTTTTAGCTTTCTGCAGCTCAGCTATCTTTGCCTCATACTCGGCAGCCATAGACTTCATCTTCTTCTCGTAGTAACCGACCATACGGTCGTGCTCCTCTGCGACGGCATTCCTTACAATCTCGTCAACATCCGACTTCTTTACCATGTCCGACGCTATCTGATTAAGCAGACGAAGTATCTCGCCATCCTTGTTGTCAAGCATAATATCTTTTGCTTCCATCTGTGATTTCAGTTGGGAGTTCTCCGATCTCAGCATGAGATTCTCTTGGGTTATATGTCTGCTTAATCTTTCTTCGTTCATGGCTACAAAAGTCCAAGTATCGCAAACTTCTTCTGTGTCTACAGGTTACATAAATTGGCATTCTCTCAAGATTACTGTAGTTTTACATTTTTTAGTAGTACTAAGTTTATCAAGCAGCCTCTCGAAGATAAACCTTGGCTACTACAGTATCCTCAAGTAAGACAACAAAATCTGCCCAACAAATATTGTACTTTTGCTTCTTGGTGTCAAAGATGGGCTTGACAAACTTGTATTCCTTGTCAAGTTTCTTCTCTGACAGTATATAACCATTGCGCTCATAATAAAACACTCGAAGTTGGCGGTGGTTCTTATGCATGAAAATGAACACCTTGCCAGAACGTGGGTCCTCGTTCAGTACATATTTTATGTAGCTCTCCAAGCCATCCCATTTATAACGGAAGCTCACATTACATTCACAATACATGTACTTCATTCCTCCTGTTAGGCTCAACATGGGCGAATCGTCATAAGGTGACTAACCACGGTTATCAAATCTGTCGCCGTTATTCCTTGGATGCGAACCTTCAAATCCGTAGGAGTCTGAATCGAGACTTCCTTGATGAAGGAGCTTGCATTAGGAGATGGCTTGTCACAAGGAAGGTCGGTGACTTCCAACTCGCCTGCATTAACTTCCTCAGCTGGAAGTTCAGAAAGGAACTTGTCTTTTTTCAACGCCTCGACCATCTCATAATAATCCAACATCCTCTCACGGCAGAAATCTGCCACTCGAATCTTTCCGGTTTTCTGAAGAGCACGGAACTCCTTTACATAATCTGTCAATTCCATTTTGCTGTGATTTTTAATTTAACCACCGCAAAGGTATCAACTATTTTCCTAAACACCAAATTCACCGTGACCCAGAATTCGGACACTTACTTTCCAACTTTCATCATCTAAGACAAAAACCTTAATAAAATAATAAAAAGCTTCTACTTGGGCTATTATTTGCTCACGAATTGTCATGAAATTATCCTTAATCGTCCAATTTGAGATTTATATAAACGACTACCTTTATTCTCAGTTTCTCGTTTTCTTTATCAATGAAACAAATTCTTCCCGAGAATAAATCATACCATCCACTTTTGTAAAATGGAAGCATGGATTTGCTATCTTCCTCACTCAAGACTCCTAAAAGTTTATTTCCTTGTTTATCTAATTCCACTTTGACATTCTTGGTATAATCACCTCTCATATAATTACCTCTCTTATCATCACCTCCCATATCAAGAGACAATTTTACAGAAGCACCAGGCACCAAGTCATTCCAAACTTCTAATGCGTCAAAATGATAAATATCTTCCAAAAAGCATTCTTTATAATATATACCCATAATCTATGTATTTTTAGTTATAACTCATTATTGACATCGGACTCCTCTTCGTCTTCTTTATTCACGTCAAATCGCTGTTCTATAGACATTTCACGGACTCTATCAAGCCATTCAACAATAGCACGAGGTGAGTTTTTATGTCCTTTCAATTCATTCCGTTCCATGGCTAACGCCATCAAGGAATACTCTCTTTCGAGAGAAGTTGAGAACACACCTTGATCATCGGTATTGATTGATACAGCTATGTTATGTGGTTTATATGGAGTATCTATCCCATAATTGAAGAAGCGTAAGATTGGATGTTGCTCATATCGGTCTATCTCGCCTATTTTATAGTTGGACGAAGGATTACACTCAATGGCAATATGCTTACGTTCTATCTTACTCATCAATTGCTCTTGTATCATCTCCAAAAGTTCGTAGAAGTCCTCTCGATAATCTACTGGTATTGTAAATGAATCCACCGATTGACTTATATCAGCAAAATTGCGAGCATGATACATATCATACAATTGTCTTGCATTGCTGTTTCGACTTGCCAGTTCTGCTCCTACATGATGATTCAATCCCGCATCAATCCACTGTTTCTCTATACCATTAGGCATTTCATCATAGAAATCAAAGTCTTTTCCAAATGTAGGTGAGTTACCTCGCAACAACCAAGATAGATAATAAGTCTCCACATCATCCAATTGCTCCCAATCAAAATCTGGCTCAGAGAAAATTCTGGAAACACGAGTTGATTTTTCCCAAAACTTTTCATCATACAAGTCTCTGAAATACTTATGAAACATCATTTCCAAAAAGCCAAGCAAAGAGGCTGAACCTCTAAGGCGAATACACTTATGATGCAACCAAGCAAAATTGTCGAGCAAAACTTGCTTGGTCTCACATATTGTATTATAACGCTTCTCATAATACTTTCGCACATCTGTACCAAGTGAAAGTGCATGCCCAAGACGGTCTCCACTACGTAACCCTAAAAATATAATAGCCTCTTCAACAGCTCTCAAGCCATCTGCCAAATCCAAGAAGTCCTCACCCACATGATAAGTAACATTCAAGTCATATGGTCTGTTGTACTCTGTGGAAAAGATTTCATGACCACGTAAAAACCTAAACGCCTGCGCAAAAACTTCTGGGCGAGTATATATCTCCGAATTAGCAGCATCAATTCCAACAACACGACCAACTAAGCTATCTCGATTTTCATTTTTCAAACGAAAATTATAGATTGCGAATGCCTTTCTTTTTACTTCTTGGCGCAATTCATTATGACGTATTGCCTTGTTGTCTTTATAAGACTCATCACGTTTCTTGATGAAGTGGAATATGATGGAACACTTGTCCTTACTATCCTCATCCAACGAGACATAAATATCTGATAAGGATTTCTCTATATCCTCAACTGTTTCTTTTGGAACAATTCTTGCCTCTACATATCGATTCTTAGAATGCCCTATAAAGTCCTCAACTGCCGCCTTGTAAAGAAGTGAATAATGCTTTTGGAGAATAAACTCCGTCTTCAATTTTTCATAGTTTGCAAAATTCGCAAAACCGACTCGTACATTCAACTGTAAAATTGCATGTCTAAAATGGTCTTTATATGTCAAATAAGCATAAAATAAAGTCGGGAAATCCGAATCCACATAATCATTGGAATATATCTTATGAAAGCACTCATACATGAGTTTTCGTTCCGAAGCCATGACCAAGGTAGCAACAGGATACTTTCGATAGTATTTTACAGGAACATAATCAAGCAACATACCGTGTTCAATATCATGTCTTGCAACCGTATATTTTAAGGCCTTATCCTCGGCACTTTTGTAACTACACTTCACTAATGAATCGAAAGTAGGGGCATTATCATCCTTGGTTCCTGGTTGCCTTCCCTCCAAGAAGTCCGATAACTCTGCCTTGGTAATTGGATTATTATGACATCCAACCACACCAGCAAGATAATATCTTATGACGGCAGCCTTCCGTACTTTTTCATACAAGTGGGAGTCCCATTCAGTATCCTTTCTATTCTCTGCCACCTTATCAAATATTGCACGCATGGACATTACGTTATTCATCAGACAAATCCAACTGATGTCCAAATTGTACGAAGAGCCTTTCAGGTGCATGTGTAATTCTGCCATTGGTTTTTTGAACAAGGCATTTAGTTCCTTACAGTTATGCCCTAGATAGGCATCCCAGTCAAAGTATTTTCGTTCATATCCATTTGTTAAGTCATGAGAAGCTAAGAATGCTGTGGTAAACAAATCCTCACTAAGTTGAACTGTCAAGCCATGCCACCTCAACAAAGAACGATAGTTGCATATCGGGTCACCATCTTTCACCAACAGAGTCTTGGATGCAAAATACAGAAGCATATTGAAAACAGAATCACCCTTATGGAACTTTAAAGGCAAGCAATCAACATCTGCCACCATCCATTTTCCCATAATAATTTGCCCTATCATCATAAGTTGGTCAAGAGAATAACTATCCTTGTCCACTTGCGTCAGAAGTTTCATTACTTGCGACTCCTCACATTCTGCATCCAAATGTTTGGGATCTATGTTTTTGGACAAATCAAGAGCTGTAAGAATATCATCACCCTTTATCTGGCTAAACATCGCTCTCAACGCCATACTTAAATCTTCCATAATAATTGATTTTTGTTATTAGTTTAATAATCCTCTGATTTCTTCCAAGCTCAACTTGCCACTCGCAGCATTGAACATATCTATCGTCTGGCGTTTCTTCTCCTGCAACTGCAAGACTTTCTCTTCTACTGTATCCTTGCAAACAAGGCGAAACACCATCACATTTTTCTTTTGTCCCATTCGATGGGCACGAGCAAAGGCTTGATCTTCCACAGCTGGGTTCCACCAATCATCCAACAGAATGACATTGTTTGCTGCCGTCAAATTCAACCCCACTCCTCCTGCCTTCAAACTAATCAGAAAGACAGGTATAGTTTCATCTTTTTGGAAATGATCTATTGGCGTTACTCTGTCACGAGTCTCTCCGTAGATTTTCTCGTATCCAATTGCTCTTTCTTCCAAGATTTGTTCCATCTGTTCCAAGGCACCTACAAATTGAGAGAAGACTAACACTTTTTCGCCTCGCTGTACAAAATCTTCGATGCAATCCAAGGCCGTCTGCAACTTTGAAGAGACAAATGTACCCACACCTTTATACAAGGACGAGGGAAGCAACTGGGGCGAAACACAAGCCTGTCGCAACCGAAGCAACCCTTCCAAGGCTATGCTCTCAATTCTTCCGCTCACACCATTTTGCAATGCCCTCAAAACCATCCTATGGACTTGATCGTAAAGACGACGTTCCGCCTTAGACATCACTACATAGATTGTTTTCTCTATCAACTCTGGCAAATCCTTCAACACTTCCTCCTTTGTACGTCGCAGGATGAATGGCTTCAAGAACTTTCTGGACAATTCCAAAAATGAGTCATCGCTCTTCGACTGGCATTGCTTGCACATGAAGGCATAAAGTGCTTTCATCTCTGGCATCAAAATCATAAAGTGAGACCAGATGTCATCAATACTATTCTCTATGGGAGTACCAGTGAGAATAATATGGTGTTGAGCGTTCAAAGTCTTGATGGCCTTGTACTTTTGGGTATCCCGGTTCTTGATAATCTGTGCCTCATCAATGACGATGGTGTCATACTCCACCTTGTTGTAAACATCTATATTCAAACGCAAAATGTCGTAGGAGACTATCAAAAGTCGTTTGCTTTTGTCAGGGATATGAAGTTGTATGCCTATATCATCTTGGCATGTAGGAATGAACCTCAAGGCTTCACTTAGCCAATTATAGACCAAGGAAGTCGGTGCTATGACCAAATGGGGATTGTCAGTTTTGCCAAGACTTAAAAGATGTGCTAGCACCTGAAGTGTCTTGCCCAAGCCCATCTCATCTGCCAGCAAACAGCCATGATGATTTTTGCGCATGGTGGCTAACCAAAACACGCCTTCCATTTGGTAGGAGCGTAATTGAGCCGTTACTCCCTGTTTTATACGAATTTCCAACCTTGCTTTTTCTTGCCCTGAAAGAGCTATTGGCTTTCCATAGATTGCCTTCCAGTCAAAGTATGGCAAGACTTTCGTGATTGCCGCAGGCTTTTCCTTGATAATGTCTCTCGACCTAAAAATGCCCAACTGCCCCTTGGATTCGACATAATTTCTGCCTTTCAAGTAACTGTTCAACATTTGGTCTATCATGATGCTTTCGGGTTGGGAATCACTTTCGTCGACAGAGAACCATTCTATACCAGACGCATGATGATGCAAATGAACTTGCGCTGCTGGACCTTTTGTTTTCTCAACAAAAACTTTCCAGCCTTTTTGGGCAAGGCTACTTAAAAAATCCATATCATAGCCATCAAGTGTCATCTCTCCTTTTTCCCAGTCAATCCCAGAATGTAGATTTGCCAAAAACTTGACCTCGCTTGCTTTGTCTCTCTGTAGAAGTTCGCCATCCGCCGTCAAGTAAGGGCAATCATTATATTGAGGATAGAAGGAAGTGATCGCATCTTGATATACCAAGCGTATCTTAATATTTTTGTTCCAGTTGACGATGTTGGTGATGTATAGTTCACCTCCCAAGAGACGACCTATTGAAAGTGGTTGTCTGCATGACAGTGGAAGGACAGGCATGATTTTCTTGACCGAACCCTTTCCATTAGCCTGAACCCCTTTCCAAGGATTCTTTCCAAGCAACTCCTGCACTTTTGCATTCTTCAATGCCTTTCCTACCAATCGGAAAGGCTGACTGACCATTCCCATCTGATTCATCAAAGGAATGAGGCATCGCGACTCTGGGATGCAACTCTGCGCCAATTCCTCCATATCCACCTTCCTGATAAAAGGGGACAAGGACTTGGTATGATTTCCCTGGCAGACTTCTATCCTCAACTCCAACTGGCGAGGAGAGGGATAGACCTCATATATGCAAACACAACGAAACAAAGGCATCTCTATTGGTAATAAAAGGTAAAGCTATCCACCATCTTTTGGATGAGACGCTTCTTAAACTCTTCGGTGCATCGAGTTTGGGTGAGTTCTAAATTCCATTCCTTGATGCGACCTCTAAAGTTAAAGTGATCGATGCGACAATCGCCGCCACATACATATCTCAACTTGCAATCGTGGCAATTGGATATGTTCTCCACAGCCGTGTTTTCCAAGGCTTGCTTACCTTGCAGAAGCAAGTCTTTTATCGAGTCGAAATTTACATTGCCATAGCAATCCACCTCATGAACTCGATTGCAGAAATAAACATTGCCATTAGATGCAATGGAAAGTCCACCAAAGCCGCAATTGCGAATCTTCACATTTGGTTCGTGCCCCTCGATGAAGTTGGCATAGCCAGCGGTTGGATCCACGTATCGTTCTATGGCATCTATCTGCTCATAATACTTTCCATTCTCCTCCTCAGAAAAGTTTTTTCCTCGTCCAGGGAGCATTTTTTTTGTCAGTTTGAAAAACACCTTGTCACCAACCTTGTCCCTTATGCTATCCACAAAACACTTATATTCATCCGCCGTAGATAAGTTTTCCCAAGTGAATGTTGTTGCCACGGATGTCTTCACCCCAATTTCCGCAAAGGCGCAGACTGTATCCACCACCTTTTGGAAATGATTCTTTCCACGCACCTTGGCGTTGTCTTGTTCCGTCACTCCATCGATGCTAAACTGAATCTCATCAAGGAAAGGCTTCATCCGCAGTATCCTATCCTGTGTCCACAGCAGTCCATTGGACAAGACCGTGACTTTCAGACCTATCTGATGAGCATGGATGACAACTGCCTCAAACTGGGGATACATAGTAGGCTCACCACCCGTAAATGTTACGAATTCTCCACCTGCCTGTTTGAAATCACTTAACACCTTCTTCCACTTCTCCAAGGACAACTCATTGGAGAGTTTGGTTCCTGCATTCATGAAACAATGAACACAATGCAGATTGCAGGCATTGGTAAGATAAACATTTAGGTATTTGGAAGCATTGTTGACTGTTGCTTGGGGAGCTTGTCCTACAAGGGCGAATTCTCTGGCATAGATGAAAGAAAAAAGCCTCAACAAATCAGAAGAACCGTTTTCCTCCAAGGCCGTTTCATAAACTTCCCCTATAGTCTTTCCTTCAACAAGTTGGTCAAAATATCTTTTTTGGTTGTCATTATACAAAACAATCCAATTTCCCATATCAACAGAAAGAACCAAAGTTTTGTCCTCGCATGGAATCAACGTTATATCTTTTGGGAAACAAAGGATGTCATCCGCTTGATAACTACCGTTTTTTTTCGTACTCATAAACTAAAAGATGAAGGAGGATGCTTTGGCGCATGCCACCAAAACATCCTCGGTGGAAATTAGTTCTGGTTGACATCGCAACGCTTGAAGCAATACATTGCCCCTACACGTTCTGTGTCGAAGGAACTTTTCTCCTCCCATGAAAATGAAATTTTCTTCTTCATTTTTTTAAAGCTTTAAATTTAACATGTTAATTAACACTTATCTAATTCGACTTCGCAGAGACGAGTGAGAAACCTCACTCCCTCGTTGACATCTATCAAAGATACTATCTCATTTGGGGAATGCATATACCTGCAAGGTATGCTCAACAAAGCTGTCTTCACTCCCTTGCCAGACACTTGCATGAAGTTAGCATCCGTACCCGTTGGACGCGCTATAGGCTCTATCTGATATTTTATATTATTCTCTTTAGCCAAATCTATCATACTTCTCCCTATCGCAGGTTCGACATTTGGTCCCTTGGCTATCACTATGCCACCACCCAATTTTATCTCGCCACTTTTTTGTGGAGAACAGGTTGGATAATCCGTAGCATGAGTTACATCAATGGCTATGCCATAGTCTGGCTCAATGGACATGGTTGCCGTCCTTACGCCACGTGCCCCAAGTTCTTCTTGCACGGATGCCACAAAATATACATCCATTGCAGGTAGTTTGTTCCTCAAGGCTTCCGCCACCTTAATTAAGGTGAACAAGCCAACCTTATCGTCCAAGGATTTGGATATCCAAGTCTCTCCATGGAGTATTGTTGGCTGGGTCTGATAAGTAATGTAATCACCTACTTCCACCCTACTTTCTGCTTCTTTTTTATCCTTTGCTGCTATATCGATCCACAAATCCTCTGCATCATAATCCTTTGCCTTGGCTTCACGGTCTTGAAGATGTATCGGCTTCTTGCCAATAACTCCTAACACCATTCCTTTGTCATTGTGGATTTCCACTCGTTGTCCCAAAAGGAGATTGGTGTCTATACCTCCAATTTCCTGAAAATAGATGAAACCATTGTCATCTATATAGGTAACCATCATGCCCACTTCATCTGCATGAGCTGCTAACATCAACTTTTTGCTTGATTTTCCTCGTTTGATGGCAATCAAGTTACCATAAGCATCACGACTTATCTCATCCGCATAGTCCTTAAAGTAGTCTGCCACTTTTTCTATAATGGCAGATTCACTACCTGATGGACTTGGTGTTTGCAACAAATCAAACAACAAATTGTCTTTTGGATTGTTCATATTTAGTAATTACTAAAACTTACAATGCAATACTAATTAAGCATTCCTTAGGTTCCTCAAATCTCAGTTTTAGCTCTGTGATTCAAGTACTTAGAGAATTTCATACTATAATATTTCATAATTTTTCATCCTCACTTCTAGTAAAAGAGTAAGGTTCATAATGCAAAAATAAGAATAATTTATGGATATTGCAAGTTTTGTTTATATCTTTTAACAGTAAGATTCTTCTCAGCCTACCACAATTTAAACTAACAATTGCAAAATTGCAACTAATGTGCCACTTTCACAAACTCACATTCCACGGTGCAAGCCATGGCCATCAGCCCATCTATCACCACCACGAAACGCTTGTTCTTTCCCCCCTTCACTCGTTGGTAATACCCCTCGATGCCGGCAAGTGGACCATCGCCGATGACAACCTTGGCATTCTGCCGCAGTTGCCCCATCGCCTGAGGAGCGAGAAACTCGGGGTTGTCATAACCACCCGACTCGTAAAAACGGATGAAGTCATCCATCTGTCTCTGTGGTACAACTATCGGCGATAAAGGATTCAAGATGAACTGGAGGATATCAAGCCCTTTCTTCACCTTCATGATGCCATTGTAGCTGTCATGCACGAAGACGAAGTTGTGGAGAGCAGGCTCCTCCCATGTCACGATTTTGCCCTCACGAATCTCCTGTCTCGTCTTCATCGGAATGAAATTCTCTATATTGAGAGCATCCAAGAGTGCCTTAGCCTTCATCTCACGGCGATAAGGAGAGCTCATCGCATACCACAAGATTTCATTGGGATCGTGTACTAACCTCATACCACTTTCTGTTTATTTTCCAATTGCTTTTTTCTCTTCATCATCTCCATCAAGTTTTTATTCGCATTCAAGCATAGACCCAGCAACATACAATATCCCATGCCCTTACCAGAGAGCCAAGAGGAGTCGGCTGTCTGCTCGATGGCGAGGCAGCAGAAGGTAATCATCGCCACACGGTAGTACTTCATATCGACGATTCGGTCGATGGCAGCAAGACGGCGTTTCCAAAACCAGCAGAAGAAGAACACACCCACCATACCAAACTGGGCCAATGTAGGGTAATAGGCATCGCAGATGAAACCGCCACCTTCGTCCAATCCCCAGATACCATTCAGGTTATACTTATAGTACAAAGGGGAATAATATCTCCACGCACCATTACAAGCGAAGGTTCCCATGCCAGAGCCAAATGGCCAGTAATCAACGAGCATTCGGAGAGATGTCTTATAGGTCATAGGACGAGCCAATGCTTCATTGTCCAATCCCGACACATAGTAAGCGTCGAAGCGAGTCCACGTCACCATCAAGATAATCGTCACCACCAAAGCGCAATATATCATGGTCTTCGGCGACTTGAAGTTCAAGCGGCTTTTTAGGAAGAATATAAAGGCGATGAAGCAAACGACCTCTCCCATGAACTTGAACTTCGGAGCCAACATACCCGTCAGTACCAAAGCCAAGGCAATATAGCGATTGCGCTTCGTGTTCTCCGTGAAGAGATACCATGCCATTCCCGTACATATCGCCAACTGTCCCAAGACAGGGAACTCCGCCTCCACTTGGCTATCCAACGTCTGCGGATGATATACAATCCAAGAACCGAGTGTAAGCACCATCGTTGCCAACATCCATTTCTTCTGACTTTTCGTAAACCGTGGATTCAATATCCAAGTACAGAAGACGATGGCGTAAGGACGAACCTCCTGCATCAAGTCGAGCCATACCGCATCGGCGACATTGGCACCGAAGAGCAAGGAATAGACGGTATAGAAGGCTATCAATCCCAAACATACCATAAACTCCTTCCAAGGAGCCTTGTTGAGACTGCGGTTGCTATACATCATAAAGGTGTAAAGCAACAAGACACCAGTCATCACCTCATCCACGCTGGAGAAACCAGGCAGGTCATTGTAGGCGATACAGGTAGGGAAATAAATCATCCAATAAAGGGTGAAAAAACGAGATATATTTTTCATTTTAGGAAGTATTGAATGTTGAGTGTTGAATGTTGAATGAAACTTTCTCACAACATGATGTTCAATATTAAGATTTGGAACGTTTCGCTTTTCGGTTAATGATGGCAAGCACCCATTTCTCTGGCAAGAGTTTCTTGACAAACTCTTTAATCGAGAATTTCTTATCCACCCACGTCCCAGCATAATGATGAATCGTTCGGGTGTTTTTCTCTACATGAATGCGACCAGTAGTCACGTTGATAGGACAGAAATATTCCGATGGATATATCCAAACATTCCCCACCTGTTGAATACCAGGCACATTCTTCAATCCATTGTCTTGCAACACCTTCGTGGCGATATGCACCACCGTGATTTGATTGCGCATCACAGCCTCATGCACGAAATGCTGACCATCGTAATAATCAAGCATCTTTTTTACCAGCCCCAGGCCGGGGTTTACCCCCAGCCCCAGGCCGGGGTTTACCCCCAGCCCCAGGCCGGGGTTTACCCCCAGCCC
>ERZ808245.134-NODE-134-length-43428-cov-4.319577_pt1 | contig 43428 bp, 30 predicted proteins | sample MGYA00521243_ERZ808245 | MGnify/ENA primary metagenome ERZ808245 (study PRJEB31516, sample SAMN03275576) | gut metagenome | biome: mammalia-associated habitat; material: feces | host: Papio cynocephalus | place: Kenya | collected 2012-07-07 ... | reverse complement strand
GCATGCGGGGGCCAAGCATGCGGAACCAAGCATGCGCGGGCATCGCGGTCGCATACCCATTGGAAATCGTCATCCGCCGTCGGCTCGGCCGCGCCGTCCGTCCGGCGGCGGATGGGCGCGCCGTCACTTGGCCGGCTTGGTGGCGATGATGGCCACGTAGTTGCCCTTCGTGTAGCCGGGGACCGGGTCCTCGACCACATCGTTCTGGAAGGTGGAGTTCGCCAGCACCGTCTGCTTGAACTGCAGGTCGACGAAGCCGATGCGCTTGAGCAGGTCGATGTAGAACGTCGTCACATGCCAGTTCGGCTTGTAGGTGGGTTCCTTGCCCTGCGCGAGGTCGAAGAACGCGGTGCCCGACAGCAGGTCGGCGTACTGCCCCCGGTCGAGGTCCGGATGGTTGCGGATCGTCAGCAGCAGGATGCCGAGCGAGCTTTCCTTGGGCACGTCCGACAGAATCAGCCTGCCGCCGGGGCGCAGCGCGTCGTAGTTCTTGCGGAAGGTGGACTCGAGGTTCTCATCGTCGATGAATCCATGGCTGGAGCCGTTGTAGTAAATGGTGTCGAACGATTCCGCCTCGTACGGATACGTCTCCGCGACGCCCTTCCAGGCGTGGAAGCCCTTCGCCTGTATGGCCGGGAACAACGCGTCCGAGGGCTCCACGATCTCATCGACGGTGAAACCGTACCGGTCGCGCAGCTCCTCCTCCACACTGCCGGTTCCGGCGCCGACCGAAAGGGTGCGCCCCGGAATCTTCGTGGTCAGCGCGGCCCACAGCAGGCGGAGACGGGATTCGGTGATGTTGGGGCGTTCCGTGTAGTGGCTTTCGAAACGATTGTATTCGAATCCGTCGTGAGCACCATCAGTAGTCATTGTTTATTCCTTAATAAAGATTGTTTATATGCATTTTTTAATTTAAATACATATATAGAGAAATTTTTATTCAATATATTGATATATTGAATTTTTAATCGAATCAGCAAATCACCCCAGATCGTCGACAAACGACGGGCATACTGGGAACGCTTTGCAAGAAGAATCGCGCCATAGCCGGCATGCGGCGCGAAATCCAGAAGAACACCGCGGAAACGGTGGAACAGGGCCTCTATATAGGCCGAAAGGCTAGCGAGCCATACACTCCACGGCCATCATGGCCATTCGGGAACCCATCATGCTACACATTCGTCCATTCCCTTCGACGGAAATCGTCATCATCATGCGAGACATTTTGCTGAGCTCCTTTCTTAATGTCGGTATTGAAACTGATGAACCAGGCATCCAACTTTCCCGGCCCGCAATCAGCATAACAAATCAAAAAATCTGACGCAACCGGAAAATTATAATTAATTCTTATGAACCGCTATTTCCCGTTATATAACATAAATCAATACATTCATATAACGATTTCCTTGGCGCGCATGGGCATGTGCGGCGTCATTCCCATGTAGCATTCACTGCAATCAACGCATCCAACCATCATTCCGGCCTTCCAATAGGCGATATCCAAATCCCGACCGATCGATTCCATTTCACGTCGGGAACATCAAGGAAGGCTTCCCATGAGCAACGACAACCACCCGATCAAGCGGTTCCACGGACAGGAGAACACCGAGCAGACGCGCGGACGCGAAAACCCCGAACGGAGCCACGGATGGGAAAACATCGCGCCGTCATTCTCCGCGCTCGCGCTGCACGCGGGCTACGATCCCGCCGAACACCACCATTCGAGCGGCGTGCCGCTGTACCAGACGGCCGCATACGCGCTGCCGAACGAAGAGTACGCGAGCCGAATCGTGTTCTCCGAACTCGATGACGACATCTACTCGCGCATCTCCAATCCGACCACCGGAATACTCGAAAAGCGCCTGGCCGCGCTGCATGGGGTGAGCGGCGCCGTGGCGACATCCTCCGGTCTCGCCGCGTTGGGCGACGCCATCCTGAACATCGCGGCGGGCGGCGGGCGCATCCTCACCTCGTACCGGCTGTACGGCGGAACCGTCGCGGCCTTCTCGAACGTGCTGCCGGATTATGGCATCAGCTTCGACTTCGCACACAACCCCGACGACCCGCGGTCCTGGGAGGAACGGATCCGCCCGGACACCAAGGCATTGCTCGTCGAAAGCGTGTCGAATCCGCTGAACGCCGTCGCCGACCTCGGCACGCTCGCCGGCATCGCGCACACGCATGGCATCGCGCTCATCGTGGACAACACGCTCGCCACGCCGTATCTGCTCAATCCATTCGATTTCGGAGCCGACATCGTGGTGTATTCGACCACGAAGAGCATCAATGGGCACGGCAACGCCATCGGAGGCATCGTGTTGGAAAGCGGCGCGTTCGATTACGCCAGCGGCCGATACCCGCAGTTCTCACGCAAGGCATGGACCCTGAGAACGCGCGACGGCCGCGAACGCAGCATCCTGGACGTCGCGCCGAACACGCCGTTCACCGCCAGGCTCCGCTCCTTCATCGTCACGCTGCTGGGATCTTCGCCGAGCCCGTTCAACAGCTATCTGACGCTGCTGGGTCTGGAAACCTTGTCCGCGCGTCTCGACAAGGAGACACGGACCGCGCGGAAAGTCGCGGAGTTCCTGGATGGCGACCCTCGCGTAGCCAAGGTGTTCCATCCCGCCGCGCATGATTACGCCTACCGTGATTTGGCGAGCAAATACCTCAAACATGACGGCAGCACGCTGATCACCTTCGACCTTGACACCGAGGAACGCAAACGCGACGTCCTTGATGCGTTGCGGCTGTTCCAGTTGCAGGCCAACATCGGTGATTCGAAGTCTTTGGCGGTCGATCCGCTTCTTGTCACCCATTCCGAGCTCACGCCCGACGAATTGGATGCGGCCGGAATCCATCACGAGGCCATCCGCCTGTCGATCGGTCTGGAAGAGCCCGACGATCTGATCGCCGATCTTGCGCAGGCCCTCGACCACGCGTATGGCATCGCGAATAATTGATTGGACAACGGAAAAGTCCCGAGGAGCTTTGCTCAACTCGGGACTTTTAAAAAAGTTTAAGTGCGGCGGCTTGCTACTCTCCCACATCCTCTCGAATGCAGTACCATCGCCGTTCTAGGCCTTAGCTTCCGGGTTCGGAATGGAGCCGGGCGTCTCACCTAGGCTATGACCACCGCGAGAAATAAATATACGCGCATTCAGCGAAAACGCAAAATCGGCGTGTCGCGTTCCGTGAATCGCCGAATCGTCATTCGCGGCCCGACGCGAAGCGGTCCAGCACGCCGGCCTTCGCGACCGCGCGATACAGCCACCATGAGCCGAATCCCGCGAACACGACGCCGCTGATCAGCTCGCAGATCGTGCCGATGATGCCGCGCGGGCTGAAGAACGTGAAGGACTGGTAATAGAAGGTCATCAGATAGAAGTTGTACACGACCGCGATGGCGCATGCCGCGAGCACGGTGACGCCCAGCGTCCAGCGACGGTAGCGGAACGCCCCGAACACCGCTTCGGCGCTCAGCGCCTGCAGCAAAGCGGGCAGCAGGAAGCTCACGCTGTACTTCGTGCCCAGCACCGCTTCGGCGAACGCGCCGACCATCACCACGTAGATGGCCGCTCCGGGCTTGCGCAGAATCAGCAATCCCAATGTGGCCTGGAAATACCACAGCGCGTGCAGCAAGGCCGCGGAACCGGGAAGAATCAGCGTCAGCATCGGGAAGATGCCATACGACACGTTGTCGAAGATCCAGGAGACCACGCCGGCCATCACGCCGAGCGCCGCTCCGACCGCGATATCGACCACGCGCCACCGCAGGCTGCGGGTCAGACTTGTTTTGGATGAAATCGCATTATTGGTTTGCAAAACAGATGGCTGCGCCATGAATATTTCCTTTGTTTTGGATTATCGCGCACTGTTATAGGAGATCGCGGCGTTCGCCGTGGGCCATTTCCTCGACCTGCGCGACCCGGGCAGGAATGACGTACCGCATTATATGCATACGCGTTCCGAACACGGCGGCAAACCAGAAGAAATCGAACGTAAGCTTGGTCACATGCGTGCCGTACGACCGTTCTGAAACGATGGAATCCCGATGAGGAGACCAGTACCTACACGAACGCGTTTCCAACCAACCATCAATGGCCAATGACGATGATGGAATCAAACGGAGACACACTCGTGCCAAAGCCTATGCTGAAGCCTCATGCCGCGTGTTTTCTCCGCGACGCGGCGCCTTTGCCATACATCCGTGTCGCATGCCGCATGCATTCGCCCGGCGAACGCCATGGCTTGCGGTACGCCACGACGCCCGCGCAGCCGCATAGCGTGACCGACAGAGCGGACCAACCGCCAACGGTCCGCCCGTCATGCAGGTCCGTCGGATCGGGCGCCGGAACGGGTATGCCGACGCGACGGCCGGAAACGAGGAGCCGGTGGGAGTTGATGCCATATGGCGTGCACGTCATCAAGGTAAGCCGATCCTGCCCTGGGAGAATGCGCAACAAGGAGGTGTCATTCGGCTCGATCACCGCGATGCGGTCGACCTCATAGGCGAGGATCCGGTTCATGGTTTTGATGTAGATGAAGTCCCCCTTACGCATTTCGTCAAGTCGGGTGAACATCTGCGCCTTCACCAGACCGCGGTGTCCGGTGATGACCGCATGCGTGCTTTTGCCTCCAACGGGCAGGCTGGTACCGTAAAGGTGACCGGCACCCAATGACAGTTGTTTGTCGCCGGTGCCGTGGTAGATGGGAAGATCGACCGAGATCTTCGGAATGACCACGCTCCCTATGACGCCATGCCCTTCATTGAGCAGACGATTGTATTGCCTGTCCTTTGAAGCGTGAGAAAACGACCGACCGCCTCTGGTAAAAGGGTCGATCGCCTCGCCAAGCACCGGCTGGCCAGATGCCGCAAGCTTCCGGTTATACGCGCGGGCGCTCTTGAGCGCGTCATCGATGCGGCTTTTCGGCCAAAGCCGCACACGCTCCTCCCCCGAAGACACGAGTTCGGACATCGAGCTCTGGGACGCGCGTTGCATCAGCATCGGAATCGCCGTGCATGCGAGCGCCACGGCGACCAGCGCCGCCGCGATACCGTACATGATCCGCAATCGGGTACGAAGACGGGTCTGTGCGCGAAAGATGTCGGAAACATCGATAAGGCGTTCAAACGACTCCGGCGAATGCGCCATGTCTTTTTTTCTCCTTTTGCGACAACCGGCATGCCGCGAATGGCCGATTTTGAGAGCAAGACGGACGGCCGGCGAATTCGTGCGACGCGCGCAAGCACGCGTCCATGGTTCGCGGCCGTCCGTTTGGTCATGCCGCCATCGTTCCGATCACGTCCCGATAATCAGGTCGACGAATCGGAACGATGCGGTCAGATGCCGAGCTCACGCTTCGTCTTGCGGGCACGCATCACGACGATGGTCGCGCCGCCGATGCACAGCACCGCCACGAGGCCGAGGATGGCCATGCCCATGGCGCCGGTGAGCGGCAGCTGGGTGATGCTCTTGACGTTGTGGTACACGTATCCGTTCTGGCCATTGGTCAGCAGACCGCTCGTGGGAACCGACATGTCCTCGATCTTCGACAGCACGATCTGCCCTTGCTCATTCTTGGACATCGTGATCTTCAGCTTGCCGGCGGAACCGGCCCAGTAGGTGTCCGGAACCTTGGTCTCCTTAAGGTAGTAAGTACCCGCATCCAGCTTGAAGCCGGTGAAGTCGACTACGCCGCCCTTGCCGGACGTGGCCACGACCGGCGTGCCGTTGCCGTCCTCCACCTGCGTGGTGAACTGGTCATCGGAGTACATGGTGAATTCGGCTCCGGCCAGACCGGTGCGGTCGTCCTTCACGCCGACCTTGGTGAATTTGAATCCGCCACGCACGGTCGTGGAGGAACTGGTCTTCGCATTGGACGTCGAGCTCAGGTCGACGATGCCGGTGCCGTTCGAGACCTGGCAGTCACCGGACAGCGGCGTGCCGACCAGCATGTTCTTGAATCCATCGTATTGGACGGTGGTGTCGCCGGTGTCCTTGGTCTGGGTCTTTGGATCCGTGGAATCGAAAATCATGTACAGGCCGGGCTCTTTCACATCGATGGTCACGGTCTTGGCGGTCTCGTCCACCGTCACGTCATTCGTGGAGACCGTTGTGCCGGTGACGCCGGGGTCGTCGGCGTAATTGCGGATGAAGGTGTCGTTCTGCGTGTTGGCGAGCCAGTTCATCGGATCGCCTTGGTTGTCTTCGCTGTCGTACAGCTTGTTGCCGGCGTTGTCCTTGATGTCGCTCAGCGCGTTGATGATCGCATCCTTGTCCGCGGCCACGGTCTGCAAATGCAGCGATCCGCCGGTCGTTCCGTTGGCGATCTTATAATCTGCGACTTTCGCCGCGCTGAACGTGCGCAGCCCCGTGGAGGTCTTGCCGTTCCATGTCCTGAAGGCGTCCAGATCGCTGCCTTGGAGCGTGATGGTCGTGCCTGTGGCCGCGCATGTCGAAGACGCCGTGGACGGTTCGTCGGCCATGGCACCATTGGTCACGGCCATCGTCGCGAACAGCGTCGCCGCCGCGGCGAGCCCCGCGACCATCGTTGTTGCTCTCATTGTTGTTTTCATGTTCTTCCCTCCATTGTTGGTTTGCTTGGGAACACTTCTATCGTCCGGCGCGGAACGCGTTTCCGAACGAACGCTTGCGTATATGAGCGGCCATCGTCAGCGTCGCCAACGCGCCGCCGACCGCCATGGTGCCGATGATGCCCAGAATCCATGCGGTGGAACGTCCCGTGCGAGGCAGCGAAGAGACTGGCTTCAACCGGTTGGTCAACCGGTTGTCGGTGGTATCGGCCCACTCGCCATATCCGCGCAGCACGGTTTGCGCTTTGGGATGCGCACGGTCGATGGTGAATTCGGCCCACGTATTTGTGGCGTCCGGTAACCGGTATCCTCCGGGCGCGGTGGTCTCCGTCAGCCGGTATGTGCCCCAGTCGAGATTGTCGACGGTCATACGGCCGACTTCGGGATCCTTGTCTCCGGCGCCCGCGCAAGTGGTCGTTCCATCGGCCACGCAATCAGCGAAGTTGTTCAACGTGTCGTTGACCTTCTCCCACTGTCCGGAATCGTTGCGGCGTTCGAGACGCCAGGTGGTTCCCGACAGGTATTGCGTGCGATGATCGCCGTCGACCTTGCTCCAGGAGACCGAACCGGTGATTTTCCTGTCGCGGATCGTCAACGTGTAGCCGCCCGACCATTTGTGCACGGATGAATCCGGCTGGCCGCCCGCATCGACGGGCCCGAAATAGTCGCCGCCTCCGCAGTCGGTCAGATAGAAATCGGTCTGTTCGTCGCTGATTTCGTAACCGGCCGGCGCCTCGAGCTCTTTGACCCGATACGCCGTGCCGCATTGCAGCCCTTGGGTCCTTCCCACGGTGATCATGCCTTGCGCATCCGTCACTGCGGTGATGGGCGTGGGTTCGTTCGACGCGTACTCCCGTCCATTCCATTCAAGAAATTCGAATTTGGCGCCGCTGAGGTCTTGGTATCCGGCAGCGTTGTCGTCGGTTTTATGCAGCAGAATCGTGGACGTCTGCACGATGACGCCACTGCTGCTGATGGCCGCGCCGTTGGCATCGGACTTCCCGGGATCCGTCCAAGGAGCGTTGGCGAATTGCGCGGTGTTCATCAGGTCGAATCCCGCGTCCCCCTTGAACCCGTACTGGTAGCTGATGGTCACCGGGGTGGAGTCCGGCACATACACCGTCAGCACACCGCCGAGCTTATCGGCGTTTTCCTGGTAGACGATCGCGTCGGAAGACGGCTGATACGTTTTGCCCGCCGGGCATGCCTGCCCATTGCCGATCCACGCGAGGCATATGGTCACGTTGCCGAGGAACGAAACCTGCGGGTTGCTTCCCGAAGGAGCGGTCGGCACCGTCAAGGTGTCTTTGATGGGCAGGGTGTCCGCATCGGTGATGTCACCTTGCGCCTTGTGCGAAGGATTGATGTTCAATCCGTAACGATTCGCCCGCACATAATAGGTTCTGGTGAAGCTCTTGCCATCCGAGGCCCAGTCTGAGTCGACGTTCTGCTTGTCTCCGACGCCCGCGTTCGTTTTATGGAAATTGTCGGTGATTGTTTCCGATGTGGTGACGGACGGTATGCTGCCGGAACTCATCGACACCGTGTTGCGGTATGCGATCGTCAGGCAGTCTCCGGCACCGGATTGCAGCGTCTTGTCGGCAACGCATCCCTTTTTGCTGTCGTACCTGCCTTCCGTCCAATAGGTGTTGTCGTTAACATCCGGCGTATGCGCGGCCACGTACAGATATACGTTGCCCTCGTTCGTCAGATCGCTCGCCTGCTGCGGAATGGTGATGCGGTAATTGCGCTCGCCGGTTTTCTCGATCTTCACCCGATAGGAGACGCCCTTGATATTGGTGAATGTCGTCTCACCCACGTCAAGCCACTTCTTTTTGTTGGCGTAGTCGGAGAACGCGAATCTCACATCGCTCAGGCCTTGCGGGAGGGTCTCGTCGAACACGAGCGGCGAATCGCGCCAGTTGTCGGTCACATGCGCGCTGATGCGCCATCCCACATGCGAAGCGGTTTCCGGGTCATCGCCGGCATTAATCGTGTAGTCGGCACCGTTGGCTCCGCAAGCGGTGAATTTCGGATTTCCCGAGGCGTCCATCGGGTCGCTGCAACCGTCTTTCACCAAAGACGCGGCCTGGACGCTGGCGGTGACGGTGTTCACGAACGCTCCGCCGACACCGGTTCCCGCCGTCGCGGAATTCTTGCGCACCTTGGTTTCCGTGACGTCGAACAGGCTTTGGTAGGTGATATCCGCGGTTTTTCCGGATGCCAATGCGGTGTCGGCGATGAAACGGAACGACGTGTAGCGCTGGGTGTCGTTCGCTTTGTCGAGATCCGTCCAGGTTTTGCCGCCATCGGACGTGACCCGCGTCTTTCCGGTCACCGTCGTGCCGTCGACGCTGACGCGCAGGCTGTCGCGCAACAATGCCTTCGTGTACCATACGCCGCTGCCGGTATCCTGCACGACCCATCCTTGGGGAAGGTTTCCATCACCGGAGTTCTTCAATGTCACGTTCCATGCCGCCAAGCCGCATTGGCCGTTCGTCTCGCCCATGGACCGGCATTCCTCCAGCGAGGGGGTTCTCTGGCCGCCTGCGGTTTTCGACAGGGTCATCCTTGGCCGGAGCGGATTCCATGCGACCGCGTTTTTGGTATAGTAGTCGCCCTTGGCATCGGAACGGTAAAAACGAACTATATTCTTCGAGGCCGGATACAACACGTCGTTCGCGAATGTGGAATCATATTGGATTTCCAGCTGCCGTCCGGGCTTGACCGAATATGATTGCGGCTGGAAGACCCACTTCCAATAGGTCCCGGCTGAAAGGCCGCCGGCCGGCCATGTGATGGCGGTGTTGCTGGTCTTGTATGTCGTTCCCGAGATGGCCACCGAATACACGGTCAGCGTGCCGACGCCCATCGCCGCAACCAGCGTTTGATACAGGTCAGCGATATTGCCGGCGGTGTACCAGCCACGGCCGGGCGCGTTGGAACCATTGCCGGAGACGTTTTCATACGCCATCCAATCCTCGATTTTCACGATTGGCTGGTCGATGGTTCCCGTATTGTCATATGAGATCCGCCATCGTGCGCTGAGCGTGCCGTCCGCCTGCAGCGTGGGCGTTCCGACGGATTGTTTCGCCGCCGTGCCGCTTTTGCGGTACATGTCGATGGTGGTGGTATGGCCATTGCCGAAATCGAGAACCGTCTGCCCGGGGTTGTTTCCCGTTACTTTGCCACGGTCGGCCTCGATGTACAGGCATCCATTGTCGAGCGGCGCATTGGCGTTGCTGGCTATGGCCTGCTCGTTGAAAGTGATGGTGACCAAGCCGTCTTTGCCGATGACGTATGTTCCGAGGCCTCCGGTCAGCGTTCCCGACATTTCGCTGCCAGTGCCGTTGAAGCCCGCGATGCGGTAGAGGAAAACATGGTTGGAGGCGGTGATGGCTCCTTTGGGGATAACGAACCGTGCTTCGAAACGGAATTGCGCGATTTTCGTGGTGTAGTCGAATGATGCCTGACCGTTGCCGTCGGTCGGCGTGTCCTGCCATTGCGTCGAATTCCGCAGACGGTATTGCACACCGCTGCTGGAGATGCACCCGACCAGTTGGCCTGACGCCTTGGTGGGATCCGAAGCGGTTCCATCCGCGTTCTGATTCCACGGTTGTCCACACACGGGCGTTTGTTGCTGGTTTCCTTCATCCGTGGCATCAGCGATGGTTGCGGGCATGGTCAGGCCCACGGCCGTCACAGCCGCAAGTATGACGCGCATCAATCTTGCAATCATGGTTGACGAACTTCCGAAATATCGTTTTCATACCGTGATGGAGCATCGGAATCATACATGCTCCGAAAATCCATCATACACCCAAGGGGTGCCCCCATCGCAAAGAAATATAGGAAAACCGCATTCATCGATGCAAGCGATTTTTCACTCAGTGAAAATCCTATGTTCATATGACGGAAACCCGCAGTTATGCGCCACGTCACCATTCGAACGCATCGCGGCACGGGAAAGGTGTGCGTTCATCGCATGGCTTCCAGCATCCACCCACCCATAGCCCCGACTCAATGCTAAAAGCCCGGTATATGGACGCGGATCCATCGTGTGAACGGCACGCGCTCCATTCGCATACCGACCAACCATGGCATGTTGCCGTAATCTCCTTGACTACAGTTGCAATCAACGTTCGTTCGCAAGAAAGAAGGCCAGCAATGACGATCGCCTCCTGCGGTTCCGTTTCCGCTTCCACCCTTGGACTGCCGAATTCCACGGCCATTCCCGCCGCGAAGGCGACGTTGCCGAAGGGTCTGTTCGCCGCGAAGATACCGATTTCAGCGAAAACGAAACAGCACCTCGTCTCCGGCATCGAGTCGATCACCATGCTGTCGCTGATGCGGGCGTCGAACACCGCGCTTGCCGAGGGCCGCAGGATTCCCGAAGTACTGGTGATCGGGTTGCGTCTGCATGACCGGAACGCCGAGATTCCCAAAGACATCGTCGAATTGATTGCGATGCAGCGCAGATCAGGCATCGTGTTCGCATGCGTGCGCGACGCCGATTTCGAGGGCACGACACGGCAGGAATGCGCGTTCGCGGTGCGTCGTGCGCTTCCGGGGCGTGCGGGCCATACGCCGACGTTCCGCGTCTTTTCCTCCGATTGGGTTCCGGCGGGCGAGGCGACGCTCGATGCCGCCGCGGAAGGCGTGGATTCCGTGGACGCGTTGTGGGAGTCGCTGTGCTCCCAGGTGCTGCTGGGAGACCCCTCCCCCGTCGACCTCGACGAACGCGTCAGGCGGCATATGCTCGCCGCGCAGCTCAGAGCCGATATCGACAAGCTCACGCGGGACCACCAGCGTGCGAAGAATCCTGCGCAGCGCAATGAGATCTACGCCAAGCTGCACAAGGCCAAGAGGCAGCTGGACGAATTGCTGGGGTAACCGTGTTTGCGGCGACCGGGTGGCATGGAAACCGCATGGCCACCGCAATCCACAGGTACCGCAATCGCGCAGGCGCACGCGACTTAATCAGCGTGCGCATGTTCCACACATAAAAACCGGTTTCCTGCTTTCATATGCGCGATCGCATGCGAAAGCAGGAAACCGGAAACCGAATTTCGGCGCGTCCCCCATGCGGCGAGAGCGCCAAAGAACCGTCAGAAACCGAGGCGGGTGCGGCCGAACTGGTCGAGCCAGCGCAGGATCGCGCCTTCGCGCAACGCCCACGGGCAGATCTCGACTTCCTTGACGTCGAGCGCCTTCATGATCTCGTCGATCACCAAGCCGCCGCCGACGATCTGGTAGGTGCGTTCCGGTGTGACGCCCGGCAGCGCCACGCGCTGGTCCGGGGAGATGGCCGCGAGGCGCGGGAGCCAATCCTCCAGCTGGTCGCGGGTCATCACCGAAGTGTCCACACGACCCGGCTGTCGCATCACGGCACCGGCGAGACGCGCAAGGGAGCGAATCGTCTTCGACGTGCCGACGGCGTGCATCGGGTGCTTCGACTTCGGGAACGCATCGACCATCGGCTCGAGGATCTTGCGGATGTTTCTGCGCGCGTCCTCCAGCTCCTTTTCGCTTGCGATGCCGCTTTCCGGCAGGAACTCGCGCGTGACGCGGCCCGCGCCGGCCGGCACCGACAACGCCACGGTCGGATCCTCGTCGGACCCCATGGCGACCTCAAGCGAACCGCCGCCGATGTCGATGACGAGCAGACGGCCGGCGTCCCAACCATACCAACGGCGTGCGGCGAGGAACGTCAGGCGGGCCTCGTCAACGCCCGAGAGCACGGTGACCGGCTGGCCGATGGTGCTTTCGATGCGACGCAGGATCTTGCTGCCATTCGGAGCCTCGCGCAATGCCGACGTGGCAAGTACCAGCAGCTGGGTGATCTCGTACTCCTTGGCCAGCTCCATGGCCTTTTCCACAGCGGAGACCACGGCTTCGACGCCGGCCTTCTTGATGGTACCGTCCTCTTTGAGGTACTGCATCAGACGGACGGTGCTCTTCGTGCTCGCCTCAGGCTCCGGGCGCGCGCCCGGAGCGGCATCGACGATAAGCATATGTACGGTATTCGAACCAATATCAAGCACGCCGAGTCGCGTGGCGTGCGAATGCAAACTGACCATAGTTCACAGCATACTGATCGGAATGTTCACTTTTCGCACGACATGCCAATGAAAACATTTGCATTTTCTCTAACAGAAACACGATTGCATAACATCATATGACTGCAATATAAGGAATACAACGATTGCAGTACGTTGTTTGCCAACGCTGGCAAAATACAGAAAAAGGGCGATTCACGGTGCGTGACCCTTGAATCGCCCTTCATACGAACCATCCGCGAAGATGCGCCCTTCCCCGTAGCCTTCGCGGATTCACGTCAGCCGACGGAACGACGGGAGGTCTCCACGCCGAACACGCCGGTGACCAGCATCGCGATCACCGCGACGACCGAGATGGACACGAACACGGAATTGGCGCCCATCGCCACCAGCATCCAGCCGACGATCATCGGCATCAGCACATTCAGCAGCTTCGCGATGGCATTCGCCAAACCGACGCAGCGGAAGCGGACCTTGGTGGCGAACAGCTCAGGAGCGTACACGGCCACGACCGACGCCATCAACACGTACAGGCTCATCGTCAGCAGGAAGCCGACCACGATCGCGCCGATGGAACTCGTCTGCGCCGCATAGGCGAGACCGAACACCGCGGTCAGGCCGAACGCCGAAACGATGACCTTCTTGCGTCCGATATGGTCGAGGAGCACGGATCCGATCAGGCAGCCGACAGGCGCGCCGCACATCATCAGCGTGCTCGTCCACAACGAGCTGGAAAGATCGATGCCGCGCTTGACCAGAATCGTCGGCACCCAGGAAGTGAACGCGTACGAGCACACGTTCGTCGCGGCGACCGCGACGATGGCCACCAGCAGGCAGACACCCAAGGCGTGGTTGCGGCGTTCGCGCGCGTTCATCGAGCGGGAACCGGCGGCATCCATGTCATCATGGCGAGGCTTGAAGTTCGCATCGTCGAATTCGGAACCGTTCTCCTCAAGCTTGCGCACGATGGCCTCGGCCTCGTCGTAGCGCCCATGCACGGCGAGCCAACGCGGAGACTCCGGAATGTCGCGGCGCAGCCACCAGATCACCGCGGCGATGATGCCGATGCCGATGAACAGCGGACGCCACGACCAGCGTGGGATGATCCACGCGCACAGCAGCATGGCGACCGGCACGCCACAGTTGGCGACCAACGACACGATGGCGCACCAACGTCCTCGACGTTCCACGGGAGCGAATTCGTTGACCATCGCGAAACCGGTCACGATCTCGGCGCCCAAGCCGAGTCCGGCGCCCAGGCGACACAACGACAGCACGGCCATATTCGGCGCGAAAGCGCCCAGGAACGTGAAACCGCCGAACAGCAGCAGGTTGATCTGATACGCGACGCGGCGTCCCTTCAGGTCGCCGATGAATCCGGCCAGCAGCGAACCGATCAGCAATCCCATGAATCCGGCCGACATGAACGTCGAATTCTGCGCCACCGTCGACCAATGCGTCGACAGGGCGCTCGACGCCACCGCCGAACCGATGTACACGTCGATGGAATCCATCAGCATGCCCGCCGCGACCAATGCGACGATTTTGTGGAACATGCGCGTTTCCTTCGCGTAATCCACACGACGGGTGATTTCCTCTACCTGCTTCTTCTGCGCGGCGTCCATTTCGGCCGCGCGTGATGCAGCATTGCGCTTCACATTCTGCAAAGCCTGTGCAGTCATCTCTCAATGCCTCGTTTTTGTTGTATTCTTCGCCGTCCCATAAGACGACGAAGGCAACCCCATTGTGTAGGGTTGCCTTCGCCATCGATAAGACGGATCCAAGAATCCGCATGGACGGGAAGTCGTGCGTCCCGTCTTGCGCTGAGGCCACACCATAGTCCGGTCAGACGGAATCATCGACGGAAGGCCACATAGTGACCGACCTCGGACCGCGCGTCTCGTAGTGCGGCCGACACCGCAGCCGCGCACGCGCGATGCCGTCGGCCGCATGACGCCAAGCGCGCAGGCGCGATATGCGATATGTCAGCCACGCAGACGGGCCACGAAATCGCCCAAGCGCTTCAATCCCTCACGCAGCGCCTCGCGCGACGCCGCGTACGACAGGCGCACATGCGTGTCCGCGGTGGCGTTGCCGAAGTCACGGCCCGGCGTCAACGCGACGTGCGCCTCCTTCAGCGCGCGTTCGCAGAACGTCCATGCGTCGAGACCGGTGCCGGAGATGTTGAAGTACGCGTAGAACGCGCCATTGGGCTCGACTTCCAACGGCAGGCCGATTTCAGCCAGACCATCCACCACGATGCGGCGGCGCTCCAGCAGTTCCTGACGGCGCTCCTCGCATACGGCGAGCGTTTCGGGAGTGAAGCACGCGAGCGCCGCATGCTGGGTGGGCGTGTGCGCGCACAGGAAGAAGTTGGTGGCGAGGTCGTCCATGGCTTCGAGCGCGTATTCCGGCACGACCATCCAACCGAGCCTCCATCCGGTCATGCCGAAGAACTTGGAGAAGCTGGAGCACACGATGGCGTCCGGATCGCAGGCCAGCACGGATTTCACTTCGGAGCCGTCCGGTTCGCGGTCGGCCAGATCGAGGTACGTCTCGTCCACGATGCGCCATGCGCCGCGGCTGCGGGCCAGATCGCAGACGGCCTTCAAGGTGTCGAACGCGATGGTGGTGCCGGTCGGGTTCGACGGCGACGTGATCATCACGGCCTTGGTGCGGTCCGTCCAGTATTCGTCGCACAGCTCCGGCGTCAGATGGAACCGCGTCGAAGCGTCCGTCGGCACGTCCACGACCTTGCCGCCGAACGCCCGCACGAGTTCGCGGTTGCACGGGTACGAGGGGTCGGCGATCAGCACCTCGTCATCGTCGTTCACCGTCAGCGCGGCGGACAGCAGCAGCGCCGTGGAGCCGCCCGCGGTGATCGCGATGCGTTTGGGGTCGACGTCCACATGGTGGCGCTCGCGGTAGAAATCGGAAATCGCCTGGCGCAATTCCGGCAGACCCATCGCGGCGGTGTACGGCAGGGGACGTCCGTCATATTGTTCGCGCATGGCATCGCGGACGGCCGGGGGCGCGCCGAAATCCGGTTCACCCAAGCTCAGTTTGACCACATCGGTACCGGAGGCGATCATCTCATCGGCCATCGCGCCGAATACCATGGCACGGAACGGATTGGCGATCTGCGCGCGATGCGACATCTGCGGCAGCGCGCTGTTCTCAGCATTTTCCATATTTCAATTTTCTACCACGTTCCATGCGGCGTCGCGAATCATCGATCATGCGAGGGTCACGTCTTCGCGGCCGGCACATCCACGATTTGATGGTATAGGCGTTCCAAGCGCTCGTCCCGGGTCTTTTTGGCGAGTTCGCATTCCCATACGACGATCACGCGCCATCCCATCGCTTCGAGTTCGGCGTGCTGCCGGGCGTCGCGGTCACGGTTGCGCGTGAGCTTCGCGGTCCAGAATTCGACGTTTGATTTCGGTATGCGCGCCGCCTTCGGGCAATGCTCGTGCATATGCCAGAAGCACCCGTTGATGAATACGATGGTGTGGTATTTGGGCAGCACCACGTCGGGATGGCCGGGATAGCGTTTGTCGTTTTTGCGGAACCGCAACCCTTTGGAGAACAGAAAGCTTCGTACGATCCGCTCGATTGACGTGTCCTTGCCGCGGATGTGCGACATGGTATAGCTGCGCGTGCCGCGTTGGTATTTTTCCGGTTTCCTTGCTGCCACGGCTCCCTATTATCGCAACGGCGCGGATCTTCCCTCACGGCGTCTCACGGCGCCGCACGGAGGGATGGGCAATGCCGTTCCAATCGCCATATGCCATGCGCGCGGGCGTTCGGCGGCTTGGGCACCGCATCCGAATTCCGCGCCGCATGCAATGCGCGCGGACATGCCAGGCGGACGGTCGAACGGGTAGTCTTGTATCACAACGTCGCGGATGCGATGGGCCGGTGGCGGAACCACGACGGTTCCATGCACGGAAGCGTATTCCGCAGACATACGGGCGCATATCAAGGAGGCTCTCATGGCGCAGATCAACGTCGCGATTCTCGGTGCCGGGCGAATCGCACGGCATATGGCCGATACTTTGGTGAAGATGGCGGAGGACGAACGGTATCGCGATCTCGTCGCGCCATATGCCGTCGCCGCACGTGATGGCGGCCGCGCCGCCGCGTTCGCCGCCGAATTCGGTTTTCCCGTCTCCTATGGCTCCTACGAGGAGCTTGCCGCCGATCCGAAGGTGAATCTGGTGTATATCGCGACGCCGCATAATCTGCACGCGTCGCAGGCCGCGTTGTGCATGCGCGCGGGCAAGGGCGTGCTGGTGGAGAAGGCGTTCGGCGCCAACACCGCGCAGGCGCAGGCCATGATCGACGTTTCCAATGAGACCGGCATGTTGTGCACGGAGGCGATCTGGACGCGATACATGCCGTCGCGCCCCATGATCGACGACATCATCGCGTCGGGCGCGATCGGCGACGTGCAGGCCATCGACGCGAACCTCTGCTACCCCACCACCGCGAAGGCGCGCATCGTCGATCCGGCATTGGCCGGCGGCGCGCTGCTCGACGTCGGCGTGTACCCGATCAATTTCATCGACATGATCATGCACAACGCGCCGATCGCGCGTGTCGAGTCGTCGATGCGCGCATACGAGACCGGCGTGGATGCCCACGATTCCATGACCTTCTATTACGAGAACGGCGTGATGGCCACCGCGCAAAGCTCCATCCTGTGCCATTCGGACCGCGCCGGCTCCGTGTGGGGAACCGACGGCTACCTCGTCTGCCGGAACATCAACAACGTCGAGGCAATCGACGTGTACGACGCGAACCACACGGTCGTCAAGCACTATGACGTGCCGGCGCAGCTCACCGGCTACGAGTACGAGGTGGCCGCGGCGGCGCAGGCCATGCTCGACGGCAAACGCGAATGCGCGGCGATGCCGCATGCCGACACGCTGCGCATCATGAAGCTCATGGATTCGCTGCGCGCCGACTGGGGACTCAAGTACCCGTTCGAAGCGTGATGGGAGAATCCCGGAAGCCGCCTACGCCGTCACGGTCAGGCGGCTTTCGCCGTTTTCGCTCACGCGAGCCACGGATACGCGCGCATGCACGCGCTCCTTCAATTGCCCCACATGCGAGATGATGCCGATGTCGCGCGTGCGGGCGATGCCGTCCAGCACGTCCATCACATCGTCCAGGTACTCGTCCGACAGTGAACCGAAGCCCTCGTCGATGAACAGCGTCTCCATCGAGATTCCGCCGTTTTCCGCCTGAATCACGTCAGCGAGCGCCAGAGCCAACGCCAGCGACACGAAGAACGTCTCGCCGCCGGAAAGCGTGCTCGGCTCGGTGGAGCGTTCGGTGCGGCGGTCGAACACCGCGATCGGCAGTCCGGTTTTCCCGCCCGAGCGCCCCTCGTGGGTGCCGAGGCGCAGCTCGTATACGCCGCCGTGGATGTCTTTGAGCAGTTCGTTGGCGCGGTCGAGCACGTCCCGGAATCGTTCGGTCACCGCGAAGGTGACAAGCGACACCTTCTGCGCGGATGGCGAGTCCTTGCCGGCGGTGGCGAGCAGGGCCATGGTGCGGACCGGCGCGAAATCGGCCATGCCTGTCCGCCATGTCTCCGCAGCCTTGGTGAGCCGCTTCGCGATCTCCCTGCGGTTCGTGTCGAGGTCGCGTGCGGTCTGCTGCGCGCTGATGGCGTCGTCGCGCGACTGTGATGCGGCGGACTGCGCGGCGTCGAGTGCGGCGAAATCAATGGATTCAAGCAGTTGCGCCGCTTGTCGCGATATCGCATTCCAGTCCTGAGGATTTTGGGAATCGCGCGAATCCTTGCGGTCCTGCGAATTCAAGGAATCCCGGCAGCCCTGCGGAGCCAAGGCGCCCTGCGGAACCTGCGAATCCAGCGGTTCCCGCGTTTCGGATGGTTTCCGAGAATCCAGCGGTTCCCCCGATGCCGGCGCGAAAAGCCTGCGGCATGCGTCCAGTCGTTCCGTCAGCAGCTCACGGGTTCGGCTCATATCGGCGTCGGCCGCGGCACGGTTCTTGCCGAACGTGTCGACCTGCGATTCCAGACGCATGATTTCCGCATCGTCCAATGCGGCCGTTTCGGCGGCTTCGTAATCCGCGAAATCACTGTCTTCCAACAATCGTGCGACGGCCCGTTGTACGGTCTGGTGCTGTTCTGTCAACGCCTCGCGTGTGGCTTTCAGCGACACGTCCTTCTGCTCAAGTTCCTCGCGCTCCGAAATGCGTCTGGTCAACGTTTCGGCCTCCAAAGCCCGCTCATGCGCCTGTTTGAGTTGCCGCTCGGCCGCACCCCGTTCGCCCGCGATGCTTTCCGCGGTGATGCCTTTCGCCGCGGAGTCGGCGTCCGCGGCCTGCTTCGCGGCGATTTCCCGTTCCGCGATGGCCGTGGTCAGGGCCTCTCCAGCCTTCGCCGAAGCCTCAACGGCGTCGGCGATCCGCTTCTGCCGGGCCTTCAATGCGGTTTGCCGCTCCGCCAGTTCGTCCAATTCGTCCATGGCATGCCGCGCCAAGCGCATGCGTTCCTCGGCCGACGCCACGTCGGCCCCGTCCGCCTGCGCGCGTTCGGCTTCGGCCTTCACACGCAACGTCTCCAGCTTCGACTTGGCGTTCGACTCGTCCTCCATGCGTTCGGTCGCCAGTTTCCGCAGCGCCTTGACGGTTTTTTCGTCCAGCGCGCCGTCCGGCCGCGATGCGGGATGGGGATGTTCCACGGAACCGCACACCGGGCATGCCGCTCCCTCGACCAAGTCTTCGGCGTATCGGGCGGCGCCCGCCAGTCGCAACGTCTCCTCCGCATGATCGGCATCGGCTTCGGCACTTGACCTCGCCTGTTGCGCCGCTGCGTACTCGGCTTCGGCGTCCGCGACCTGACCGGCGAGCGTTTCCGCCGTGCGCGCATGAACGAGCACGCCCTTCGCGCGTTCGAGCTCGGCTTCCCGCTGTCCGCGTGCGCCCAGTCTGCCGGCGAGTTCCTCCAGTTGGGCTTCGACGGATTCCGAGGACGGCAGCGCCTCGCATGCCGCCGCGGTCTCAAGCTTGGCTTTCTCGCACCGCTCGGCCTTGTGTCGGGCCGCTTCCAAACGCTCACGAGCTTCCTTGGCCTGGGCCAGAGTCCTGGCATGCGCATCCGCTATCTGCAGCGCCTTGCGGGCCGCATCCCCGCCCGCGGCCGCCGCGACCGCCTCGGCATGCCGCTTCCGCAGTTCCTCTTTCGGCTCGAAATCCGCCAACGCATCCGCGTTGTCCGCGATTTGCGATAGGCAATCGTCCAGTTTCGCGCGTAACGCCGCGCTTTCGGCGTGCTTCGCCACAATCGGCGCAGCCTGCCGCGCCTGCGCGACCTGCTGCCGTACCGTTTCGATGTCCCGTCTGCGCGATTCGAGTTCGTCAACCCGTGTACGCGCATCCTGCATGTCTTCGTACGATTCACGCAATCCGCATGCGGCCTCATTGCGTCGCCGTGCGGCCGCCAGCCGTTCGTCGGCCTGACCGACCCGCGATTCCGTTTGCGACAGCAGCCGTCGCGCGTTCGATTCCACGTCACGTAATGTGGTTTCCAGTTGCTCCACGATTTCGGTTTCGCTGCGCGCCGGCTCGTCAAGGGTGCCGGACTTGTCCAACCCCCAACGCCATGCCTCATCATGCGCGCCCGCCGCATCCGATTCAACGGAACCATAGGACATTCCCGTATCCATCGATCCGGCGCGAAAGTCCGTCTCTTCGGAATCGGTTAGCCGCCGAGCAAATTCAACGGATGCCGATTCCAACCGTTCCATAATCCGTCGCGAGTTCTCACGGGCCGTGCGGACATGTTCCTCCAATGTGGCGCGCTGCTCGTCGACGGCACTGCCGAACCGTTTGCGTCTCGCGTCCAATTCGTTTTGGATGGCCTCGTATTCCTCGGCTCCGAACAGTTCCTTGACCAGATCGGTGCGGTCCTCCGGGCTCATACGCAGGAATTGGGCGAACTGGCCCTGTGCGAGCATGATGGTCTTCGAGAACTGCCCGCGGTCCAATCCCAGCAGCCGTTCCACCTCAACGGCCACCTCGCCGGCGCGCGAGGTGATCGCAACCGCATGGTCCGGTTCGTCAAGAAAGTCGAAATAGCGCGCGGCACCATTCGAACCGCCGACGTTTGCCGTGCCACCGATGTCGGTCGCGTCGCCCTCGCCGGCCTGCGCGACGAGCATCGCGAATCCGGTTTCGGCACCATCCGCGACCCGCATCATCTTGCCGGTCGCGTTTTTCGACGTCATGCCCTCGCCACGAGCCTTCGGCTTCTCGTATGCCGGCGTGCGGCGCACCGCGTAATAGTGCCCGCCTTCCTCGAAAATCAGCTCCACATAGGTTTCAACGTCCTGCCCGTCCAGGAACCGCGAGCGCAACCTGTTGCGGTCGCCGACGCCGCTTTTCCCTTCGGTGTTGCCGGAAATCGATCCGTACAACGCGAATGTGACGCAGTCGAGCAACGTGGTCTTGCCCGCACCCGTCTCCCCGTCGATGAGGAACATGTGCGATCGGGTCAATGCGGCGAAGTCGATGGCGTACTCGCCTTTGTATGGTCCGACGCCTTGGAATCTGAGTGCGATGAGCTTCATTGCGCGGCCTCCCCTCGAGTGTTTGCGCGCACCGTCTCCACGGCGTCATGCAGTACGTCGTTTTCCGCCTGCGACGGCGCGCGTCCCAAAGAGAACCTTACGAAGTCGCGCAGCACGTCCATTTCGTCCGTCGCCTGTTTCAGGTCGGCCATGTTCCGGGTTTCCTGCGATTGCGGCCGCTGCGAGTATTCGAAGTTCTTTTCCAACGCATGCGCGTAGGCACGGTCGATTTTCTGGTAGGCGCCGTGCGGGAATTCCGATACCCGCACGGTGACCGACGCCCACATGCTTCCGTATTGTTCGGCGTACGGGCCGAGGATCTCGTCCATGGTGCCGCTTACCTGTACGAATGGCGGCTCGCCGGATTCGACGGGTATGACGCGCGGTTCCGAGAGTTCGCCGTCTTCGAAATCAAGCAGCACCACGCTTTTGCCGTTGCCCTCCACCGGCGGCTTCTGCGATTCGGAGAACGAGTACGCGAGCAGGGAGCCGCTGTAGCGCGCCTGCGGGGTGCGGCCGAGCTGGTACCGCGACTCGCTCACGGATTTCATGGGAATGGTGACTTTCTGAGGCCTGTGCAAGTGGCCGAGCGCCAGATAGTCGAATCCGGAATTGGAGAAGAGTTCGGCGGGCACGCTGTCAACGCCGCCGACGCTGATATTGCGTTCGGAATCGGAGGATGCGGCACCGGATACGAAGGCGTGCGCCATGAGGATGGCGTTCAGTCGCGGATCTTCGGCGCGCCGCGCCGCCAGATCGGCGGTGGCCACCTGCAATGCGGCACGCATGACACCCTCGTGGGAGCGCTGGATGGTGTGCCCCGCATGCCGTTTGCCTGTTCGCGTGTCGTGCGATCCGGCATTCCGTCCGCCCGTTTCCGGAGCATCGGACGATTCGGCGATTACCGATGTGCCGACCATGTCCGCATCCCGGGAATCGGTCGCATCAGCGCGACCGCATCCATCGGCCATGGTTCCCAGCAGGCTCTGCAATGCCGGGCGCGCGAGGTCGGGATCGAGATACGGCAGCGCGTAGACCGCCAGCCGCTCACCGTCCGCCGATTCAACCATCACGGGCGTGCCGATGCCGGCGATGTCGCAGCGCATATGCACGTTCGGTCGCATCAGCGCGGCACCGAAGCCCAATCGGGCCGCGGAATCGTGGTTGCCGGGGGTGAATACGATCTGCAGCGCATGCCCGTTAATCTCCATCAATCCGAGCCGCTGGAATATCTCGTTGAACAGGCGCACAGCCTCGGCGGAAGGACGCGGCGCATCATACACGTCGCCGGCCACGCAAAGCACATCCACCCGTTCGCGTTCAATCAACGAGACGAGCCATTCAAGCGCCTTGCGCTGGTAGTCCAGCAGATCGACGCCTTTGAACCGTCTGCCGATATGCCAGTCGGAAGTATGTAGCACGCGCATGCGCATCCCTTTCCCTTTGCGGAACTCCACACATTATAATTGCCCGTGCGTGATGGAAGGGAGCGCCATGGGACTGCTGAGGATGCTGAAGAACATGCTGGGCTCGGACGACGCGACGCGGCCGGCTACAACAGCGCGGCCAACGGCGACGGCAGAGCCAGCTTCGCAACCCACGCAACACCAGCAGCAGCCCGGGCAACATCGGCAATCGCAATCCGTACGACCTGTGCAATCCACGCAACGCGTGCAACGGCAATCACCGAAATCAACGCGAACGCCGGAGCCGTCAAAGGCGCGCACGCCGCAACGATATGCGGCGGCGCAGCCGCGCAACGCACTGCGGCACACGCCATCATCGCGCTCAGCGCAGTCCTCCATCGTCCGGCATCGGCAATCGCAGCGTCCCGCAAAACTCGTTCCGCAACCGCTGCTGCCGAAGGAGCAAATCGACCAGGCCCGCGCCATCATCGGCAATATCGAAAAGCACGAATTGAGCGACGAGCAAATCAGCGCGATCGCCGGAGCCGGCCATAACACCCTCGTATTGGCGGGCGCCGGAACCGGCAAGACCACGACCATCATCGGCTACATCGCCTGGCTGCTCGCCACGAAACGCGCCGTCCCCGAGGAAATCCTCGTATTGTCGTTCACCAGAAAATCCGCGGACGAGATGTCGCAGCGCATCATGGCAGGCACCGGCATGACTATCCGCGCGTGCACGTTCCACAGTCTCGGATTGGAGATCTGCCGTTCATCCACCATCGCCGACCGACCCATCATCGACGGGCACGCGTCGAACACCGTGGTGCGCGAAACCTTCGAACGGCTGCTCGAACGAAACATCCCCTACCGCCTGCTGGCGTTCAAGCTCATGCCGAAGGAGCTGTTCGGCAAATACGGCGCGGCCGCGCGACGCGAGGATTTCCACTTGCCGACGGACGATTACGCCTTCAACCAGTATCGGCAAAACCTCATCGAGAACGCGCAGACGATCATCCAGCACATGCGGCAGAACAACATCGGCATCGACGGCATGCACACGCTCAACGAACGCAACGGCGGCAGGCACATCGGCCGCAATCGCGAGATGCTGCGGCTCGTGGAACCGCTGTACGCCGCATACACCGACAATTTCCGCACGACCCACGGCATCGATTTCCCCGGCATGATCGTCGACGCCATCCAATGCGTGAAAAGCGGCGCATACCGGCACCCGTACAAATACGTGCTCATCGACGAATACCAAGACATGTCGAGGCCGCGGTACGCGCTGATCCGCGCATTGCGCGAACAACGCGATTTCACGCTGTTCTGCGTGGGCGACGACTGGCAGTCGATCTACCGGTTCGCGGGCAGCGACATCCATCTGATCCTTGATTTCGCCGACAGCTGGCAGGCCTGGGGACCGACGCGCATGTTCCAAATCACCACTACCAGGCGATTCCGGCAGAGCCTCATCGACGCGAGCGGCAAATTCATCATGCGGGACGCCAACCTTTATGCCAAGCATCTGCGCAATCCGAACGACAAGAGGGACTACTCGCTGAAGGCACTCGGCGGCGCCACGCAGGAGGAACGCTTCGAAGCGGTCGTCGCGCAGTTGCGCAAACTGCCGAAGGCCGCATCGGTGCTGCTGCTGGGACGGTACAACAGCGACCTGAACCTCATCGCACGCAACGACCGCGATGGCCTGTTCCGCATCGACCAAGGGACCGGAAGCATCGCATTTGCCGAGAAGCCGGAAATGAGCATCACGTTCATGACCGTGCACAAATCCAAAGGACTGCAATACGATTTCGTGTTCCTGCTCTGCTGTTCTGGCGGATTGAAAGGCTTCCCGAGCGCGATTCCCGAAGAGCCGCTGCTTGGACTGCTGCTGCCGGAAGTGGAGCGCATGCCGCACGCCGAGGAACGCCGCCTGTTCTACGTGGCGATGACGCGGTGCCGGAAGAAGCTGTTTTTCGTGGTCGACCAGACTCGGCCGTCACGGTTCATGTATGAGTTGCATGACCGCATCTGCCCGAATGTCTTCCGCGGGGTCAAGCTGCCACCGCAATGCCCGAACTGCGGCGAGGCCCTGCGGCTGCGGCATGCCGGTTCCGACCCGTCCCGCTCGTTCTACGGGTGCACCGGCTACCCGAATTGCCGGTATACTCGGCAATGCAGGTGATTTTCGTCTATCGGGCGGACGTGGCCAGCGGAAACGATGACGGAAACGAGACGAACGAGGGGAACATGCCAAATGTGACGCTTGCCCCGTTGGAGGGCATTGACCGCGAGCAGTTCATCGCAGACAACCAAAAGGCTTTCAATTACGGCGCGCTCGAGGAATTCGGATTGCGCGATAACCATTTCGAAGAGGACGGACAGATTATCTCCCGCGCCACGATCGAAGGCTGTCTGGACGGAGGCACCGCATACCGCATTCTGGCGGATGGCGAGAAAGTCGGAGGATTGGTGCTTCGTTTTTCCGAAGACGGTTCCCGTGGCGAATGCGAATTGCTGTTCGTGAACCCCGATGAGCACGGAAAAAGCGCGGGAACGAAGGCATGGACAGCGGTGGAGCGCCTGTATCCGAATGTGAAGGTGTGGGAACTCGTCACCCCGTATTTCGAGAAGCGCAACATTCATTTTTATGTGAACGTGCTTGGATTCCATATCGTGGAGTTCTTCAACAGCCACCATCCCGCCCCATCCGACGATCCGGAAATCGGTTCCGCATCCGGTGAAAACTCAGAAGAGCATCTTGGACACGAGGATTCGAATGATGAGATGTTCCGTTTCGAAAAGGTGATGCGCCGGTAGCCGGCGGATTCGCCGCCATCTCTCTACGAAATCCGACACGGTTCATGGCAAAGCATTCATTCAAGGATTAACTACGCCTGACGATAGTAATTCGAATTTCACCGCATGCCGAATAACCGAAATCAACGGTGCACATCGATTTCGCTTCATTCCGCTCGTCACATATGCATCAGACGCCCGAACTGCCGACGCATCCGATGACATGTTGCTCTGATATGGCATTGACAATACCAATGCCCTGACAATTGCCCGCATCACCCATCTGCAGGGCATCGCACTCATTGCTGAGCATAGCTTCCCCTGATTAAGCAGGTATCGAAAATCATCCATCTGGTCATAAGCGTAAACCACTGATCCACGACGGCTAAAAGACATCTATAAATATTTCTTTTAGATTAAGAGATTAATGAAATGATTATTTCAATGTAATCAGAACAGTAACCTCCAACACGTTTGATGTATTTCAGATGTCAGCTACACGGAAAGGGGAATCATGTGCTACAGCAATTCATTTGTTCACGGCCGTAAATCCATAGCTTCGCATCTGCATTCCATCGTTTCATCGTTGTTCTTCCAACTAGTGGTAGCCATCTTCGCTGGTGTAGCAGTAGGAATGATCTGGCCTGGATTCGCGGCGCAAGTCAAATTTTTCGGCGATGCCTTCATCATTCTTATCAAAATGGTAATTGCTCCATTGATTCTAATGGTCGTAGTCACCGGTATTGCCAAAATGGGTGACATCAAAACCGTGGGACGTGTTGGCGGCAAGGCATTGCTGTACTTTTTAGGAATGTCGACTTTTGCCATCATTTTCGGCTTGATCACAGGTAATTTGGTGCAGCCAGGCGCCGGAATGCACATCGACCCATCATCCTTGGATGCCAGCGCGCTCAGCAGCAAAACCGATGGCGCCACCGCATCGGTCTCATTCTCTCAATTCCTGCTTGGCGCATTGCCCAGCAGTATTTTTGACGCTCTTTCGCAAAACAACATTCTACAGATATTAGTGTTCTCGGTATTTCTCGGATTAGCCGCAGTCGCCGTAGGCCCCGATAAGGTACGTCCTGTTCTAGACATCATGGACGCTGGACTCACTTTGATTTTCACCATTATGCGTTGGATCATGCGAGTAGCTCCATTAGGAGCATTCGGTGCCATGTCCTACATCATCGGAAAATATGGAATTGGCACATTAGGACAATACGCCAAACTTATCGCCGCCTGCTATGGTGCCGGCATCGCTTTCGCTGGAATATTGTTTCTCGTCGCGCATATTGCGGCCGGCGTACCACTGGCAAGTTTTATCGCATATGCGCGTTCAGAATTTGGAACCGCTTTGGGCACCGCCTCCACTGAAGCCGTGATGCCGCAAATCATTGAAAAACTTATCAAATCTGGATGCCCACGAGGCATCGCAGGGCTAGTGGTGCCTACTGGATATTCATTTAATCTCGATGGCGCTGCTATTTACCTGTCCGTGTCTTTCCTATTTTTATCGCAAGCATTCAATGCCCATCTCAATCTGGAACAACAGCTACTAGCCATTGGAGTGCTACTGCTTACCTCGAAGGGCATGGCCGGCGTACCCGGATCAGCATTCTTGGCTTTATCGGCCACTGCTACGGCGTTGGGGATTTTCCCGACATCCGGAGTAGCGCTCATGCTCGGTGCCGATCGTATCATGGACTCGATGCGCGTGTTCATCAATCTTCTCGGCAATTGCGTGGCCACTTTTGTCATCGCACGCTGGGAGGGGAAACTGGACTATAAGCAAATGCTGGCGACTTTTGCAGAAGACCAAAAGGCAGGCGACAATCGTCAGCTATTGCCGCAAATTCGATTGGAACGTTCCATGATTCAAACCTCGACATCAGCTAAATAACGCCTCCATTATTGGATGCAGCGAACATATGCGACGGCAATCATGGGGAGAACGACTATCCCCGCGATTGCCGTCGCATCATAAAACCGCAATCAACCTATGCTACACACAGCGACGCAGATGATCGACTCGATACACGGTCTATTTCGTTTCCGGCTCGGCAAAAAACACGGCTATTGACTCAGGTTTACGACTCGCCAAGAATTGCGAGATCTCACCGAAAGTGGAGAAGTCATTCACCGTACGCTTTTCCGTACCGTCATGCTTGACCATCTGGCAATAGTCGACGTGCCACTCCAGCAACGTGCCCTCGCCCATATTGAATACCATCAGCGCGTCCATCAACATTCTCAAGCTCCTTTCAATCAAGAATTCCCATTGCTTGAGCAACGATTATGATCGGCCTGCAGATGCCGAGACACTGTCTTCCGCCACGATCCACAACAGATCCACGATCTTCTTCCCGTTTTTTGCATTCCTTTTCGGGCCTGGCGCATTTTCCCTCGTTGTATCCTGGTCCTGTTTCGTCAATCAGGAGAACACAACAATGCCAGCATTCGATCATGGTCAGCAGCAAGCGCCACGCAAAATCATCAATGTCGTCGGCGCAGCCATCGCGAAGGACGGCAAAGTGCTGTGCGCGCAACGTGGTGAGGGCCGGTCTCTGGCGGGATTCTGGGAATTTCCAGGTGGCAAGATCGAACCTCATGAGACCGCACGCCAGGCCTTGCACCGCGAAATCGAAGAAGAGCTGCTGTGCGAGGTCGAAGTCGCTGATGAAGTGTGCACATCTTCTTACGACTATGATTTCGGCACCGTCATACTGACGACATTCGTCTGCCACCTGCTCGATGGCACTCCACGATTGACCGAGCACCATGAGATTCGCTGGCTCAGCCCGCATGATATGCCGACTCTGCTTTGGGCGCCAGCCGATCGCGAAGCCGTCCGACTGATTTCCGCCATGGAACTGACGAGAAAGTGACGTTTATGCCGGTCCAGCAGTCATCCGAATCCTCCCTCGTCGAAGCCATCATGTCGGGGTTCATCCGCAAAAACGAAGATGCGAATTCTGAATACGAGCCCGTATTGATCGCAAACCATGATGGTCGCACCATGGAACTCGCACTCAAAGACGAGTTAAGCCGCAGCCAGGATTTCGACATGTCGGTCGCATTCGTGAGCCAAGGCGCACTGCTGAACCTCAAACAGTATTTCCTTGATTTCGCCGACAACAACAACCATGATTCCGGCAGGATCATCACGTCCACGTTCAATTATTTCAACTCCCCTAGGGCATTCCAAGAGCTGTTGAAACTTCAGAGGGAAACCGGAATCCAAGTTCAGGTGTGGCAGCCCGGGCAGGATGACAACGAAACCACAGCCGCATACCCCTACCATCCCAAAGGATACGTTTTCCATCATGCGCAGAATGAGGAATCGGTATATTCCACGTATATCGGCAGCTCGAATCTCACGGTCAACGCGCTGAAAACCAACCGCGAATGGAACCTCAAAGTCGCCACTACGGACAGCAGCGGACTCGCCGAGCAGCTCACCGGCGAAATCGAATCGCAGATCAGTGAATCCAAACCACTTACCGACGCTTGGCTGAAACTCTACGAAGAGGATTTCGAAAAGTACGCGCCACCGAAACAGCCGAGGCGCAGGCAGTCCGAGGAACCGCAGACCATTCAGCCGAACGCCATGCAGGTGGAGGCATTGATGAATCTCGCGCAACTGCGCAAGCAGGGCGAAAGCCGCGCGATCATCATCTCCGCAACCGGCACCGGCAAAACGTATCTCTCCGCGTTCGATGTGCGTCAGGCGAAACCGAAACGCATGCTGTATATCGCCCAACAGGAGCAGATCCTTTCCAAGGCCAAGGATTCGTTCCACAAGGTACTTGGTTGCTCAAGCGAAGAATTCGGACTGTTCTCCGGAACCAGCAAGGAATCGGATCGCAAGTATGTGTTCGCCACCGTGCAGACCATGTCACGGCCGGAAGTGCTCGCGCAATTCGGTGGAACCGATTTCGATTACATCCTCATCGATGAGGTGCATCATGCCGCGGCCGACTCGTACAAACGCATCATCGACCATTTCAACCCGGATTTCATGCTTGGCATGACCGCTACGCCGGAACGTACCGATGGCGCGAACATCTTCGAACTATTCGGCAACAACGTGGCATACGAAATTCGTCTGCAAAAGGCGCTTGAAGAGAACATGCTCTGCCCGTTCCATTACTACGGAGTGCACGAATACATTCAGGATGCGCCCGATGAAAGGATCGCGGGCAAGGACGTCAAGGCCGGCGCCATGACCGATCAGGAACGTAATGAGCTAAGCCGCTGGCTTGAGGAGCTTGCCGATCCGAATCGAGTGCGCTATATCATCGACAAAATCCAGATCTACAGCGAAGCCGGCATTCCGGTGCAGGGTCTGGTGTTCTGCAGCCGCACAGAGGAAGCCGAACGGCTTTCGAACCTGTTCAACCAGCAAATGAATCAGCAGGCGGAGCGTCCATACCGGACCAAGGCCATCACCGGCAAAAACTCGCAAACCGAACGTGACGAAGCGGTGGAACAGCTGGAAAACGGCGAATTGGATTATATTTTTACTGTCGATCTGTTCAATGAGGGCGTGGATATTCCTCACATCAACCAGATCGTGATGCTGCGCCAAACCAAATCGAGCATCATTTTCACACAGCAACTCGGCCGCGGTCTACGCAAGGCCAGCGGCAAGGACTGTGTCGTGGTCATTGATTTCATTGGCAATTACGCGAACAATTATCTGATTCCGATCGCGCTATATGGCAATACCGGCGACCGCGATGTGGCCCGTAAAAACCTGCAGCGCGAAACCATCGGCATCTCATCCATCAGCTTCGACAAAATCTCCCGCGAGCGCGTGCTCGCATCCCTCGACACGGCGGATCTGTCGAATATGAAGCTGCTCAGCAGGCAATATCAGCAGATGCGTTATGAGTTGGGACGCATCCCGATGCTGATGGATTTCGCACGCCGTGATGCTTCATTGGTATTTACCATGGCTTCGAAGAACGATGATTATCTGTCATTCGTCCGTTCGCGTGAGAAAAGTCTGTCGCGGGGGAAGAATGCGACCATCTCATATCTGGAACAACTTGAGCCGACGTCAGACGCACAGAACGGCGTGCTGAAGATGCTGACGTCCACGCAGCTGCGTGGTTTGCGTCCGCATGAATTACTGGTTCTGGCCGCGCTGTGCGGTGTGGATTGGCGGCAAATCGATCCGAATTGTTCTGGCGAGGCATTGTCCGTGTTCCATAGCATCGCTTCACGGCATACGATCACGATTGCCGGATTGCAAATGCTGTTGGCCGCACTGTTCCCCGATGCGGACCGCAGCGACCTGCAATGCCGTTCGGCGTTCGCAACGTTGGATTATTCCTACTTCATCGCCGCGAATAACAAACGCTTCGGGCGCACACCGCTGATACGGCTCGGCGATGATGGAGCATACCGATTGACCGACGACTTTCGCGCGATGCTTGGGCAGACTACGTTCAGCATGTTCTTCAAAGATACGGTCAAGGCCGGGTTATTCAATGCGATCGCCTTGGCAAGGTCAGCTCGCAAGCATCACATTTCACAGAACCATGGGTTCCTGCATGGCGAAAAATACAGCGTATTCGATGTGATGCGCCTGTGCGGATGGGCCGCGGAACAAGTGCCGCAGAACGTCGGCGGATACAAGTTGGACGCCGAAACCGATTCGCTCCCGATTTTCATCAAGTATGAGGCCAGTCAATACGGCGATAGATTCCTCAATCCAGGCGAGATCGAATGGTTCAGCAAGAACAATCGTTCGTTGAAATCGAATGAATTCCAGTGGCTGCTCAATGGAACAGAGCGGAGCGCACAATGGCAAGACCACCATTTTGTGCCGATTTTCATCCGTCGCAAAGCTGAGGAACAAGAAAAATCCTATTATTTCGTCGGCAACGCCATCGCATTGGATGACGTACGCGAATCAACGAATCGCGGAGAGGATGGCAGCGAATCCAAAGTGGTCATCTCCACACTCCGGCTGAACAAACCCGTCGATCCGGAGCTCTACCGTCATCTCACCGGCAAATCCGCATTGTAGGAGGGAACACACCTTAATTAGGGGTTTGAATGCTTCTGCGAGATCATATTAATCACAATGACGTTCTCAAAGACTAGGAGAAAACATGCAAATCTCTTCTGAATCCAAAAATCTAGCGGAGCTGCTCCCCATCACAGGAAACGTCGGATATGTAATTCCCGAGTATCAAAGAAATTATTCTTGGAGAGAAGAACAAATAGAACAACTTTTTAATGACATTGCCACAGAAGATCTAGGATATTATGTAGGCAATCTTCTCGTCACCAACCATGGGGATTCTGCAGAACTTTGTGATGTCATTGATGGTCAACAGAGATTAACGACTTTGTCTCTGTTCCTACTGGCAATTTGGGAATGCCTTAATAATTGGCCTGCGTCACTCCCTGAAGGAGAATCGCTGCCCAATAACGTTATAGAAGACATGGCTGGCCTGAAACGAGATATCAGACGTCAACTACTTAATGAAAATACGAACCAGCCAAGAATTTGCCTGCTAGAGACCGATAGGGGAATATATAACGCCATGCTCGGAGTCATGGTCGGAAAGACCCAAGGCAAGTGGGGCAATCGCAGTCTGCCTAAGCGCTATCATTTCATTTACAATCTCTTCAATGATAGGGCCCACTTCGCAACGCCTCAAGCAATTGATAACTACTACAAAAAACTTGTAAGCGCCACTACTTTAAAAATCAGCGTTCCTGATCTCAGTGAAGCATTTACTGTATTCTCATCCCTTAATTCAAAGGGCCTACCACTGACGTTAGTCGATCTTCTCAAAGGAGAGTTCCTTGCAGCAGCGGGAAAGATCAATGAAGATCATGCAACAGCCGTAGAACGCTGGACAACCTTCTCCGGTATCTTCTCGGAAGATGAAAGCGGCGATCCTAATACTACACTGACCACTCAATTCCTTACCAATAATTTCGATGCTTTTGAATCCGATGGAAAACAATCTATAACAAAGAGCAAGGCTCTCAAAAAATATCAACAACTGATAACCGAGCATTACAGGCAAGGCGAAAACTATCTGCAAACACTTATCGATCGGGCCTCTATCTTTGCTCGCATCGCCCGCATCGGAGACAACAGCTATCCGGATGAACAAATCGATGATAAATTGCAGAGTCTAAGCAAACTTGAATCTTCACAAGCTTATCCACTTTTACTATTCCTCTTCTGCAACGCCGAAAAACTTCAAATCACCAATAATCTTTGTTCCATCCTTGATAATCTGATTAAATTCTATGTCCGGAGAAACATCACGCTCGTACCCAAATCCTCTAACATCAGGGCGCGTATGCTTAATCTGATCCATACGATCAAAGATAAGAACCTTACTGGCCATGATGTCAACGCATGCATACTTGCCGAGCTCAAAGAAATGAGCGAGTCCGACGATCGTTTTGCAAATGCAATCTGCAATGACGGAATTTACGACAAGAATGCTAAGACAACTCGCTTCGTATTAATCGATCTTGAACGGAACCTCCCAGGCAATAATCTCATCAACAAAGGTAATCCTGACACTTTTGATGAATATATTAAGAAAAATCAGCCCCGTTGGACTATCGAACATATTCTTCCAGAAGGTCCACTCCCAGACTACTGGAAAGATGCGATTTCACCAGATGACAGAGAACAGGCTGAATCTGTCCAAAGAAAATACGTCCATCTTATCGGGAATTTGACGCTCTCACCATACAATGCTAATTTGAAACAACTGCCATTCATGGATGAGAAACATCCTTCCCGAGAAGAAGATAATTACACTAAATCCAAACGAGATTTCAAGGAACATGGCACGTACGTTGGCCTCAGAGAGTGTCTGCGCCTAAATGCTTCTATTCCAGCTCCATCGGAGAGGATAGAGGAAAAAACATCGTGGTCGATTGCCGATATAATACGACGAACTAAGTGGTTCAAGGATCGTATTATGGAACGCTATGCTTTCCCGAACGATGACGAAGCCTGATTTCCCACTGCGCGCGATACAAGTTGTATCGCGCGCATAAGTAAGTTCGTACAAACGAACCAATTCAAACCGTACTTTCAGTAATCACAAGAATGCAGCGGCGTACTGAACCGTATTGCAAGCAGCACAAATCACGCCACCATGTTCATTTGAACAGAAAGCTAACACGTTTTTGCAGAACAAAAAGAACACGCTCAATGTTAGCTTTTTTCATTTTTCTTCACCTTTAACAAACCGCACTATTGCAACGATTACACCCTCATCCATTCATATAAAGTTCATTTTCCTTGATTTTCAGCCGATTGAACCGTGCTATCGTTATTACCGAACGCAACAGGCGTTCATCGACACAACAGATACAAACTCCGTTTCGATGTTCGTTTATACCAATAAACGAACATCGAAATACACAACGCTTTTGTTATCAAGTGCCCAATACAGGCACCCGAAGGAAAGGAACCTTCATCATGGCAGACGAGAAGACCGTCATCACGGTGGATCTCAACATGTTCGAGAAGGACGCCGACTCCAAGACGTCCGAGGCCAACAAGGTCGCCAGGAGCCTGGGCATCAGCGAAGAGGCCCTCGCCAAGGTCGAGGACTTCAAGCAGGCCCTCACCGACCACAACGCATGGGATCTGCCGTTCATGGGATACGTGAACGAAGACGGCTACGGCTACGCCTACGTTCCCGACGCGGCCATCACCATGAACCCGTACTGGGACGCCCACAAGGAATTCATGAACCTTCCCGATGACGTGCAGACCGCCTTCGCCATCCGTATGCTCTTCACCCACCGTCCGGTCGACCGTTACGGTGCGGATATGTTCCTGCACTACCACCGCGGATTCACCGTCAACTTCGTCGGCGACGGCGCCAACAAGTACTGATCAGCCGTTTCCGCACCGCGAATTCGCATATCGGTTCAATGGGGGTTGTTCCAGGCATGGAGAATGCCAGGAACAACCCCCATTACTCATTCGCGGCCGATCCAACCACTGAATGAACTCATCGAATCCTTGTCCACACAGCCGAATGCGCGACTCGCAACACGAGGTATCACGGCAACATATGTTTCACACGCCGTTCCACACGAACGCGCATCCACACGAACGCGCATCCGCACGAGCACGCATCCCTACAGGCGTGCCCCACACAGGCACGGAATGGCAAGCAACCAAGCCCGGATCCGGCGTCATAGCGCCTGCGCGTTTTCAATCAGCGCCTGTTTCAAGCTCTGCTCGATCTGACGCATGCGGGTCCTCCCCTGCTCGCGCTGCTCACGCCCGGCCTTCTGCACCTCCACGGTCTCCTTCAACGCCGAAATGAGCTCGTTGTTCACCTTCTCCAGCGTCTCGACATCCACCACGCCACGCTGATTGGCCTTTTCCGCGGCAACCGCGCCCGAATGGATCGCCGCCGCGTTCCGCGCCAGCAGACGGTTGGTCAGATCATCGGCCTTGTTCTGCAGATCCAAGGCGGTTTTCTGGTGCTGCAGTCCGAGCGCCACCACCATCTGGCTTTTCCACACGGGAATCGTGGTGCTGATGGTGGTGTCGATCTTGTTGGCGATGGTCTGGTCCGCCTGCTGAATCAGCTTGATCTCCGGCGCCTGCTGCAGGCAGACCACGCCGATGCGGTCCAGATCGTCAAGCCGCTTGTCGAAACGCTCCAGCTTGTCACGGAAGTCCTTGAGCTGCTGCGCGGCCATAGGATCGGACGATTCGCTCACCTGCCGTTCCAACTGCGGCAGATTTCCCGTCCGGAATTCCTCCAACGCCTTGCGTCCCACGGCCACCGTCACGCGCAGATCCCGATACTGCTGCGCGTTCTGCTCATACATGCGGTCATACATGGCGATGTCGCCGATCATCTGTGATTGCGCCCGTTCCAGTTTGCCCACGATCTCATCGATCTGCCCGCTCACGGTCTGGTATTTGCGACGCAGATTGTTCGCCGAGCCAAGCAGCCGGCCCAGCAACGGCACCTTGGCGACGGCGCCCATGTCATTGCGGTCAAGCACCACAAGCATCTCACGCAACAGATCGCCGCCGTCACCGGAATCCTTGGACCGGGTCTTTTCCATGATTTCGTCGGCGAAACCGGAAGTCGCGCGGCTCACGTCCTTGCCGTAACTGTTCTCCAAGCCCGGTTGCAGCAGATCGATCTCCGCCGCTTTCTTGTCGATCGCCTGCTGTTCCTCGACGCTGACCGTCTCCAACTGCGTTTTAACCTGTTCACGCACGGCGTCGGATGTTTCCAATGTGACCGCATTGACCGCGGTCGATCCGCCGGCGCCCGCCTGTGCGAGGTCGGAAAGGGAGATTTGCTGTGACATGGCCGTCACCTTTCTGATTGTGTTGTTGCCTTCTTGGGCTTGTTTCCGTAGTTGTCTGTGTTTGTCCTCGCGTTTGGTCCGCGGCACCTCGCCGTATCGCGAACCAAACGCGCCGATGCATGGCGGCATTATGACTTCGGCACCTGCGCCAGCAGGTCGATCAGCGTCGTCATGGCCTGCGCGTTCGGCAGCTCGGTAACCGAAGTCACCTGTTCCGCGGCGGATGAGACATGGAACCGCGAGATGGAATCGGCACCGAGGAAATTGGCGGATCGGAATCCATGCTTCCTCCATGCCAGTTGCTGAACCGGCTTGGATTTCAGTGTTTTCAGCAGACGCTCACCTTTTTCGTCGAGCGGCACCAACACATGCGAGCTCCACACGGTCGGCGTCGGATACACCATCACCACGTTGTCTTTGATCTGTTTGAACGCTTCGGCGTTGTTGGCTGCGAAATCAAGCAACTGGCTTTCATAGCCGACCATCATCGGCTTGGATCCCACGCCCAAGGTGAGGAACTGGCTGAAGCTGTCTTCGGAACTGGTCTCCATCCACCCCGATTTCGCGAAGATCCGCTTGATCTTGTCGCCGTCACGGTTGATGGATTCCACCGTGGCCGGCTGCCCGTCGTTGAGCACCGTGGCCAGCAGCGCCGCATACATGTTGCCGGAGTTCGATTTCGCCGGATCGGTCGAGTCGATATGGAACTGCCCGTATCCCTGCGTATAGCCCAGATCCGCCCAGCTTTTCCCGTCGAGCATGTCCTGCGCGGCCTTGGCCATGTCCATGTGGTAGGTGCCGCCGTCCTTGCCGATCAGACCGGACTTGCACAGCGCATCCGCCACGTTCCGGTACGTGTACAGTACGATGGGCGAATTGAACACGGTGTCGGCCTTGCTGACGTCGACCTTCTTGCTTTTGCCGTATTCCACCGCGGCTTTGCTGGACGGGAACAGGTAATCCATGCCCGTCCGGCTCGCGGTCATCATATCCAGGCTGCCGGCTTTGCGGTAATCGACCTTCAGTCCCTGTCCGGCCAGCAGTTTGTCGAATTCCCCGTCATCGAACAGACTGATCTTCTCGCCGCCCAGATATCCGGTGACGGTCTGCGTCGACTTCGGCGCGTTGTCACGTTTCATGGATTGCATGGCGGAGTAGACGATCTGCGATCCTCCCAGCACCAGCACCACGGCCAGCAGCGCCGCCAAGCCGATGATCTTGTTTTTCGACAGTTTCATCGCCGATCGTCTCCTTCCTCGACCTGCGTCACGTTGCCGCGCAACGGTTCCGTTCTTTTCCCGGACGTCCCATTCGCCCACCGCGTTCCGTCCGATTGGCAGGCTCCATGCGAATCGGCATCCGTTTCATCCGGCCGACGCATTCCGTTCGGTTCAGCATCCGCTTCGTCCGTCTGGTATCCGTCCATATTGGCCAGTCGCTTGATGGCGTCGGAATCCGCCGACAGCGACAGGCTTTTCGCCTTGACCGCGTTCATGAGCTCTCCCGCGGCAGTGGTCTCCAATGCCTGCAGCGCGCCGATCGTCTCCCGCTTCGCGCTGACGATCTGCTCCCTCACACCAGTGCGTTCGATGCCGAGATACCCATCGACCAGACGCAGGGTCTGCTGCGCGTACACGTTGAGGAAATGGTCGAGGATGCCATGGCTGGCCGGATTGTCCGTCACGAATGCGGCCAGATTGTTCGTCGCGGCCAGAATATCGTCGGCCTCCTTGCGCACCTGACCATCAAGCATGACGGCGATGCGCTTGCGCAATTGCCCGCAGAAGGCGTTCGCCCGCTCCACGGCCAACGCGGCGGCCCTGCCCGAGGGCAGCTGTTCGGCCAGCACCCCGCCGAGCTTCAATGTGGGTTCCGTCAGCATGCTGGCCGCGACATATCCAAGTGAGGCCGCGACCAGTGCCGAGGCCAGTCCCAATATTCCGCCGTGCGCGATCGCGAACGCGGCGGCCGCGCAGACAAGCCCGGCGACGAAGGCAAGCACTGTTCTCATCGTCATACCGCCAATCAGTTGTAGCCCTTCACCTCACGGAAGATGCCGCTCAGGTCGCCGTTGCGTCCATCGAACACCTTTCCGTTGGACAACGTGGCCAGATCGTTGAGCTGGTTGGAATCCGCGTCGCCGAACATGATGGAGAAGATCGGCACGCCCTTGCCTTCGGATTCGTAGCGTTGCTTGAACTCCTCAAGCTTCCCCGTCTCCGACTGGCCGTCGGTCAGCAGGGCGATCGCCACCGTGTAGTCGTCGCGGTCGCTCGGCAGGTTCTGCAACGCCACTTCCAGCGCGTTGTAGATATCCGTGCTGCCGATGGCCGGCTGGTTCTCGCCGGCGGCCAGCAGTTCCGCGGTCCGCTTGCCATGCGCGGTCTGTGCCACGCTCGCATCGCCATTGAACGGAATGAACACGTTGACGTCGCCGTCACCCGGCTCGATATGCGAGGCACGCGCCTGATCGGTGTCAAGAGCCGCCTGCAATCCCGAGACCACGCCGCTTTTGCCCTGGCCCGACATGGAACCGGAGTAGTCCACCACCCACAGCGTGTACGCCGGCTTGCGCAGACCCGTCTGATAGGCGTCAAGCGCCTGTTCGATGACCTCGGCGGATGGCATGGTGATGGTCTTCAGCACCGAGGCGTCCGTATCGATGCCCCATTCCTTGCGGAACGAGTCCTTCACCTGCGAGTCCTTGGCATACGTCAAGGTGCCGCCCAGACCGGTCCTGCGGCCCGCGCGTTCGAACAGTTTCTTGGAATCCTTCGACGTGATCGCCTTGCGGAACCGCTTGAACGCCTGTTCCTTGTTCTGCCCGCGATCCACGTAGGCGAGCGGGGAATCGGAGACCGAAATGCCGTCGGATGGATAGATCGCCAGCAATGGCTCCGTATTCTTCGCCGTCAATTCCTTATTGGCCTGAATGACCAACGATTCGTAATTCACCATGGAATCGCTGGCATCCGGATCGTTGACCAGCATGTCCTTGAGCCAGTCGGATGAGCCCGACGAATGGTTGACGCCCGACAGCATGGTCTTCACGGATGATTGCAGCGCGGCATCATTCAGATCGGCCTTGGTGAGCGCGCCGTCACCGCCGTTCAATGCCGTCAGGAACGCCATATACGCCGACGCGCCGGAATTCGACTGCGTGGCGGACGTCATGGCGAACGACAGCTTCTTGGCCCGCACCGCCGCCATGATGTCCTTCGTGCCCACCGACTTCGTGGAGCCGTCCGACTTCACCCAGCCAAGCTCCTTCGCCTTGCTCTTTTTCACGCCGAACACCACCGGCGTGGTGGACGTGGAGACCTGGTCCTTGACGATGTGATGGGTGTCTCCCATGCTGATCCACATGCTGCTGGCCGGCCACACCGCGTCATAATCCTGGCCCGCATGGTGGCCCTTGTTGCGCAGCGCGTCCATGATGTCGAGCGACCCCATGTAATCAACGGTGACCGACACGTTCGCAGCCGTCGCCGCCTGCTTGATGGCGTCGTCCACTTCCTTGTTTTCGGAACCCGAGGCAATACGAATGGATTCCCTCGCGCCATCCGTGGAGTATGTCGAGCTTTTGCCATCGCCCGAGCCATCACTCGTTGACGTGCCGGACGCGTCATTCGACGAGCCGCATCCTGCGAACAAACCCACAATCATAGCGATGGCGCCCGCCATCGCGCCTAGTCTACGTGCGTTCATCTTGCGTTGGCCCTCCGTTCATTTTGCGCCAAAAAACAGTTCAGCGCACCCGAAGACCCGCTTCGAATGCGCTGAAAAATATTCTGTTATTGCCATGTATTGTAGGCTATCGCCGTCGAATCAGCATGGTGCCGTCTCATTCTTCCTATGCGATGCTCATGCCTTCCTTCCGCCTTATCCGGTTTCCCCGCCTGCCTTAGCTGCCCGATTCCGTCTTTCATCCTATCCAGATTTCCTTCCTGATCCATCTTCCTCCCAACTGACCGTCCGATTCCGCCTTCCGACCCACCCGGTCCTTCTTCCGATTCCATCTTCCTTCTCATCCCGCTATAGCCGGGTATGCGACCGTCTCGGCATCGTCGGCCGGCTCACCTGTCCAAGTAGCCGATAACCTCTATACTTGTTGCGACGGATAGCGGCGCGCGACCGCGGACAACCTCATCATCTGTTTGATGACGAGATACCTTTGTCCATGCCATTGCGACGGCCATGAGAGGGAAAGGTGGGCATATGGGCAACTTCAATCGCAGGCAGGATGCCGACGATCTCACCGATTACGTCAACAACGGATGGCTCAGTTCCGCCGAATTCGATGGACCGACCTTTTTATGGAACCATATGATCCGCGAGGCGAGCCAGGAGGATGCCGAACAACGCAACGACGTGCCGGTGGCCGGTCTTTCCGACGCGAACACGGTCATCAGCATGCCCATGCAATGGTATTTCGATGGCCTCGCCTCCATGGTGCCGACCGCCGAACGCACCGAAGGCGGCGTGGAGATTCCCCGCATGGACATGCCGACGTTCCGTCTTGATTCGCAGGCGCTGTCCGGTGTGGACGCGGTGGTCGGCAACGCGGTGGTCAGCACGCGTTGGCTCGATGCCGTCGGCAATCTCGCCAAGGCCGTCGAAATGACCGCGCGTTTCGTCGGCAATGTCGCCGATCGCGACAATGAGGGCTTCGATTATCTGAAGGATCTTATTCAAACGGTGCGCGTGTATGTGGACGCCGTCGCGTGCAACGCCGATCCGATGACGGGCGAGCAGGCGTTGCGTATGATCACGCAGGTGGCCTGCAACGACGATTTCCGATTGAATGCCATGCAGATGGTGGAGTTGCTCTCTTGCGGGCTTTCCTTCGCGCAATGGGATGATACGCGCATGTTCGCCTATGATGCGTTGAACAAGGGACTGGAGGCCATGGGCGATTTCATGGCGAAGCATCCGGCTGCCGGCGATTCGGGTGGTTCCCGAACAGGGGCCAAGGCGGATCCCGAGCAGGCCGCAGGCCAGCTCTCCTCCGATGACTTGCATAATCTCGCGATGCTCGACCCGGCCTTGCTTTCGGACAAGGAGATCGCGCAGACCGCGGGGGATCAATTCGAGCATGCCGTGCAGTTCCTGCGTCATGATCTGATGCGCATCAGCGGCGACGCGGACGAGGCGGATGCGTTCCTGCGGGACCATCACGATTCCGAGCCGCTTGCCGATGCGTATGCGGCGCGGTTGATCGCCGCGGAACGATGGCAGGATCTGCTCAATTTCGTGGATTTGGTGGAACGCGATGCGCCGAACCAGACCACGGTGATGTTCCCGGAGGATGTGGTTCCGTATGAGTGGGAGACCATTCGCGAGGCCGCGTTGGAGGCGCTCGGGCGACGCGACGCGCTTATCGACATGTACCAGGAGCGCCTGGACGACACTTATGATCCGAACACCGCATTGAACCACATGAAGCTCAAGGCTTGGCAGAACACCGAGGAATCCTAGGAGCCATAATCGTCAGCACCACGGGACGCGGCAAGAGGGCGCTGGAAGTGCTACTCCGCCATGTAGCGACCTGGTTCAGCATCACGGGACGCAGCCCCACAGGGCATTATCCCCGGCATCTGAAATGCGGTTCCGCTCAGCTTCAGCCCGCAACGCCCTTATGCCGAATCACCTGCAATGTCCTCCGACTTTCGAATACTCCGGATATGCGATTCCGGTCAGCTTCAGAGGATCCGCGGCCGCCTGGCAAGTGGCCCGACCGTCTATGCGAAATCGTATTATCCCTCGCATAATCCCGCCGCGACGATGTTGGACAGTCGCCGCGTGAGTGGAATCACCCCGGTATCGGCAAGCTGGGTCTGGAACAGGATCACGGAATCCGCTTTCGGATCATTCGCCCAATAGGTACCGAGCCACCCATACCATCCATAGGTTCCCGGGCCGGTAATGAATTCGGCCTTGGCCGGATCCTCGACCGTGCGCATAAGCGCGTTGTAGCCACACCCGGGATGCCATTCCTGCAGATCCTGAAGCTGGTCGGAGTCGAGAGCGTTATGCGTCATCATCGACACCGTCGTGGGGCTGAGGATACGGACGCCCTTCCATTCACCTTGGTTGAGCATCATTTGGGCAAAGTGCGCATAATCATCCACAGTGGAGCGCAGCCCGGCTCCACCGGACTGGAACGCCGGTTCCGTGGCCGCGGCATAGGGTATGCCCAGATGTTCGGTCACGACTTCTTTCAACGACCGATGTGCCGTCGCATCTTCATCCACGGCCGCATCGGCAGCCGGCGTGTTCGATAAGTCGGAGGGATGTTCATAAATCGCGGCCAACCGTCCCAGCTTTGGCTCCGGCACGAAAAATCCCGTATCGACCATGTCCAGTGGTTCGAAAATCTCCTCGCGGAGAAAATCCCCGAGGCGTCTGCCACTGGCGACTTCGATGACCGCGCCCAGCACATCGGCGCTCGTACTGTATGTGAACCGTTTCCCCGGCTGGAACGCCAATGGCAACCGTCCAAGTCGATTGGCGATCTCCACCGTACCCATGGGCTTCGTGCCGTGCAGACGTGCTCCGATTTCATCGAACAACTCGCCGGTAAGCCGGCCTGATTCACTGTCGGGTTCGGGATATGCCAAGCCTGAACGCATTGTCAGCAGATCTTTGATGCATGCTTCGCGCTGGACCGGTTCGCCGATGGTTTCGCCATCACCGGGTTCCAGCCAGTGATGTCGCGTGTTTTCTACCGGCACATTGTTTTCCAGCGGTTTCGATGGAATCGTCGAAACCCTCTGATTCGCAAAGCCTGGTAGATACGCGCTGACCGGTTCTGCGAGGTCGAGCAGTCCCCGCTCCACCAATATCATCGCGGCGACGGCGGTAATGGGCTTGGTCTGCGAATACAGACGAACGATGGTATCGCGTGACATGGCTTCTGCACGACTTATGGAACGAAAACCTGATTGCGCATACCACCGTTCATGCCCATGGTGCAGCACCAGCACATTCGCGCCACCGACTTCGCCGCGTTCCACAGCGCGATCCAATGCGGCTTGTATTAAACCCAACACGTAGTCGGCCATGATTCCCCTCTCTTGCCGATCGCAGCAAACACTGCCTGGTGTTCCGTCCACGATGGCTCACACTCTAGCAAACCGATTACGGTCCGACAGGCGTTTCCTTATCGGGAAATCGTATGCCCTGCAATAAGCTCCGCCAATCATCATGATGGGATTATCCACATTGATGATCCACGCCTATAACGGCCAGGCTTTGTCGTCTGGGCACATCCCAAAGCACACGTCAAAGAATCAAAAACAAGAAAACGAACAGCGGACCGCATCAGTGGCAACATGCGATTCCACTAGTGCAAGAGGTTGAAGACACGGAGACCCCGCGGCGACGAAGCGCGAAAGGAGCATCAGTCCCATCCACCAAGGCCATACTGCTCATCCAGAATCCCAGGTCCGGATGTCCCAGGCGCGAGGCGAACGGACAAAAAAGACGCGAGACAAAAAGAAAGGGGTTCCCAGAGCCAAGCTCCACGGGAACCCCCAACAGAAGTACAATGCGGCGGCGCGCTACTCTCCCACACCCTCTCGAATGCAGTACCATCGCCGCGC
>ERZ808245.132-NODE-132-length-43581-cov-9.701167_pt1 | contig 43581 bp, 71 predicted proteins | sample MGYA00521243_ERZ808245 | MGnify/ENA primary metagenome ERZ808245 (study PRJEB31516, sample SAMN03275576) | gut metagenome | biome: mammalia-associated habitat; material: feces | host: Papio cynocephalus | place: Kenya | collected 2012-07-07 ... | reverse complement strand
AGTTGCCGGACGCTGCACCCGTGGAGTAGTCGCCGGACGCTGCACCCGTGGAGCAGTAGCCGGACGCTGCACCCGTGGAGCAGTTGCCGGACGCTGCACCCGTGGAGTAGTCGCCGGACGCTGCACCCGTGGAGCAGTAGCCGGACGCTGCACCCGTGGAGCAGTTGCCGGACGCTGCACCCGTGGAGTAGTTGCCGGACGCTGCACCCGTGGAGTAGTCGCCGGACGCCTTATTTTTTGCATCAGCGGCTTTCTTCGCAACACGCTTCATCACGGCTTCCACGCCGATCTTTGCAAAGTCGGTGATTTTCAGCTCACCTTTTACGGTCAGTTCGGTGCAGGCAAGTTTGCTGTCTTCATCGGACTTGTCAATATCCCCGCCGCACTCGACCTGAAAAAACCGCGCACCGTCTGCTACTTTGTAATAATGCAGCACGTCCAGCGGGTTCTCGCAGGCGTGCATACCAGCGTTGCAGCAGTCAGCCTTATCCTCGTGGTAGGTCTTGCCTACCTCGTACTGCTTGCCACGGCACTGCATATTTTTGTCCATGGCCTTGTAGGCGATGATCTTTTCACTCATGCTGTTTCGTTCTCCTCTCCTGCAAACGTCTGGTCAATGGCCTGCATGATGCTTGCAAGGCTTGCCAGCGTGCTGTATTTCTGCTTGTAGGTCTGCGCATCTCGCCGGGCATCGGCCATCATTTGGTCGCAGAGGTCTGGCTGCTGCAGCACTTCTTCCAGCGGCATATAGCAGCGACCGGACTTATCTAAAAGTTCATCCGAGTTGCCTTGAGGTTCTTCCGAAGATTCCTCATAATGCGGCAGCGGTTCAGGGTCAGCCATGCGAACATTGACATACGCCCGCACAGGCTCTTTGGATTCTTGCCAGACGACCCGCACGGCTCCAATCATGCCGCGTGCCTGTCCCTGCCGGTACTTCTCGGCGGCAACATCATCCCGCCACTCGAAGTCCTCATGCAGCACCGATTCTTCCGGCCTTGCGCTGTCCACGACTGCCGCCGGGGTCAACTTGCCATCCCGCCTGCGGATTTCTTCAAACGCTTCATGCGCCTGTTCTGCGCTTGCGTGGTAGAGCGCTGACGTGCGCTCATTTTTCCACGCATACCCTTTGATGTTTTTCATATGTAACCTCCTGTTTTTGATTTTGGCATTCCATGCCAGCCGAAGCACGACAAAACCCAACTCGCCTCGCCTCACCAGCCCGACCTAACCTTGCATCAGCTCGCCCAAAAACAACGCACCGTAGCTTACCGTTCCCGGCCTTGCCAGCCGTACCTCATCATAACTTATCTCAGCACAACTCGCCAAACCAGCCAATCCAAACCCGTCCAAAGCCTTCCGAAACTAGCCTGGCCATAACAGCCTTACCGAGCCTAACCCTTACATTCCTAAGCAAGCCGAACCCCGCCAGCCGTACCGAAGCCATCCGAACCTTGCCGATATTTACCTTGCATCGCCTAACCAGCCCTGCCGGAACCTACCATTCCAGTGCCCGCCTTGGCTCACCTAGCCTGCCAGATCACTGATTTTCTGGGATCAGGACATGGAACTTGCCGCAGCTGCCGCCCTTCTCAATGCGCCATTCCCCAAGGCCGCACATGTCACCGCCCAGCTCGATCATGTTCGCAATGCTGTCCATGTCGATCATGCCGTTTTCGTTGAACTCGATTTTAAGGTCGGCATACCAGTTTTTGAACTCCGGGCGATAACGCAAGTCGCTGGTTCCCATGCCAATTTTGACGGAATCCAGTCGGTTCTCAAACTTCGGCTTGCCTTCATCGAAGGTCTTGATCTCGATGAACTCCGGGTCATCCATGCCCAGAACGTGAAACAGGCCGTTGCCGATCACCTTATTTTTCATGAAGCCCATGCGATACGCCGCCGAGATTGCAGCAGCCTTGACGGCGCAAGAGGGGAAACCAAAGCGGGCGGTTACGGCATACTGGTCAAGCAGTTCCTTTGTCCAGTCGCTATAGGCAATGTCAGGCTTGCCATCCAACCAGTAAAGGGCTTCGGCGCACTCTCCTTCCGGGTTCTTGGCGATTTTGTCCTTTTTGAGCAGCTTTTTGCCCTGCTGCGCCTGCAGCATCTCTTTCTTTGCTTTCTCGCTCCATGCGTGCACCAGAAGCGGGCTGTCACCAACAATACGGAGAGTAAATTCACCCTTGCGCGGGCGCTTGATGTTGATATATACCGCTTCTGTCTCGGGAACCTTTGCTTTTTTCATCGTATTAACCTCCAAAAATTAAATATATAGCTCACGCCGTGCCGTTATCGGTCTGGCGGTCGTTCTCCTTACCCTCTGATTGCTGCTTCCAGTGCATCCACCAGCCTGCCCGCCGGGGCACAGGCACGGTCAAACATGCTGGTCTGGCCAAATTCTTTGCGAAAGCGCTCAAGCCAGTGTTTTTGACCGTCCGGGGTTAAATATGGTGTCCACTTTGTTTTAAGCGAAATGCCATCAGATGCCGTGTGAAAATGCGGCTTCACCGCAAACATTTTGCCTGCTTTGGCTGTAGGCCGGTGGTAATCGTGGGACGCCTTGTTTTTGACAAGATAACCATGATCCTCAAAATATTTGAACAGGTCTTTTTCTCCCATAGGAATGCCGTTCGGCTTCAGAACGTTGTTCGCAAACTCCCGCAAAAGCATACAGTTCTCAGGGGAAGAATGGTAAGCCTTTCCAAATTGTGCCCACGGTTCCATTTCGCTGTTCTCAGCCAAAAGTTGCTTGTTTGCAGCCTTGAGCTGGTCGTTCTGCTTCTGTGCAATGAGCACCGCACGGCGCATGACCGCTTCCGGGCTGTTCCACTGGGCTTCAATGGCGAGGAAATACTGCCGCGCCTGCTTGCCGCGCTCGTTGCGCTGAATCATGCACAGCTCTTTGGCCATCGGGATAGTGAGCTGGTGGTCTGTGCGCTCGGTGTACGGATTCTTCGGATTATTGGTCGGACATTTTTGTCCAACCAATACGAAATCCTCGCCCTCGGTGAAAAATCCGCCTTCGGCCATCCGGCTGAACCACTTGGCATAGGGTGTCTCAATGTTGAGAAAATCGTGTAGCTCCCGGCCGCTCACCGTGGGGCGCTCCGGGTTGTCGTAGCAGATGGGGATAAGATTATCCATGCTTTCACTCCTTCTTCAAATAAATAATGACGGTCTTGGCGGCGTGGCTGTTCTGGACTTCATCCACTGCAAAGCAGTTGACTTCGCGCTTGCCAAAGCGCTGCCAGAAGCCCCCCACAACAAGCCCTTCATACGCCGGGGCTGCGCCGCCATCGTAAATCACAAAGCGGCTCTTGCCCAGAAATGCGTTATAGAACGCATCGATCAGCTGATGAACTGTCATATCACGCCACCCCGTCCTGCTGGTTCTGGCGGTCGTTCTTGCGAACCGCAGCCATGCCCATGCCCATCCAGAGCAGGGTCTGCTTGTCGCGCGGGTCGAGCGAATCAAACAGTTCGTTCACCAGCGCGTCCGCAGCGTGTGCCCCGTCAATGGGGATGCTGTACCGCTCTGCGGCCAGATCGGTGCGGTTCTTCTTTGCCTTTGCCATAAAATCAACTCCTTTTGCGGTTGGCACCCGCGACCTTGCCCGGCTGGCTGCCGGGTGGTTTCGGCTGCTGCCATGCAGCCATCATCAGGCGGGTTGTGTCCAGTAATCAAAATCGGCCAGGATCTTCTCCCGGTTCTCCGGGGTGTCCGGCATGGTGTAGCCGGAACGATCATCCCCGCAGAACACCTCGCCAAAATCGTTCACCCCGCACGATACGCCGGTGCGCTTGTCCTCTTTGAAAATCTCCATGTTCACACCTCCGACTCCTTGATAAGCCCTTCCTGCTCGTCCAACATCTCCCATGTGATGCCGGCTTCCCGCAGCTGTGCGCCGCGCCGCTTGTCCGCCTGTAGGTTGTACAGATACCGGCGGCGGCGATATGCCACGCGGGTAGCCTTCTGGGCCAGACGCACATCCGGGTCATTCCGAAGCAGCGCGATCTGCTGTTCTACCTCTTCGTCCGTCAGCGTGTGACGGCGGCTCTCTGCTTTGTCCATGTTCAAATCTCCTTTTCAACCTCAACCTTGATGATCTCGTCCGAATAACGTGCAGAAACGTCCTTGACTGCATCAACTACCGCCTGGGCTGCGTTCTCCGCTGCGTAAATCTCCCGGTAATGGGCTGTTACCCGGCTCTGAATGAAAGTCGTGTCAATAACGTAGAGCATGGAGTTCAGACCTCCTTGACAGCGGAAAGTGCTTCCTGATAAATTTTGATTTCCTTGCTGAACTCAGCTTCCATGACGATCTCATACGGGTAAAAACTCTTGGTAACTCTGAGTTTGAAATCCTCTTCATCAATGTACCCGTCCTCCGTCATGTAGTTCTGGCTGACGATGTACAGGTAAATCTTGCCAATGCCCTGACCTTCGTTGCCGTTCCTGATCATGTCCTTGAGCGCAGCCTTGAGCACTCTCTCGCTGATTGCAATGCCGTTGACCTTCATATTTTTTGTCCTCCTGTTTGGTTGGGTTTGCTAACCTTGTGAGATTAGTATAGCATACTCAGTTAGATTTTGCAAGCATTTTTTTTAGATTCTCTTCAAAAATAAGTTGACACAGTTAGATTTTTGCATTATAATATGAAGCGTAAGGAGGGCAAGTAAATGAACGAACGAATCGCACTTGTCCGCAAAAGCTTAGGACTTACCCAAGAGAAGTTTGCAGAGCAAGTAGGTCTTTCCCGTAATTTCATGTGGATGATCGAAAGCGGCACGCGAGTTCCCAGCGATCGAACAATCTCCGACATCTGCCGCGAGTTCAACGTTAATGAGACGTGGCTGCGGACGGGTGAAGGGGAGATGTTCAACCAAATCCCTGAATCAAAGAAAATCGCTGCTTTCCTCGGTGAGATCACCACAACGGAAAGCGACGATTTTAAAAGGAAATTCATCGAGATGCTGGCAGAGCTGGAACCCGAAGACTGGAAGCTTTTGGAGCGGATGGCTGAAAAGCTGCAAAAAAAAGAGGGAAACCCGTAAGGGTTCCCCTTCTTTTGCTACATATTTTTATTTGATGATCTTGCTCGCAAACGTCCAGATGAGGTCAAGCTTTTCAACATCGGCTTTTTTGAGCAGTTCAACAATAACTTCGATGTAGCGTTCTCGGTTGGCTTTTGTGTCGTTCATTGCGTCCTCCTATGTAATGTAAAATTTAATATGTGTGAGGTTGCGGTATGAAAATTTTGGGTGTTACGAAATTGCAGCTGATTGGTTCTTTGCTTTTTGCAGGATTTTGCTCTTTTATATGGCTTCCTCCCGTTGATAAAATAGCCGTTCGATTATTTTTACTTTCTTCTTTTATCAATATTTTATGGTTTAGGCATTGCAATAAAAAGGACGCTCAAAAAAAGGAGCAAGAGCTGAAAAAACGCACGGAAGCGGGAATTGCGCTTGAGCACCAGCAAATGCTTTTCGATGGAGAAGAAGCTATTTTAACGGCAAATTTAGCACTTGCAGAAACTCCTAAAAAGTTTTACTCGGTTTATCAAAAGGCAATCAAAGAAGGCCATAGATCAATTAACTTTGATGAAGCGTGGATTCGGTTGATAAACATTTCTTTTGACGAATATTCCGAAAAAATCCAAAATGCAAAAAGTCTTGATAGAAAAAAGGCTCTTGCAGACAAGTGGAAAGCTGAGTTTGATTTATATCACAGGAATTTTTCTCTTGAAGCGGAAAAGCTGATGAATGAAAGAGCTCAAAAGCTTTACGAGCTTGCTTCCACAAACAGCCTTACCATTCAAACCGAGGAAGGAAATAAATAATGTCGTTGTTTGGAACCAAAGAAAAACAAGAAATCGAGCGTTTGCAAGCGCAGAATGCAGAGCTTGAACAGGAAAAGAGTTCTTTATCCGACCGTATTTCTGCTTTAGAGCAGCAGAACAAAGAACTTTCGGATAAAATACCATCTGATACTTACGCTCTGGAAAAATTATCAGATCAAGTAGTTAAAAAGGAAAAGAAGCTGGAAAAACTTACTGCATCCATTAAGGAAGCAAGCCAGCAGTTAAAAGAAACCCAGGAAAAGCTTTTTGATGTGTCAGACGCTGTTCAGATGCAGGATTTTGGTCTTTATACTCCGCACTACAATTTTATGCGTGCAGATGACTACAAGGCCAAATTGCTTGAGATCAGAGCACAACAAAAAGACATGGTACGCAAAGGGGAAGCTGTTACAGGCGCAACGTCATGGGCCGTGAACGGAAACCTTTCAAAGGGCAAAAAGATGGTTTCTGATATGCAGAAGCTATTGCTTCGTGCTTTTAATTCGGAATGTGACGATGTTATTGAACATGTGAAGTATAACAACATCGAAGCGGCCGAAAAACGCATTACCTCTTCCAAAGAAACCATTTCCAAACTTGGCGCAATCATGGAAGTGTCTATTGTTCCTTCCTATTATCGCTTGAAACTTGAAGAGCTTTATCTTGCGTTTGAGAACGCGCAGAAAAAGCAGCAGGAAAAGGAAGAGCAACAGGCCGCTCGTGCTGAAATGAAGGAAGCTGCAAAGCTTGCCAGAGAAATTGAAGAAGAGCGCAAAAAGCTGGAAAAAGAGCAGTCGCATTATAAAAATGCTTTGCGTTCTGTCACTCTTCAGCTGGAAACCGCTTCCGATGTTGACCGACAGGCCATAGAAGAAAAGAAAGCTCAAATTGAAGCACAGCTACAAAAAATTGACAAAGAGTTTGCGGATGTTGATTACCGGGAAGCCAACCAGCGTGCAGGTTATGTGTATGTCATTTCCAATATTGGTGCTTTTGGCGAGAATGTCTACAAAATTGGTATGACGCGCCGCCTTGATCCTCAAGATCGTATTGACGAGCTGGGCAGCGCATCCGTTCCATTTAACTTTGACGTTCATGCCATGATCTTCTCGAACGATGCTCCAAAACTTGAAGCGGCATTGCATAATGCTTTTGCTGACCGAAAATTGAATTTTGTGAATCAGCGCAGAGAGTTTTTCAGAGTATCGCTTGATGAAATCAAAAAGGTTGTGCGGGAAAACTACGATAAATCCGTAGAATTTACAGAGCTGGCACCAGCCGAGCAGTACCGAGAATCGTTGCTTATGCAAAAGCAGCTGAGTGAAGAAAAGGACGCGTAAACCTGTTTACAACCATATTGTAAAACTTCCAGTTGTATTTGTCAAGAAATGTTTTCTTCCGAAAAATCCGAAGTTTTCTTCGCATTTTCAGGCTGCTGCAGGCTTTGCAGAAGCTGTACGGCTACAGCCCCGCCGGGCTCCTGTGCTGCCGTGCGCAGCTTGTCCAGTGCGTTGATCTTGTGGGCGGCGTACATCATGGCCCGGGCTTTCTGTTCCGGTGTCATGTCCACATAGCAGGCCAGTGCGGCGCGGATGTGGGTGCAAAACAGCTGCATCTTGTCCATCTTTAGTCCTCCCAAGGTTCAGGTGTGCGGGTCGTGCCGGTCAAAACGGTGGCAGGCATCCCGTCGATAATGGTCATTTCGGTTTCTTTACCGTTTCTTTGCTGAGTTTCCATTTCTTATTCCTCCGTTTTTTGGTAAATGTGCTCAACTTTGTACCAGATTTTACCATGAGACAAAAGAAAATGAAATCAGGACGTTTTTTGTCGAATGGCGTTGCATTTTTCAGCGCCATTTTTTGTTTATCACACGCAGAAAAAGGGGGCAAAAGCATGAGTTACTTTACAGCCGCAAAAATTGGGAACGCTCTGGCAAAAGCCCGAATAGAGGCAGGGCTGAGCCAGCGGGAAATGGCCCATCGCATCGAGAAAGGCGAACGCACCGTGCAGAGCTGGGAAAAGGGCGCTTCCAGTCCGGATTCTGACGAAATAATGGACTGGTTCACGGCCTGCGGAACCTCTCCCCTTGCGCCCATGCAGGAGATTCTGCACCCGGAGCTGTATCAGACGCTGACAAGCGATATGACGGATGAGCAGCTTGATGCAGCTCTCTCGGCCTATCTCAGCACGGCCCCACGCATCGTAAAAGAGATGATACTGTTCATCGCAATGGGCCGACATGGCAGCTACCCCCCGGCGGTCTTCGCTGAAGTGTGTGCCAATCTCCACACCCCGCTGCAATGCAAGGTTGCGGTCTGCGGTCATGTGCGGTATAACTACAACTTTTCCGTGGCTACAGGCACAGATCCGGTGCCAGACGAGGTGCACCCGCCTATAGAGCTGCTGGACAGTGCTTACAAGGCTGGTGAGACGGCTGCATTGCAGGGTGCCAGCTCCTACACTGCGAAGCGAGGTGAGCAGCCGTGAAGTGCATCAGAGCCTGCTGCCGTCGGGAGATACCCGATGGAGCGTCGTTCTGCCCGTGGTGCGGAAAAAAGCAGCCAGACGCAGCCCCGCAGCAAAGAAAAAAGCGCCGCCGTCCAAAGGGCAGCGGCACAGTATACCAAAAGAAAGACGAGGGCCGGGCAAAGCCCTGGGTAGCAAAGACCGGCAGCGGCGAGTGCTTGGGCAGCTTTGCTACGTCGACAGAGGCTGTCATCGCTCTGGACGACTATAACGCCAAGCACACCAGCGCCGCCCGCCTGCGCTATACTTTTGAAGACGTCTATTCTAAATGGAAAGAGCTCCACTACAAGGACATCGGCCCGAAGGGACAGGAAAGCTATGAGAGAGCTTTCCTTAAAGCCCAGAGCCTGCATAAGCGTGAGATGAGGGACTTAAAGACGGAAGATTATCAGGTCATCATAACCTCCCTTATCGACGCTGGAAAGTCCCGCAGCATGTGCGAAAAGCAGCGGCAGCTTTTCAGTCAGCTTTGCAAATGGGCCATGCAGAATGATATAATATCCACAAACTATGCCGAAGGGCTGCGGTTGCCCGCCCAGTCTCCCAAGAAAGAGCGCACTCTGACGGACGCAGAGATCCAGAAAATCAAAGCCGTAGCCGATGACAACAGCCAGAATAACCGTTTTCGGCAAATCGCGCAGATATGTATGGTGCTGATATACACCGGTATGCGCATTGATGAGCTGCTTTCCATGCGCCGTGATGACGTCTATCTCGACAAGGGATACATGATTGGCGGCGAGAAGACCGAGGCAGGCCGCCAGCGAACGATTCCGATTCTGCCGGAGATCAGAGCAATCCTTGCCGGGTGGATGCTGGACAGTGTAGGATATGATTTTCTACTGCCAACAGCTTCCGGAAAGAAAAAAGACGTCAATGCCGTAGAGCATACCTTCCGGAGCTTTATGGTTTTTCTTGGCATCAATCCCGACCCCAGAGCTTCCAAAGGCAATGAAGCCGTGGAACGCATCACGCCCCACTCTCTGCGTAGGACAGCGGCTACGCGCCTGGTGGAGGGAAAAGCCGAGCCGACAGCCGTACAGGCGATTCTCGGACATGCAGATTTCTCCACGACAGCAGACTATTATACGGCCCATAGCGTAGAATATCTGGCTGACGAAATGAAAAAGTTTAAAGGTATAAGCTCCCAGAAAGCTACCGATTTGGATAAATAAAACGTAGAGTCATCGTTTTTGTTTGCTTCCCAAGCAGTAGGCGGCGGGTTCGAGTCCCGTATCCTGCTCCATATTTATAATAAAATCTCACAAGTCTATGCTGTTTTTTTCAGCATGACTTGTGAGATTTTTGTTTTGCCATTTGGAAAAAAATAACGTGAAATGTCCTGAGAGCTTGTGATAAACTCCCTTATAGTCTCCCTCAGATATACTTTCAATTTTCTAAGGCATTTATTTTTCGCATGACCAGCTCATACTCTTTGGGATACGCAAGCTTTATCGCGGTCATATGCTCATCGAGCACCCTCATCAGACCGCTGAACGGCACAGCACTGGCAGACTCTACAAACTCGCTCTGCGGCTCGAGGTCTGCGGAGTATGCGGCTATCGGTCGGCTTTCCGGCTCAACGATAGCCGGTTTTCCGGCTGCCGTTTGGCCGGTTTCCTGGCTGTCATCATTTAATTCATTCCGCACAGTGCAGAGGGCGGCAAGTTTATTGACGCTCTGCCAGCTCGTCTCCTCGCGCTTCAGCTTGCGGATGTGCTCATTGATCTCGTCAATATCCATGCCTGCTGCCCCCTTTCTCAGGCGTTGCGCAGGATGTCCGCAGCCCGCTTGTAGGCGTCTCGCTCTGCGCCAGTGGCGTCCTGCATCATGCTCTCGATGTCAGCAATCATGCGTTCACGGCCATCAGAGCGGGAGTAATGCGCACGCACCATGTGACGGCCGCGGTTGGCGTAGCTATTGCCCCGGTTGTAACCATCGCCGTTGTCTCGGCCATAGGTGCCGCGCATATCGGCTTCCCATTCACCGGTGCGGCTATACTCGCTGTCTTCCAGCATCATGATCTTATCGATGTTCTTGATGGTGTCGGTCAGCTTGTGGACAGTGTCCAGATCGTGCTCATTCAGGTTTCCTTTGCTGCGGCTGTACTCGTCCAGCTCTTCGCAAAGCATATCGCGCAGGGTATAAAGATTTTTGCCCATGATGTTTTCTCCTTTCTCATGCAACGCGCTCGGCAATCAGATTACTGTTGGCGATGCTGATGGCCTGCGTGCTGGTGTTTTCGAGCGCCACGGTGACGCAGCAGCCGCGCGGCACCTCGATGAACGCAGCCACGAACACATTGAAGTAGTTTTCAACTGCTGCCGGGGTTACAATGGCGGTTGCACTGGTGAGCGGTTCGCCGTTGATTGCCAGCGCTGCGGAAATGGATTCCACAGTGCCGCCGGTGGGGATGGCAATGTTGCCGCCAAAGCTTACCTTGAAGCGTGCACGACACTGGTTATTGGTCAGTCCGCGCAGCGTTACAAGACCCGCTCCGTCTCTATGAACGATGCAGGCGGGGCCAGCAACGGCGGTTTCGGTCAGGGGGAGATTCTGTCCAGCTGACACGCTGACGATATTGGAATTGGAAAATTCGGCCATTTTATCGGCTCCTTTCATAGAAAAGCGCCGGGACTACTGCCCCGGCGCTCTGGTTTGCAAAATCAGCTCTGGGGCTGAACAGACTACAATCTGTAGTCAGTTGCCGTAATTCAGTTATGCGCAGCTGCCACAGCCATTCCCGCAGCCGTAGTAAATAGCGTTGGGGTTGGGCACCTGATAGGCAGGCACGGGCACTTTCTGCTGAAGCGTGCCGATGATCTGATTGGTCTGCGCGTTCATGGCAGTGGTCAGGAGAGCACTCTGGCGATCCTGAGAAGCGGCCCGGCGCAGCTCATTGTTTTCGCTCTGGAGAGTGGCGATCTTATCGTTGGTCAGGAAGTCGAGCACCGCACGGGTGTTGCTGTTCTGATTCTCGATGATGTCCCGGGTGTTGTTGTTCATGGTGTTCTGCGTTGCGCAGAAGCCCTGCTGCACCTGGTTCCGGGTGTCGCACTCCTGGGTGGCAAGGTTGTAGTTGACGCCCTGAATGGCGGTCTGGGTCTTGCAGCAGCAGTCAGCCAACTGCGCAGCCAGAGCGTTCTGCCCCTGCATCAGTGCAACGTTGGTGCTGTTGAACCCCTGCTGCATGGCGTTGGTGACCCCATTCAGGCCCTGCTGCACGCCGTTGAAGCCCTGCAGCATCCCGGTGTTCATGGCGTAAAAGCCATCACACAGGCCATTGTTAATGCCATCCAGCTTGCCCACGATGGCCTGAGTGTCAAAGCCGCGCTGCAAGTCGGCCTGCGTGACAGCGCTGGTCATGTAAGGTGAAGCACCACCCATGCCCATACCGCCGCCCCAACCGAAGCCGCCCATGCCGCCCCAGCCGAACATACCGAAAATCAGGAAGAGGACAATCCAGCCCATCCAGTCACCGCCCCAGCCATTACAGCCGTTGGTGTTGCCGTTGGTTGCAGGCTGTACCAGCATAGGGACAACCGCACTATCGGAAGAAAGAGACATAATTTTACTCCTTTACATTAGATTTTGAGATTTATTCCAAATGCGGCCGCATTTTAGAATCCAAACATGTTTTTCATGCCGTTAAGCATCGGGGCGATTTGCTGCGCCCGCTGCTGCACGGCGTTGAGCTGCTGCTGCGAGAGCTGGCCGGAGGTGAGCATCTGGTTTATCATCTCCTGCGGGTTCTTGCCTTGCATCTGGCCCATAAACTGCTGAAACTGCCCGCCAATGGGGTTCTGGGCTTGTCGGCCCATTGAATTAAACAAACTGCTGCCCATTGTTTAGCCCTCCTTTTCCGGCTCTGGCGCTTTCTGCTTTTCTAACGCCGCCAGCTTTGCCGCCAGCGCGTCAAACTCCTTGCGGGTGACATACTCCCCGCCTGCGGCTTGCGTGGCCGCAATCGACGCTTTAGGGGCTGTGGTGCGTTCCTTGTAATCGTAGATACGCAGAGGGAACGGCCTGCCATCCTGCCCCACTTCTTTGATGTAGAACGTGTCGGCATCGGCATCCAGCAGGAGCACCCGGCTTCCGTTGGCGACCAGATAGCCCCGCGCCGCTGCCTCGCCCTGCACCCAGATAAAGCCGCTGTCAGCCGGTGCGGTCTGCGTCTGCATTGTCGGCATCATGACCGGCTGGGGCTGGTACTGCGCCGCCCGGAGCGTTTCAAGCTGCCCCTGTGGCTGCTGCGGGTAGTACGCCTGCGGGTATCCGTTATAAATCGGCATCGTTTACTCCTCCCTGTACCAGTAATAAATCGGGCACTCTGCGCCGCTGTCCCAGCTGTCCCACCACTCGCCGTTGATGACGGTCAGGACGTGGCCGGAACAGCCCAACACATACACGCCGCGCGGGTACTCCCGGGCAAAATCTGCCACAGTGTAACAGGTGGCGCAGTCCGCTTCTACTATGCGGCGCTTGTAGCCCTGTTTTTGGAGGTATGCTCCCCATGTACGGTTTGCGCTGGGCATATCGCCGAGGGCATAGCCGGTGAGCGCAAGGGCCACATAGGCCCGCTCCCAGCTCTGACCGGTGGCCGCTGCCACTGCCCGCACGGCACAGTCTCCAACGCTGCTCCCATGGGGGTTCGGGTTGAACCTGTGCCACATGGCGCTCCCCTCCCTTTGCGCCCAGTGTACAAGTTTGCGCCGCCGGGAGAGACAACGAACGCACAACGAAGGACAAAAAGAAAAGCGCCCACACGGAAAAATCCGCATGAGCGCTTAGTTTTTATCTGAGATGTTTTTCAATGCTTTTCAGCCGGTAGCCTACCGCCGTCCGGCTGTAGTGGGTCTGTGCTGCGATGTCCGGCAGCGGGAGCCGCTCAACGTACCGCAAAAGAGCTATCTTTCGGTCAACCCTCCCAAGCGGTGCGCTTTTGATGGTGGCAATCATCTGCTGTCGGTCAAGTCCTTGCAACGCAGCGGGTAGCACCACACGAGCCGCTGCCACAGGCAGCACCGAGCCAGAAAGGCTGCGGCAGCTGTCCGGCGTTGCGCACCATGTAACAGGTCAGCATCCAGTCCATGACGGTTTTGCCCATGCTGGACTGCGTAAAAAATGCAAACGGTCGGTTATGTGCAGTACCCATGATATCCTCCTTTTACTGCGCGATTTCCTCAAAGCCGCTCTTGATAAGAATTGCCTTCACCTTTTCCTTTAGTAGACGCGGGCAACGCTCATACATTGCCTTTGCCTCCTTGATGGTTTCGCAACTCATAATCTCCTGTGCCCATAACATAGCCATCATAAATACCATCCTTTCGATTCTTTGTTTGATTCGTTTAAGCATATACAATCTCCGACATTTCCATCAGACATTGTGTCAGCATCTCGTTTTTCTCCTGAAGCTCTACGATTTTTTCAGCATCCGTCTTTTTAACAGGCTCCGTCCAATCCAGATATTTCTCAGGGGTGGCCATGACCTTTTCGAGGTCGATTTTGCTTTCATCGGTCACGATTTCCCGGTAGTCGCATTCCCACACGTGCTGTACAGGCTGGGATTCATCGTACTGCCGTTCCGCCCACTGACCATTGACGCAGATAAAGATATACAGTGTACTGCCATCACGCGCAGACCGGACGGCGGGCTGCTCTGCATCGAAGCTTGCTTTCATGTGCAACAACTCCTTTCGCTTGTTTTATTGTCGTGAATATGTGAAATTTCTTTGCAAACCGTAAAAGATTTGTGCCCTTGATACATCCAAAATAGCTAACACACTTTTGCGCTTGCTTTTCTGTCATCTTGCGGCATCGCTTCTTAGTGGGTTTCTTGTATGCCCGTCTGACACGCAGGAAAACACGCTGCCTGATGGTCACATGGTTACCATAGACACGGAAGCCCATAGTGTCCACAAAGTCTGTCTTGCTTATCTTACGGACGTTCCATGTGGGCTTTATGGTCAGGCCCATCTTGTCTTTCGCAAAAGCGATAATCGCATCGACGGCCTTGTGCATTGCCTTTGCGTTGCATCCAATCAGCAGGATATCGTCCATGTAAAACAGGACGTGCTTTACAAGACGAATCGGCTTGCCGCGCCGTGTGTAGTACATCCGCTCAGATATTTCGTGATAGAGCTGGCTCATATACAGATTGCAAAGATACTGGCTCAGATAGGAGCCAATCGATAACCCTACATCAAAGGTATTTACAAGCTCCCTGACAAGCCAGCGGACATCTGCATTCGCAACGTACTTGTCGATAAAGGCGAGTAGCTTGTCCTGCGGGATACTTGGGAAGCACTTTTGGACATCCAGTTGGGCCACATATTTTGCATCACGCGCCTTCAGCCACTTGCGGACATGCTTCAGTCCGTAGTATGGCCCACGACCGGCAATACTGGCACACTGATACTCACCAATGCGCTTCATTAAGTCTTGCATCGCATACACGGCCACATAGTCATATAGCTGCTGGCTGACGTGCTGGATGCCAATGCGACGCAGTTTGTGATTTGATGCATCGATTTTCTCCTTGTACCATATCGGCATAAAATGCAGTTCTTTCTTTGCCAGCTGCTTTTGCATGTGACGGGCTGCAATCACGATTAGGGCAGGTTTCTCCCCGTTCCGAATCGCGTACAAGATTTCGTCTTTGCTTCTTCCTGTGATGTCAGAAAAGAATCCCAACACATCCCGACGTTTCCACTTTTTACGCAGGCATTCACCCGCACAAAACTCTAAAAATTCAAAATCGAGGATGTTAGCGTTTTTACAATAACGTTTCATACACATCCTTTCTAAGGTCAACCGATTATTCGATTGTTTGCTATACAGGGCGTTCACTTCCATTACTAGCCCCATCCTTCAAGAGCAATTTTCAACCAGCGATATAAAACCGCATCAGTTGAGGAGCCACATTGGCTACAACTTCAGTTGCGAAAGATAGAGCAAAAAATAAGCAAAACAAATAGATACAAACAATCTGCGGCCAAGTAGTTCCAGCCCCCGTTCCCAAGCCTGTTCCTGCAATTCAAGTACGAGGAACCTGCACTCGAGCCATTCCTGAGATTACCGCTGCTCTACCAGTCCCTTATATAAATGTTGATATTCGATTTGTTGCCTCACGCCACCTTGCTTTCAGTGGGGCTTCCCCCTCTGCCGCAAGCGGCATTCACCCCCGGCGCAAGGTGTCAATCGGCGGCCAAGTAGAACCAGCCCCCGCTCCCAAGCCCGTACCCGCACCTCAAGCACGAGGAACCAGCACCCGAGCCACCCCAGAGAGAACCGCCTTGCAGATACTCGCGCAAGTTGTTTTTGCTTGCATTGCCGCCGCCATAGACCATATCGCCAACGCCGGTTCTGCTCCCAGAGCCTTTTGTGGCAGGCCACGTCACGCAAGTTTCAGGGTCAAAGCCAATGTCTCCAATCCACCAGTCACCGGCAGGGAGGTTGCCGACCTTCTTGTACTTCGCCAGAATCTCTGCATCAGTCTTGGTGTGAGCTATGCCAGCGGGGCAGACATATACATCCTTGCCGTTACTGTCATCAAAAGCGAGAACTACATCACTGAAAACTTCGTAACCACCCACAGCATACTCGATGCCCTGCACACGATAGGGGTGCTTAAAATCCGTGTTGCTGACAGGGCTGCCGTCGTGATGCCCGATAACTGCATCCGTTGTGCCGCTGTGCCAGCACATCGTTGTAAGCGTGATGGGCGCGCTTAGAGTGTCGGTAAGAGCGACAGGCATGGTATCAAAGGCATCGCAATCCAGATACACGGCGCTGTTCGTATCATCAATGGCTTCAATCTTGAGGATTTTAGCGCTATCTGCATACTTGTGGATGTTTACAACGTCACGGTCGTTACTGACTGTGTTGCCGCTGTTCTTCGAGCCGTATCCAACAGAAACACGGCTTCCGACTGCTAGATTCTTCGCCTGCTCTGTCGTAACAGGGAAGTAGGTCATTTTCTCACTGCGCTGGATAGCTGCGGAATACTGGAAATTATAGCCCGTACAGCCTGCGTACTTCTCCTGACTGGATTTCACCGCGCACTTGATAGAGTTGAATAGGATTTGCCATGCAGCTTTTTCACCGCCAGCGCCCTTATAGCCAGCTCCCTTTTTGCCGTAAGCTGTAATCAGTCCATAGTACGACTGGTTGCTTGCCGGAACGAGGTCATATACGCTCCGCAGCAAGCCGTCCTCGCCCACACCACTAAAGAACTTAGAGTGAATGACATAGGGGTATACGGTATCGCCGACCTTTGCAACTGCCCACGGAGTATAACCATCGCGAGGAGAATCGGTGATAGACCACAGGATATAGTCAGGATTGCTGTCATCCCACTTGACATAAGGCGTCATCTGGATAACGCCAACGTCCACAGCACCGGTCTTGCGGTAGTTGTCGCTCAGATGCTCAATGGCAGTAGGGTAGGCGTGGCCGGAAGAATCTCTCTTGTAGTTGCAGTTGTACCACTTGAACAGGGGGATGTCTGCATAGTCGTCCTGCCCTTCAACGGTGTCAGTGGACGGTTCACACACAAGACCCACGTTGTCATCCAGCTTCTCACAGGTGACAGTCTGATTTGTGGCAAAGCGCGGAATTTTTACGGTGTAGACCTTGCCAGTGCGAGGAAGCTTAAAGAGCACATCAACGGCGATATCAATAGCGCTTGCAGTGGGAATGCCGAAGTCCAGCACGGCATTGTGCTCATCGCCGGAGTTGGTCACGGTTGGTGCGGAGCCAGCATCAAGGCCAGTCACAGTGCCGACCGCAACTGTGGCGGCAGGGCCAGTGGGGCCAACTTCGCCAGTCTCGCCTTGAGGGCCTTGCGGGCCGGTTTCGCCCTTCTCACCCTGCGACCCCTGTTCGCCACGAGGGCCAGCAGGGCCGACCGGGCCCGTATCACCCTTGTCACCCTTTTCACCCTTGAAGTCGCCGTTTGCAATGCCGTCTTTCAGCTCTTGCAGTCTGTTAGTAGCTTCCTGTGCACTTTGGCCTGCATCTTCTGCGCTGGTGGCTGCGCTCTCGGCAGAAGTGCCAGCATTATTTGCAGCGGTCTGAGCGTCTGCCTTTGCCTGTACAGCCTGCTCCGCAGCCTTCTCAGATAGGATTCGGTTAGACTCCTGCTCCTTGACCCACTGCTGTTCGGTGCCCTTATATCCGTACTTTACTGCGATTGCATACGCGCTATAAGGCCCGATAGGAATTTTTTTACTCATAAGTACACTACCTCCAAAACTCCATGTCCATCGTCTTGCAGCATGACGTCATCGGTCAGATTATCCGACTTGACAAACGACAAGGTGCCGCTGTTATCGTCATCTTCCAAGTACATATAGCCTTTATTTTTAGCCGCCTGTGCAGCAAGCTCGGCCTGCCGGGCAGCTTCTGCCCTGCTTTCACTAGCAGCGCGTGCAAACTTTTCGGCTGCATCTGCGCTGGATGAGGCTTTCTGTGCGCTTTCAGTGGCAGTTCCTGCAAAGGTATCTGCGCTTTCGGCAAATCCAGCAGCATCTTGAGCAGCTTGTCGGGCAGCTTTTGCACTGTCTTTTACGGCATCCACGAACTGCTCCCATGCGGGGGAGTCAGGCTCCGGCATATCGCCCTCTTCAGTGCCGCTGTTAGAGCTGACGCGGTATCTCAGGTCGGCACTGGTGACAGTCTTACTGCCGTCGCTGCCCTCAAAGGTGATGCAGCCATCGCCGGGAGCGGCAGTCACCAGCGCAGGCACTTCCACAGCACCGTCCACCACCAACGACGAAGAAGGGTCTTTGCCGCCCGGGACGTGCCAAAAGGCCCGAACTGCCAGACCGGCCCACTCACCGGAGGGCGTGACCGCCAGCCGATACACCCCTCGGTTTTTGGTGTAGCCAAAGCGCAGCAGCTGCTCATAGCCCGGCACCCGGACGGCACCGTTGGACGCAAGAGATACGCTGAGCTCTATCATGTGGCTGCTCCTTTACTGCTTTTCCAGAGCCGCCCGGGCCCGGTCAAAGAAAAACTGAATGACTTTTCCGATGGTCTCATCGGTGATGGCCCAAGAGATGAGTCGCCCTGCCTTGCTGGAATCGAGAGCGGCCCGAAGGGTCTGTGCGACCCACGCCTTGCGCTCTGCGCCCCGCTTAGTGCCCTGAATCTCGTGCTCTGCCCGGTCGATGAGGTAAAGCACCTCACTGCGCATAGCTGCGCCGTAGCCCAGCCGGATGCCGCCCAGGACATAGAAGATAAAGCCTCCCACCATCAGGATGAGGGCCACCGGGCCCGGGATGACGGACAAAATATTATTGAGTGCTGCCATGATTCGTTACTCCCTTCAAAAGATAGTTTTCAATGTCAGTTTTACTTTTCTGCATTCCTTCGCGGTTATTTCCGGAGAGTTGAGCATCTAGAAGATTTCGCACTCCGTCCAGCGTCAGGCGGCTGATGTCGTCGATTTCATCGAAGCGAGTCAAGTCGCGCTTGAGGGCCGCTGCGTGCTGTGTCGAGACGCTTTCCACCGCACTAAGACGCTTTTCGATGCCGTCCAGCCTTTTGTTTTGGATGTCATCGGGAGCCTGCGCCTTTTTGATGTACTTGTGGATGATGTCCAGCACTTTATCGACCGTGACAGCTCCGGCGCAGATGCTGCCCAAAACGCCCAGCATCCAGAGAAGCGCCTGCTTTTCGCTCATACGCCCTCCCGGAGACGGGTCAAGCCCTTCTTTTCGATGATACGAGGGTAGTTGAGGGTAGTCACGTTGAGGTCTACGCTGCCCGAAATGCCCGGCACGCTGCCCTTGCTGGTATGCTGGTGGGCGTTGTACTTGAAGCTGACAGCAGGAGTCTTTCCGGTGTAGTCCGCCAGCCAGACGTCATAAGGCTTGAGTGCCGCGCCGCCCACGAAAAGGCGGCTGTTAGCGAAGCTGGTGTAGGTGTAGAGCTGAGCGTAAAAGCCCATAGCCTCCACCCGGGCCAGCGCGTAGGCTGTCAGGTCGGTCAAAGCCTGCCGGCCCAGACTTTTGAGCTTATTATCTTCCACGTCCACAGCTACCGGCAGGGTCAGCTCTTTGCCGCGCAGGGCGTCGGCCAGCAGGGCCAGCTCTTTGTCAGCTCCGGTGTGGCTGATGGCGTAGGTGTAGTAGTAGACGCCCACGTCCAAACCGGCGGCCCGGGCGTTGCGGTAGTTATCCTCAAAAGTGGGGTCGATGTACAGGCCGTCTGCACGCTTGGAGAGCTTTTTATTGGTGGATACCGTCTTGAGTATGACACCTTTGTAGCCAGCGGCCTTGACCTGCTTCCAGCCTGCGAGGGTGATTTTGCCCTGATACCGGCTCACGTCGATATAGCGATAGGGCGGCTTACCCTCCCAGCCGGGAGGAGCAGCGCTCTGAGTGCCCACAGTGGACGCCTCAGCAGGTGCAGCGCCAAAGAGCACGGAGAGGATGCGGCTCAGAAGGTCAAGAATCGCTTTCATAAAATCCCTCCTCCACAAGCTGGCTGCGGACAGCCTCGCGCCACTTGGCAGGCACGCTGTCGATGGTGAAAACCCCATCAAAGCGATGGAGCTTAATTTGGGTCACATAAAACTGCACCATATGTATCCTCCTTATGCCTGCGCGGCCAGCAGGTCGAGCATGGCAGCTTCCAGCGCTGCGAGGCGCTCCTCTGCGGTGGGCAGCTGAGCTTTCTCTTCTGCCTTTTTCTGTGCGGCCAGCTCTTCAGCGGTCGGGGGCGGCACAGCAGACACGGTATAACTGTCTTCGCTGTCTTCAATCATCCACTTGGTGTCGGTGTCTTTGCAAGCAGCATTGTGCTTGTTGACAGCCTGCGCCATGGCAGCGTAGGCGTCACACTCTGCCTGCGTAGAGATGGGTTTTTTGAGGGTATAGCCGATAGTGATATCCATACTCTTTTCTCCTTACTTCCATTTTCCAATCGTGAAATACTCAAAAACCGAATTGGCCTTAATTAACGATGTACTATCTCCGTTTACGATTGTTTTTGTAAAGTATGTTGTTGAATGCGCCGTATTTGTGATGCTAACGATAGTACTCCCCCCTGCATCTATGAATTGCTGCGCAAATGAAATGTAATTCGTATTGGAATAGGCCATTGGAAGCGTGAACGTCATTGATGCGTATGCTTTGGGCTGTATATCTTGAGTTAGATTGTCAATTCCCCAGCAAATTTGAATCCCGTTTCCGAATCGGATATATCCATCTCCAGAAGATACAATTATGCCTTTGAATAGGTCTGTTCTCTGGCCTGAAACGTAGTCTCGAATAAAAAGCTCTCCGTATGCAGCCAGCTCCATGGATTTATTGTCAAAAACATTTAAGAATCCATATTCTGGTCCGTCAGCAGGAGTCAGCGTCATTTGAAAAAGGTTCTGATGTGCCTGATTTCTGATGTCCACCTTTGAGCCGTTTGAATTTTCCCACCGTAAACCGACGCTTTTTTGCAAAAAGTTGATATAGCAGGTAGGCAGAATTCTGTCTCCATCCAGGCAAACATCTTTTGTGTTTACGGGTCTGCACATCATCCACTGCTGTCCGATGTGGTCATAGATACCGGCCAGCGCTCCATTGGACGCAACACCAAAGGACGCCGCCATGTTGGTCTGGGTGTTCTGCGCCATAAAGCCGGCGTCGATACCGATGCTGTCGCTGACGGCGGTAAAGTCACTGAAGCCCGGGACATTCCGGGCAGTGATCTGCCCGCTCATCTCGCCGCCGGTCTTGTCCAGCTTGCCTTTTAGTGCGTCTCCTACGGCTTTTGCGTCTGCTGCTTTGCCTTCTGTGGTAAGTGTCTTGTCTATCGCAGCTTCGATCACTCGTGCTACCGTGGCTCTCCGCGTAGAAGAGCCATCCTGCACGATGAGCTGGTCACTTTCTTTGACGTTGCTCGCCTCAGGAAGGCTTGTAATAGGAATCGTAGCCATATATACCTCCTTAGCAGTTGCACCCCACTCGGGTGTTTGCGATAAGTTCTGCGCCATCCGCAGCACAAAGTACAGCGCCATCGGACGTTGCCAGAGTAAAGACGACATTTCCGGATGCCAGCATCATGAGCAGCGGTTCAAGCACGTCACTGGATGTCGCGATAGCCTTTGCCTGCTCGGCAGCGGTCTGTGCATCCCGCGCGTTCTTTCCCGAATCCACAGCATCAGAGCTGACCTGCTCGGCTTTCGCGCTGATCTCTTTAAAAATTTGCTCCGTCTCATTTTTGCGGTTTTCTGCTGCGGTCGAGCTGGTCTGAGCGGCAGCAGCGCTGCCTGCCGCAGAAGATGCAGCACTCTGAGCCAAAGCCGCACTCCCTGCTGCTGCGTCGGCACTGCTCTTGGCCGCAGATGCACTGCTCTTGGCCGCAGATGCACTGCTTTGGACGGCAGCCACGGCATTTAAAGCGGTCCCTGCGCTACCTGCTGCTGCTGCTGCCGAGTTCTGTGCCGCACTGGCACTGGCCGATGCTGTACTTGCAGCGCTCTGGGCGCTGGCTGCATACTGCTCCACATACTCCATGCCTTCCGCGATGCCTTCCCGCACCTCCCGGCCCAGGACTGCCGTGCGGATGACGTTGATTGCTTCTTTAAAAGAGTAAATTTCAGACACCCCCCTTAAGATGATTTTGGCGGATTTGCATTGATATAGCCCGCAGCACTCAGTGCCATGCTGTAGGCTGTGGAAGCCTGCTGTCGGCTGAGGGCCTGCAGGTCACTGAGCGAGTAGAAGCTGGTGCCGAAGGTAAATTTTTTCTTGTCCGGCGCGTCCAGCGGCTCCACGATCTTGGTCAGCAGCAGTGGCGTATCGATGCCGTGGGGCTGCGAGATGATGCGGGTCTTCTTCATCCAGCCCAGACGCTCCGTGTCGATGCCTGCGTCTTTCAGGTCTATGGCGCTGACCTGGATGCCGTCCAGATACCGTAGATTTTTTTGCAGCTCAGCTTTTGCCGCGTTGTAGAGCTTCTGACGGGTCGAGGTGCCATCCAGCACGATGACCCGGGTGATGATACCGTACCTCTTCTGCGCTTCACGGTCATCCGCCTGCTCCTGTATGGTTGACGTGCTTTTGAAGATCCAGAAGCCGGAGGACTGATAGCCCACCGCGATGACGCGGGTAACGATATTTTCAGCCTTGACGTAGCTGTCCAAATTCAGCATATTCACGCCAAATTCTACGGTCTGGCTGTTGGTCTCAGTGATGGAGTCGTCGGTCAGGTAGTCCAGATAGCGGGTCTTACCATCGGCAGAGTACCGCACGACGAAGTAGCCGCCGTATGTATCCGTCAGCTCCGACTGCAGCACATTCCACGTGGTGCCGAAGTTTTTGCCGTCGCCAAAATTCAGAGCTTCGTTGTCAGTCACATCGAAGTCTCGGAGTTCATAGCCTTTTGAAAAGCTTTCGGCTTTCGGGTAGTTGAAATAATATTTGCTGGGCTTTCCAAAGGGTGGGAGCGAAAACGGGGTGATGTATAGCTTCTCTGACTCTTCTCCCGGCCTGCAAATATACTTCGTCCCTGCTACTTTGACCGTCATATCACGCAACACATTTACGTCACTTGTCTGAAAGGTGACTTTCAGCTCCGCGTCATACGTCGCAGGCGTCTCCGTCGTCCGAACGATTTTCAAGATCCAGTCGCCGTTGACATACTGTGACTCGCCCACGGCCAAAGATGGGGAGCCAGAAAGATACCCGAGGCGTCTGCCGTCCTGATCCACAAGATAGTAGTCCCGGCTTCCATCATCATCTTTTTCACTTTTGACCGTGCAGCCCGTGGCCACGACTATCATAAAAGGGTCTACTTTTTCGGCCATGACCGTCACAGTGCCCAACTCAAAGCGTTTATACCGGTCGGTCTGGCCGTTGTGGCTGCTGAGGGCTTTTCCCAAAAATTCCTTGATGGAAAGATTGGTATACTTGTAAGGGGTGAGCGAAGAATCGTTGAGATAGGCCAGCTCGCCCTCACAGTACAGCTTTTGCCGCAGGTAGAAATCCATGTCGTGGCTCATGACCCGGCCACGCCAGAGCGGCACGTCGTCCTGCTCCACTTCTACGATGGTCTTAAGCTTTTGCAGTGCCGAGTGCGCGACATTGCCCAGCGGCAGCGTCGCCTCAAAGCTGCCCGCCTTGCCCGCTTCCCGAGTGAGGCTGGGGCTGATGAGGAGCTGCGCATTGTCTTCCGCTCCGGGGTCGTGGATGCAGGCTTTGGTGTCCCATACGCCTACATCGGTCTGCGTGCCCGCATATACTTTGTAGCTCATAGGCTCTTTACCTTCGTTGGTGCATCATAGATGGTGTCGGTCTCGAAATTGAAGGTATCCCACAGCCAGTCCGCGCCAGCGGCAGCCGTGAGGTTGACTTTGTAGGGATTGCAGATGCCGGTGATGACAAAGACATTTTCCCACCGGTCGCGGCTCTGGGGTGCCACTTTCCACAGGCCCTCCCAGTACCACGATGGGTCATCATCGAAGATGCAGCGCAGCCACTGGCCCTGCAAGGCGTTTTCGAGTGCGCTCTGCACACTGGGCCAGAAGCGTTTCGGCTTCACGCACTTGAGGGTGATGGTGATCTTGCGCTGGGTATAGTGCACTTTGCCATCGATGGATTTGGTCAGATTGAGCAGTCGGTCGCCGAAAGGCACTTTGATGAGCAGGCTGTCGTCTACCTCTGCCTCTCCGACCGTCGTGCCGCCCACCACGAGATAAAGACCCCAGTCCCTGAGGGTGTGATAGTCTCCGAGCTGGACGCCTTGCAATGCCGCCATCAGTTACCCCTCTCTTTCCGTGCGACCCGGGTGCCCAGGTCAGAATCCACTCCGTCCACAAGCGCAGGCTGCATGGCCCCTGCAAGGGCCTGCACACCGTTCGCGTCGATGACCAGCTGACCGGTGCCGATGGCAGGCAAGTGCTCATCCAAAGAGTTGGAGATACGCTGAAGCACGCTGAGCTGCTGCCTGCCGGTGGTGTCCTGTTGCTGACCGCCGAAAGGCGATGTGGTAAGGCCGCTGTAGCGGTTAAGCTGGTCTGCCCGGGCTGAAAATTCGGCCAGTGAGTCGTACACCGGCGTTTTGCTGAAGGGGCTCTCATAGTCGTAGTTGACGGTATCTTTGCTCTTGGACAGCGAAGACAGCGCTACGCCGCCTGCGAGGGCCGTCACGCCGAGGATAGCGGCCACCACGGGATTTGACACGATGAAGCCCACGATGCTGCTCAGGGCGCTTGTAACGCCGCCTGCCATGCTGGAAAAGCTGGTTGCGATGCCTGCCAGCTTAGTGCCCATGCCGCCGGATGCACCCAGACCCTCGATGATCTTCCCGAAGCTCTGCACTGCGACCTTCGCTTCGTTGGCGTCTGCCGTGATACCGTCGGTAAAAATCGACTTAATGGTATCCTTCACGGCACTCAGGCCGCCGCTTGCATATTTTTCGTTGATGGCGGTGAGGGCGTCTGTGGCCCACTTGGAGATGATGTCTCTTTGCTCCTGTGTCACTTCACCCCAAATCAGCTTTACAAAGTCGGCCGCAAGACCCGACCAGTTTCCGCTCTTGAGGTCGGTGAGCACGCTTTGCAGCGTGCCCATGATGCCGTTCTTCCACTTGGTCTGAGCTTCGGTGAGATTTTTGTCGATATGAGACTGCATCTCGGTGACGGAAAGCACCACATTATCACACGTCTGCGTGGTCGTGGTCGTTATTTTTCCGGCAGCGTCAGTCACATTTTTTGTGACTTTTTTGATGGTCTTTTCAACGCCATCCACCACCTCGACCCACGAGTCAGTGATGGTCTGTACCGTCTCTTTTGTGGTGCCTTTGAGCTGCTTGGTCGTGCCGTCATAGACGTTGTAGGTGTTGTCGGCGGTCTCGGTCACGCGCTGGATGCTGCCAACAATGTTGCCAGTACCGGCAAGTATCTCCTGAGAGGTCTCTTTGATGGTGTCGGCCAACTTTTTGGTGTCAGCGGCGACGTGTTTCGGGGCGGTGGTCTTACCGGAAGTGCCTCCGCTGCCGTTTCCATTCGTACCGCTAGGCTCTGGTTCTGTTTTCTCATTCAGCCCATATTGCTCCGCCAGACGGTTTCCATATTGCTTCCAATAGTTGTCATCTTTCTGGCTGCCCTGCTGGTACTTTGTCTCGTCGGTTTTTCCGTTTGCTGCTGCCCACGCCTCATAGCTGTTATACTCAGCGTATCCAGCCTTGCCGAGTGCATGGTTGAGCTTATAGGACAGCTTGTCGAGCGGGCCAGTTAAAGACGCAAGCCCATCGGTAATACCTTGACCGATGGAAGAAACGATATTTTTACCAACGGAAGCCCAGTTTGTCGAGAAAATTTTTGTGATAATAGCTTCCACGATATTTCCGGCTGCATCAATCACGCTTCCTAAAACACTGAGAAGCCCTTCGCAAAGCTTTCCAACCAGCTGTGCACCCTGCTCAAAAATCTTGTCCGCGTTCGCCCACAGTTCAGAAGCGAGTGCCCCCACTGTCTGCACCGCGGCACTCGCAATATCGGGGAGAGTATTTAAAATGCCATCGGCAAGGCTGGCAAGAAGATTCCCGCCGGTCTCTACGATAGTTCCCACGTTTTCAGCAATGTAGTCCGAAAAGCGCTGAACAGCGGCCCCGGCCTGCTCTGCAAGCTGTGGAATATGGTCTGCGATGCCGTTCGCGATATCATTCACAATACTGCCGCCTGCTTCCATCAGACCATTTGCGCCGTACTCTTCAAAAGAAGTTTGCAGCGTTTGCACCCATCCGGCTGCAGCGGAAACTAAATCTCCTTCTACATCTGCAATCCCCTCAGACAGGCTTCCAAGAAGCTGCGACCAGTTGTCCCGCAAAGTGTCAAGACGCCCACTTAGTGTCTGGCTTTGGGTCTCCATTGCATTGTAATAGCGGCCTCCCTCTTCGGACGCTCTTTGCAGCGCTGCGGTCAGAAGGTCATATGTAATGGTCATGCCTTGCACTTCTGCGGTAGATTTTCCGGTGTAGTCAGCCAGAATGCCGTAGATGTCAATGCCTGCATAAGCGAACTGCTTGATGTCGATACTGGCAGCCTTACCAACATTTTTAACCTGTTGCAAATTCTGGGCCATGCGAGAGAGCTCGGCGTTACCACCACCAGCGGCAGAAACCGCGTCGCCCAAAGCAAGAATAGTTTTTCTTGCCTCTCCTGCATCGACGCCCGCAGAAATCAAAAGCTGATTTGCCTGTACCAGAGATGCGACATCAAGTGGCGTGCGAGCCGCATCCTCCTTGATTTGCTGCAATGTTTTTGCCGCTTCCGTGGCACTTCCCAACATATTTGTAAATGCAGTCTGATATTTTTCCATCTGCTTGTTGTAGGAAATGCCTGCGCTTACCAGACTTGAGCCGATGGAAATGGCCTTTTCTGCCACAGATACAACAGCTGTTGCCAAAATCTGAGCTTTCGCTGCGGCTGCGGCAAACTGCTTTGCCATATTTTCCGCACCACTTCCGGCTTTATTTGTGCTCTGCTGCATAGATTTGGCGGCGTTTTGCATGGTGTTTTTGGCCTTATCGACGCTTTGCTCATACGCTGATGTGTCCAATCCTATCGTCGCCATCAGCTCAAAGAGTTTCAGTTTTCCTCACCTCCATTCAGGCCATTTTTGATTCTCTGTATCACTTCATCGGCGCTCTGCTGCGGCTCTGCGGGGCGTGGGGCGATGATTTCGGCCACACGGTCGGCCCAGCGCTCTTCTACGCCTGCAAAGCCTGCCAGCGCGTCCGTCATGTATGCCCTGTAGCTCAAAGCAATGGCTTCCTGCCGCCGGGCGTTCATGATGTGCTGGATGATGTAGGGCTTGCCGATGAGCCGCAGCATATCGAGCCGAATGGATGAAGTCAGGCGTCGATACTCGTCTGGCCCAGCTTCACCAACGATAACAAAAAATCCAGCACGTCCTTGTCCTCGATGGTGGCAGTGATAACGCGCAGGGTCTTAAACGGGGTCATGGCCTCGGGCTTGCCGTCTTTGTCCACGTCCGGCTCGTAGAGCAGAGGCAGCAGCTTGGCGGTAGCCTCTGCATTCTCGAAGAACAGACTTTTTGCCATCGCCTTGAGATTTTTGCGGCTCTGCTCTTCCCTCTTCTGCTTCTTTTCCTCTTCGGTCTCGCTGCCGGTCAGCACCGGCATGACCTTGCGCAGCTCCATGACTTTGGTCTTGGTCAGCAGGTCAGAGACCGCGTCAGAGATAAGCCAGCAACGGCGCAGAAATTCGGTTTCGTTCATCTGGTTCAGAGTCTTCATGCGTTGTCCTCCTTATGCAGCTTCACCGGCGCTGTAGTAAAATTCCATCGGCACCACGTCACTGCCCAGACGGGGGCAGCCGGTCAGGGTGACGGAAATGTTGCCCTTGCCCTTGTCGGTGGTCTTGAGGGACAGACCGCCTGTGGAAATCGCGTTCATCAGCTTGACCGCCACAAAACCGCCGCCGATGAGGTCTCCTACCCACCAGATGTCGTTGAAGTCGCCGCTTCCGGTCACAGGTTTCAGGTCAAGCCGGGGTGTGGTCTTCTTTGCGGCAGTGTCCGCAGCACCAAGCGCCAGCTTGATGACCTCGGGGGTGGTGTTCAGAGCGGTAAAGGCCAGCGTACAGTCGTAGTCCTCAATAAGCATCAGTTCTGCTGTGTTTTTCTGCGCGTTGTCCACGTCATCGCCCAGGTCGGTAAAATTGGGCTTGCACTCTGCAGTGATGCCGCCGGTGGTGGCACAGATAATGTCGGCATCCTGCACCTGAGTAACGCCATCGGGGTCGAACTTGTTCAGCACGATGCCCGCATTGATCTGCATGGATTCGAAAGCCTTCTGGCTGATTTTGGTAAATTTTCTCGCCATTCTTGCTCCTTTCTTCACGGGATGAGCCGTGTAAGCTCAAAAATGAGATATTCGCACAGATAGCCCTCAGGCGGGTTGTCGAGCGGCTGCGCCCACGGGCTGCCCATGCGCAAAACAATAGCGCCGCCCTCGCAGGAAAGCGTTGTGCTATCCTGCAGGGCCGCGCTGATCGCGTCTTCTGCTTGTAAAATCACCGTCCGGCCTTTGGTGCTCGGATACCAAAGCCGGGCGTGAAATGTAGAGGTTTCGTTCCACCCGCCGGGGATTGTCGGTTGATAGGTCAGGTACGGCAGAGCGGCGCCGGATGGAATATTGTCCTCAAGGTATGCCGGGATGCCAAACCCGCTAAAAAAGCTGTACAGTGCCCGGTTGATACTTTCAGACGGCCCCATCACGGCAGCACCGCCTTTTTGCACTGCACAGCCCGCAGGCCCATGCCGGATTCAGGCGGGGCCTTGCCCTCGTCTGCTGCGCTGGTGACCTGAAGAATCTGCCCATCGCTCATCCGCTTGATGTAGTCCGGGAACGCCAGCGGCACACCGGTGCCCACCAGCAAAGTGTATGTGGATGCTGTAGCCGCCTGCTCCGCCACCTGTGCTTCCACGGTGGTGTCGTGGCGCTCCACGGCTTCAAACTCCGGGCCATCCGTCCAGCCGGACACAAACCCGCCCACGCCGTCCGGCTCATAGCTGCGGGTCTGGAAGCAGAATTTTTTGGTGAAGCTCTGCATCGCGGTGGATGCAGTGAACGAGTTGACCATGTCACATCTTCCTCCACTGGTTGATCTCGGCCCGGTAACGGGCTTTTCCGTCTGCGGGCATACCGTCCGAACCTGTAGCCATCGTGCCTGACCAGCCGCCGAACGACTGCGACACATACACGCCGCCGGAGGGCAGCGCCTTGTCATAAGCGTCAATCTTTTCGGCCAGCGCTACAAAGGCGGGCGGCACTCGCATGGGCTGCACCGTGCCGTTGAAGGTCTCGGCGGCCAGATCGCCGTCCCCGGCCTTGTGCACTCCATCGTTGAAAATGGAGCCGCATACAAGGAAATACTGCCCCGGGACTACCCCGGCGGGTACGGTGTCCGGCTCAAAGGCAAACTCCCCCGCAATGGGGTCGTCCGCCATGTCAAAGAAATTGTGCGTGTAGGCGCACAGCTCGGGGACGGTCATGGTGTACCTCCTTTATCAGCCGGGGTCAGCGGTAGGCTCTTTGTCTGCTGTGGATACAGTCACCACGGCAATACCGTCCAGATACTCTGCCCACAGCTTCATACCCAGCAGCGCGTAGTTTGTAGTGGTGGCATTTTTGTAGTTGTACTCGGTATGGTAGCCGATGAGGTTAGTTTCGCCGGAGACAGTGTAATTTGCGCCCATAGTGGCGTAATCGCGGTCTGCGGGGTCAACGTAGTACAGGTCGATATTCTCCACAGGAGTCGCGATAACCGTCTTCTGGGCGATGTAGTTGTCCGGCAGCAGGAACAAAGTGGAATAGCCGAGGAAGTTCTTCACATAGGTCAGGCCGAACTGGGTCTGTACAGTGATTTCCTTGTCGCCCAGCCAGCCGTAAAAGTCCATGATATTGGCGAAGCCCACGACCTCAGTCACATCCAGATTGTCGTTAGCAAAGCGCTTCAGGACTGCTCCCTTTGCGATAGCCAGACACTTCTGCCATGTCTTCTGCGTGCCCTTCAGTGTGCCGGTCTTCAGGAAGGCATAGAAGTCGTTCATGACCTTCTTCTGAAGCTCGTTACGGAAAGCAGTGTCGGTGCGCTCCACGGCCACTTCTGCGCCGTAGGCGGTGACTGCTTCGATGGAAACGGCCTTTGCGTACTTTTCCAGTACGACATCGCCGTATGCCACAGGCTCGACCTTAGTCTTGGTCAGGGGGATGTCTTCGCCTTCGCCTACGGACGCGCCGCCCTGCAGAGCGCCGTCCACAGTGGCCTTGTAGGAAACCAGCTTGGTGCCGGGAGCCTTGCGGATGGGGCGCATGATGCCCAAGATGGTGCGCAGCGCGTCCCAGTTCTTCTGGAACTGGGTCACGAAATCGATCTCTCGAACAGTAGTGGTGATCTGGGATTTGGTAGTCAGATTGTCAGGTGCTGCCATAGTTACTCCTTTGCTGCAAGCCCGAACGCCTCAGGGTTGGCCGCAATGGCTGCCTGCCGTTCGGTTGCGTCTTTGATGTTGATGATTTGGTCTTTTGTCATTTTTGCGCCGGTGTTGGTGGGCGGGGTGTCCACCTTTGCCCCCTCGGTCTTGGTGTTAAACACAAAGTTGCCCCAAACCTCGTCTTTCAGGTTGTCCATAAACTTCTTTGCGTTTTTCGCCTTGCCGTTTTCGTCCAGCTCCAAGGCGTCAATGTCCGCTCCGGTCATTTTTACGACACGGTCAAAGTACTTTTCATACACGCCGTTGTCCTTCAGCAGCTGCTTGTATTCAGCCACTTTTTCGGCTCTGGTGTCCTTTGCGGTCTGCTGAGCCTTGTAGTTGTTCAGCGCCTTTTCTGCGGCCTGCTTGCCGCCGTTGGCCTCGTCCCGCTCTTTCTCGGCCTGTGTGCGGGCTGTTTTTTCTGCATCCAGCTGGTCTTTGAGCTCGTCGGTCTCCTTGTGCAAGGCGTCCAGAATGGCTTTGGCCTTGTCATCGTTGGAGGTTTCGGTATTCTCCAGAATCGTGCGGATGTCAGCTCTTTTGAGTGCCATGTGATAGTCCTTTCTGCCCTTGCGCGGGCTGCCATGCTTGGCAATAAGGTATTTTGCCGGACGCGCTGCCGGTGTGGTGCCGCCTGCGGGAATCGAACCCGCGTCCGCTGGTTACAAATCAGCAGCTCTACCATTGAGCGAAAACGGCATAAAAAAGCGGCTGACGCTGTGCGCCAACCGCCGAGTATTAAATTTCAACGTGCGAATTGCCCCAATCTACAACGACTTTAACAATGGCCGGGCTCATCTCCGTCGCCTCGTAAAGCATATTTAATTCTTCTTTGGAAACACTGGCTTGACTCCAAAAATCCTCCGGTGTCATTTTTTTTACTTTTGCCAATGCCGCATTTCCTGCGCCTCTTCTTCTCAATTCTTTCAGAAGCCCTAGATAAATGCTTGCAATCCATTGGGCTTCTTTTAACAATTCGTCAATAGAAAGTTCTTCTTTTGGCTTCTGTTCGACCTTGTCTTGAACGAACATATGCAAAAACGTGTCTTTGAAAGAGCGTTTCATACTTATATCTCCTTGTTTCCTTCTTCCACCGCGATCTCTCTCAGTTCGTTAATGTGGTCTTCAACCGCCGGGCGCAGGAACGGGCGGGGTGGAACTCCCCTTGTGAAATGCCATTGCTTGGTTTTCATGTCGTACCAGTACCACGGTTCTTTGCGTCCGTCACCCTTTTCGGCATAAATGCCAGTACCCAGCTCAACATAAATAGGATATGGGGACGGTTGTGCTTCATAGCCGTTTGGCCATGTTCCAGAATCAGACTGTGCATTCGTGCCGATTGTCACGTTTTTTTCTGCATCGTTTACCACATAGGTAATGGAGTTCATCAGACGGGAAGTGTCAACGTGGCGTCCCGCCAGCTTTTTGGCATAGCTCATGACCAACATTCCCCACTGGTCAAGAATGTTATGAACCGTTTCCGTCAAAAGTTGCTTGACGCTCTTGCTGTTATCTTCCAGCTTAATGTCGTAGTTAAATTTCATTGGCATCATCCCCTTCTTCTTCCTGCTCGGCCCAACGTCTTTGGATCAGCTCTCCGTTGGAGCAAACTGAATCCAACACCGCGTCAGCCTGCATATGAGCAGAAACAAGGGCTTTGTCAGACATTTCCATATGGTAATAGCCTGTCATTACTTCGCCTTTGGCTGTAATGCCTACCACCGCAAGCTTTTCAACCTTTTCTTCCTCAATCAGCTTGAGTGCGTCCATAAGCCACGGTGCATATTCTGCGTCAGACATCAAAACATTCATTTTTTCGCTGCTTCCTTTCTGTGTTTGCGTTCTTCCGTCCACCACATTTGCTCTACTTCCGTGCCGCCTTTGGCCTTGTACCACTCGGTATAGGTCATTTCCGGCACGGTCTCCTTGCTGATGTTGTCGCCGCGCTGGGTGTTCCTGCGGGGGTATCTGAGCAAATTGGCCGTCAGGGTACAGCGGCAGCGGTAAACCATCTCCGGCGCGCCGTTGGGGTCTCCGGGGTATTGCAGCTCATAACCCTGCACCTTGAACGGTTCGTCAAGGTCGGCTGTCTCTTGGTCAAGTAGCCTGTGCATCTCGCGTGTACGGTAGTCCAGCGTGCTGTTCCAGCGCTTTTGCACTTCGATGCCCAAAGCCTGCGCATTGCGCATCTGTTGCAATGTCCCGGCGTTCTGCGCCCCTGTCAGCGCCGTGATGGCGTTGTTCATGGCCCAGTGAATCTCGGTGTCAGCCATGCCGTTTACGGCCTGCACAGCGATGTCGTGGACGCTCTTGCCCTGTATGATGCCCTGCATGACGTAGCGGTTGAACACCCGCGCGTCATAGGTGCGGTTGCTCTCGCTCTTGATGCGCTTGTTGGGCACTAGCTTGGGGTTCTCTTTCAGCAGGCGCTTGACAGCTTCGGTATTGTACAAGGTCAGCCCGAACGCCACGCCTGCGGCCTGTTCCAGCTCGTAGAACGTCCAGTTTGCTCCAAAGGCAAAGATATTGTATTGCTCGTCACGGGCAAGCTTGTAGGCCGTTTCTTGGGCTGTGGTGCACGTCTGGGTGATGTTGTCCAGCTTGGCGCGCATCAGCTCGGATTGAAACACCTGATTGCGCAGCCAGATGCGGTAATCTTCTTCGGTGATTTTTCCTGCGTCCAGTTGCGCCCGCTTGTGCTCGTCCAGTTGCTTATATTTTGTAAGAAACTCGGTGAGCTGCTCCTGCATCTCCCTGCGGGCGGTGCCGTACACCCGCAGGATACGGCGGCGCAGGCGGTTCAGCTGACGGGTGGAAATGCGGTCACGGTCATTCTGTTTCATGATGCTGCAAAGGTCAAAAGCGCCCACTTTGCCCACTCTGGCATATCAGCGTTAAAAACACCTTTGACGTAATAAACGCCTAAAACAGTGTCCAAAATTACGCTTGCAATAATAAGTGCAACGCACACGCCAAAGAAAATCCAAAAGGCTTTTTCCATTTTGTCATGTCTGTTCATCCAGGTCGTCCTCTTCATCGTCCACGGTTTCCCTCTCCGCACTCTCTGCCATCAGCGCCGCCTTTGCCTGCTCTTTCTGCTCCGGGGTCAGGTTGGGCAGCAGGTCAATCGCCATATCATTGCCAATGATGGGCGCTTCGGAAATGACCATGCTGACCTGCTCGGCGGTATTTGTGATCTTGCTGCGGGTGAATGTAGGCGAAGCATCCTCAAAGCCTGCCAGTGCGCAAATCTGCCGGATAAACGGCTTGAGCTGCGCTTCAAAATCGTCCGCGTTGTGGTTCAGTGGCTCATATGCTGCGTCCAGATGGTCGTTCGTGCTGTCTGCACTTACACAATGCACATCAAGACCGCCGAAGTCCTCATACACACGAGTGTGCAGCAGCTCCAGCAGTGCACTGCGTGCCGTCACCGGCACTTCGGTGGTGTACGGGGTGATCTTACCGCCCTCGCTGGTGTCTGCGCCTGCAATGTGGTACAGATTCAGCTTGACAAGGTGCTCCTGCAACTCGTCATCCGTCATGCCGTTGAAGTTCTCGCACAGCCAATAAATCTGCGCACAGTCCTGCAAGTCGTTGCAGAAGCCGGACATGACCAGATCAGTGTTGTCGATGTAAGCTTTCAGTCCCACAAGGGTGCTCTGGTGCAGATCAGACCCCCACAGCGGCACAATGGGCAGACTGCCATAGTTCTGTCCTTCTACGCTTTCCAGACCGCCGCCGGGTGTGGTGACGGTCACGCTCTTGTATGCTTGCTTTGGCGTAGTCTCTTCCATCCTGCGGTTGATCCTGCCCTCGGTGTACTCGGTAAATCCATCCTCTTCGTAGAGAATGTAGTGCATATCCGTGTCAGGGTTCAGCCGCCAGAACCGCACGCCGGCCCGCAGCAGGCCGGACTTTTCGTCATACAACGGCGCAAACTCGGTCAGCTTGAACACCACCAAATGATCGTTGTTCCAGAAGCCGAAGCTTTCGCCGTGGATCAGTGAAAAATACCCTGCTTTCTGCACCTGTTCGTCAAAGTCTTGACCCAGCCGGTCTTTGTCTACGTCATCGGCAAAGGTCACGCCGTTTCCCAGAGAGTAAGTCGCTCGCTGCTTGTTCAGCCGCCGGAACAGATTACTCTTGACCATGTCCGGGCGGGGAATGTTTGGGCGGGTGTTCTTGGAAAGACGCTGCAGCATCTGGGCATAGGCACGGGAAAAATCCTCCGCGCCGGGGTTCCGGTTTGCGTCGTACAGATCGGCGCTTGCGGCTTCCTTGTACGGTGCAGAGCCGCAATGCTGCTGCACAAAGCTCCGCACGAACTCTGCTTGCCGCCCGGCTGCCTGTTCCTGCTGGAACGTCTGAAATGTGTATACAGTGCTCAAAATCAATCCCTCAGTTTTACAAGGCGCTTTGTGCGCACGAAATAGCGAATTGCGTCCATGCAATGGTCGTTGACCTTCAGCACGGTGTCGTCTTTGTCTGGATCCCAAGCGTACACGCCGAACTCGTCCAGTGTGTGCTTGCAATCCTTGTGTATTTTCAGCCGCCCGGTCTGCAGCATGGTCTGTACGTCCAGAATGCCGCTCAGAACATCGTTGTTTGCCGGTGTCTGTGTGAATCCGTTCTTGCGCAGCTCTGTAATGAGCGGCAGTGCGGACGGGTCAACGATCACGCGCTCCGGCTTTGTGCCGTTCAGCCACCCTTTCAGGTCTGTGACATACTCGCCCACGGTCTTTTGCCGCTTCATGTCTCGGCCGCTGTAGTAATACTCGCGGGCCACGATCCAGCAATCCACGTCCGCTTGTTTCTGGATCAGCAGAAAAACCGTTGCGTTCTGGGTGCCGAAGTCACACGCAACATAGGCGCTGCGCTCGGAAATCTTTGGCAGCTTATCAATGACGTGCTTTTGTCGGTCAAACATGTCATAGACAAGGCCCTCGGCCACCGTCCACAGGCCAAGGATATAGCGCTGATAAAAAACGCCGCTGTACTGGCTGCGGTATCTGGCTTTGATGTCCTCGGAAAGTGACAGGTTATCCTCCATCGTGAAATGGAGATACATCATCCTGCGGGAACGGCACTTGCGCACCCACTCAAGATAGAACCAGTGCTGCGGGCTTCCCGGGTTGCAGTTGAACCAGAATTTTGACCCGGTGACAGAGCATCGGGCTGTAGCCTGGTTGACAAAGCTTTGCGGCATAAGGGCTACTTCATCGAAAAATGCACCCGCCAGCGTTATGCCCTGTATCAGGTCTTGGCTGCTCTCATCTTTGCCGCCGAAGAAGTAAAATTCGTTGGTTTTGCCGCCCTTACTGACGGTCATGCAGTTTTCCGCTCGGTGCTCTTTGACGTTGTAGCCACGTGCTGCAAGCTGCTGTTTGAGCGTGCCCAGCACATTACGCCGGAAGCTGGCAATGGTCTTGCCACACATGGCGAATTGCTGGCCGTTGAAGCAAGTCATGCCCCACTGGACGAAGGAAAAGCTCATTGCGAAGGTTTTACCCGAACGGATAGCGCCGTCCGCAATGATTCCGTTGTAGCCGCTGTATGTGCTCTGCGGAGCCCACCAGCTCAGAACTTGCTTTTGCCGCTGGCTGAGTGCTTTCCAGCGGAATCCGTTACTTTTCCGCATTGTTGCTCTCTTCCTCCGGCAGCATATCCGCATCATCCGGCGGGCTGAGGTCTGCGGCAGCGTTCAGAGCGTCCAGCAGGCCATCGTCCGGCATATCGGTGTTGCCCTGGTCGCCCAACATGGCAAACTTGTCCACGATGGTTCCAAAGGCAGTGGAAAGTTGCGGAAGTGTGGCCTCCGCGATTTTGTCCGGGTCTGCCATTGCCTGCAGGTACAGCCCGAGAAGGTTCTGCGCCTCCTCTTTCTTGCTTTCCAGATAGGAAAGCATGTCCTGCGTGTTCTGCTCTTTTTTTAAGGCGCACAAATCCGCACACTGAGGATTATCTTTTACGATTTTTCGCACGGTGCTTTCTGCCACATCGTTCAGCTTTGCGGTTCTGGCGTAGCTCTGCAGCTGCACATAGTCGGCAACGATCTTCTTTTTCTGCTTATCTGTCAGCCGCTTCGCACTCACCGCCACCACCTCTCTGAACTCGTGTAAAAGAAAAACCGCCCGGAAAATCCGAACGGTCAGAATATCAAAATAAGCGGCCCCATGTCGGTACGGAACCGCTGCGCCCGGAACTTTCGCGGCCAGGCGCCCCGCTATTGCATGCGCCCCCTCTTACAAAGGCCGTGCAAACTGGCACTCCCGGCAGGCCTCAAACCTGCAACCTACGGTTTTGGAGACCGCTGCTCTACCACTTGAGCTACCGGAGTATAAAACGCCGCCCTTGGACTCGAACCACCCGGTGATATTTCAACCGAGACGCGCACCGAACTGCGCTCAGGCGGCCATATAAAACAGCCCAGGTCTCCGCCGGGGCTGTTGGTTGACGCACATCCCTTCAGGAAGTCTACCCACACCCTCAGGGATTCAAAGCTTTCTCACCGCACGGGAGGTCATACGTGCAACTTTGTGGGGGATGAGTCCATGCGTCTGCGGTGCAGGTCTGAGGATTCGAACCTCACAGATGTGCTCTCATCTGGATGCTCCATGTAACGGCCCTGCATAGAAGCAGTCCGCGAAACGGAAGTAAGGAGAACGGGGCATGAACCCGCCAGGAAAGAAACCGTTCCGGAGACTGCGTGCAAGCGGCCACCGCTGAGCGCTGAACCGCTTATAGTGATTTTAGCCGTTCTAACAGTGAATCTCAAGGGAACAACGGTGGAATCATGGTGGAATCATGGTGGAATTTTACAGTGAGTCCCAATACTGTGCAAGAATGCAGATGGCTCTCTGCATCGATTTCTTAACCGTGCTCACATCCACGCCTTTGCGGGCCGCAAGCTGCTCATAGGTCACAAGCTGGAAATTTTTGCGGCTGTCGGTGCTTGCACAATCCAGATAGTAGCCTTCTAGAAATTCTGTCATTCTGCTGGTGTAGTGCGGGTCGTTTCCAAGCGGCCAGAGGATGCGCCTGTAAGCTTCGTCTTTGCGGAGTCTTAGTACCTCTTTCCTCTGTGCAAGCTTTTCCTCTTCCTCTGCGATACGGGCAACGGCGGCTCCGACTTTATCTTTTGCACCGGTGCCGCCGGGCATACCGGACAGGCTTGGCGTGATTCCGACTGCCGCTTCTCTCCACCGCTTGATTTTGTCCTGCTGGTCTGCCTCTGCTTGCGTCATGCTGCGACAGACTTGCAGCCACTCCCGAATCTCCCGGATTTTCAGCTGCTCCGGACTTTCCGGCTTTTCACTTTCAGGTGTCAATGTGCGGATCATGTGTTCTCCTTTACTGTGTGCTGCATCCAGAAATGTACGGTGTTGAACTTTGAGACTTCCTGTATCGCGTCCGTTTCTTCCGGCTTAAAAAACAGAGTCTTCAGCCAACTGGTCTCTTCCGGCGTGAATCTGCGTCCGCGCTTCATGGGCTGCACACTCACATGGTCGGCAACATCACCACGGGTCATTACCACCGTTGCCCACGGCTTCCCGAGGCGGTAAATGTAAGCGCCCTGCCCGATAAACGGTAAAGGCCGTGCCCGCATGATGTTGGGCTGGCTGAAAATTTCCTCAAGAGATTTCATGTGTTTTCCTCCATTTCTTCAATCTCGATTTCCACCCGTGGGTTCTTCCGGTCAATCTCCACCCGGCTGCCATCGTGCCCGGCGACGATTTTGCTGTTATCGTCTGCCAACACCCGGGCTTTCACCAAGATGTCCGTTGTAGCCTCGATAAGGTTTGCCAGATCGACCCGGCGGGCGGTTTTCATGTAGTAGACGCACTGCACGTTCACACGGGCAGAGAGGGGACTGTACGGGCGTTTTATCTGCCACAGGCACTTTTCCTGATAATCCACAAAAGCCTTGCTAGGGGCTATGAATGGCGTCTTTCTGCCGCATCTTGTGAACTTGTACAGAATACGCTGGCTGTTTTTCTTGGTGACGGGGTTTCCGTAAAGGGTCAGGTGCATTGATTACCGTCCTTCTTGTACGCCATCCAGAACGCATTATTCAGCTTCTTGCATACAGCATTATCTTTTTTCGCCTTTCGGCCTTTTGCAATGCGTTCGCATAGGTCGATGTAATGCTTCTGGCAGTAGTTCTTCCCCGGAATTGCCATTCTGGCGCACCACTGGCACTGACCCGTTTCCTTGAAATGCCTTGATTTCCGAGAATGCCATTCACGATTCCAGCGGCGGTATTTGATGGCGCATTCTGCACACATCGTCTTGCCTAGCTCGGCTTTGCGTTGACCACATCGAAAGCAGATTCCAGCAGCTTTCAGCCGTTCTCTGCGTTCTTTCTGGTAGGCGTTTGCTGGTGCTCGGTCTTTGCTCTGGTAGCGGATTCTGTCTCTTGTCCGATGCTTTTCCAGGCATTTATCACATGATACTCTGCCCGGCGCAGCTTTTGCGTGTCCACAGATGGGGCAGATTCCATGCTCTTTGTACCAGACGTATTCTTCATGATTCGGCACGGGATACGCCGCCTTCCAGCATTTTCAGGACATCTTCTGCCGTGCAATAGCCCATTACGCCACTGTGCCCAAGTAAAGGCTTGCCCATGACCTCCAACAGTCCATCTTTCCATCCGTAGGAATATGGCGTACAGATTGCATCCCAGCAATATTTGCCATCTTCTCGCACAACGATCTGCGTTCCGTCCACGTATTCGTGGTCGTAGGTGTGCTCAATGCCCATCTCCGTGAGGGCAGCGTCCAGCTTATCCATTTCGGTCATTTCTTCATCATCCCTTCCATCGCCAGCTGCTCGCACTGCTTTTCGTTTTCGGTTTCATCTGTCTGCTCCTCCATTCGCACCCATGTACTTCTTTCTGCCCCGCTCCCGGTGGCGGTCCTCGTGGTCATAGCGGTAGACAACGCCCCTGTCGGTCATCCGGCGGGTGTAGTCCAGTTCCTCGGCACGCTGGCGCTTGTACTCGGTGTACTTCTCGCAGTTGTCATGGCAGGCCGGGTGCCGGTCGGGGCAGTCCTTACAGCAGGTGCAGGTCATGCCAGCACCTCCGTCCTCTTGGCCTGAATGTCCGTATACTCCGGGTACTTGTCCCGTACCTCTTCCACAGCGGCATACTCCGCAGCGCTCTGGCTCGTGGCCCACATGCGGTAGGTAAGCGCGGCGTCTCCCTGCGGGCCGCTGCACGCAACGATGACTTTGTATCTAGGCACTCTGTGCATCTCCTTTCTTCTTCAGTGAACGGCGGTGGGCGGCGTTCTTGAGAAAATCACCGGCCTTTTCCGCCTCCTCCGGCGGGCGGGTGGCCAGAAAGGCCTTATTGCGAGGGGCGCTGACGGGCCTCTGCCGCTCTTTGTCCCGGGCGATCCATCCGGACGCCGCCGCCTTCCAGCTCTTCATGGGGTTCTTGCCCACCTTCCAGCCGTTGGACTCGTAGAAATCCAAGAACCTCTCCGCCTGGGCGTCCGTGCCGCCCTTCTCGGCAAAATAAGCTTTCAGCTCATCCATATCCGGCGGATGGAACCGGGTAGACTTCGTGGGGGGAGTCAGCGCGGAAGCGCCTATATTATTAATAGAAACAGAATCAGATTCAGAATCAGATACAGATAAGGCATTTTTGCTATTGGCAAAATGGCATTTGCTATTTTTGTTATCGCTTGCTATGCCTTTACCATCTTGCGCCCAACGCTTCATAGCACCTCTTTTTCCAGCTTCCCGCCGGGCGGCAGATGTGCTTTCGTACTTTTCACAGTTCATGTCATCGAATGCTTTTACGGTTTTCCACATCAGCCGCATAGAACGATCATCGAAGTTTGGTTCAACGCCGGTTTCAATATAGCTGGCATAAGCACGAACGAACTTTCCAAATTCCTCATCTGTCAGCTCCTCCATGGTGTGAACGTGTTCGAGCAGCAGGATAAAGCTGCTTCTCTGGTTCATCGTGTCGTTTCACCTCCTTCCGTTTTTCGGCACGCCCGTATAGCCGGATAGCACAGCTTTATCATCACTTTTGGGCGTTCTTTCTGAACGCATCGGACGGGTCACAGTCCGTCAAACCGAGCAAATAGTCAGCAGTAGTCCCATAAAGCCGGCAGATTGCCACAAGCGTTTCAAAAGTCGGTCGTGCCCTGCCTTGCTCGTACATCGAAACAGTGCCTTGCGCAACGTACAGCTTTTGACCAAGTGACTTTTGTGTGTCTCCGCTCAGCTTGCGAAGCTCCTTCAGGCGTTCGGAAAATACATCTTTGCTCATGTCAGAACGGAAGATCTTCGCTGTCATCGATCAGGGCAAAATCATCCGCACTGCCCTGCGCATACTCAGGAGCAGCCTGCGGGGCGCTCTGCGCGGCGTTTGCTTCGCGGGCATAACTTTCCGTCTGCTCATCAAAGCTGCGTGCAGCGGGCTTGTCTGCGGCCTTCGCGCCTGCAAAGCTCACTTGTGATGCCAGAACTTCGGTGGTGGTGCGGTTATTGCCGTTCTTATCCTGATACTGCCGGGTCTGCAGGCTGCCCTCAATGGCGATCAGACTGCCCTTCTGGAAATACTTGCAGACGAACTCTGCCTGCTGCCGCCATGCCACGATGTCGATAAAATCCGCCTGCCGCTGCTCACCCTGCCGGACAAAGCTGCGGTCGCAGGCAATGCGGAAGCTGCACACGCTGGTGCCCTGAGTGGTGGTCTTGAGTTCCGGGTCTGCCACCAGACGGCCCATGATTGCTACCACGTTAAGCATGAATCATTCCTCCATCTTCTTTGGTTGCTTCTTGGCGCATTCCCAGCAGAGGATACGCCCATATTTTTCTTTGGTTTCTTTTGCGATTTTGGTGTTGGAAATGCGATTGCCTTTGTACATGACGTCCTGTAACGCCTTGCCGCAGCATGCACAGGTAAGAAGCATCTTCATGTTGGCGGCAGCAGTCACTTCCGGGTCGGGTGATTTCGCCGCAGGAGGTGGGGCCAGGCGCGTATACTTGGTAGTGTCTGCGTCCCAATACACATCTGCACCGATGCCCAGGGCCTTGCAGGCCACGCTCTGAGCGTCCGTATAAGCCTTTTTGTAGGCGTCGTCATCGGTGGTCAGCCCGCTTTTCTCCATCGTGATAAGCATGGAGCCGCCAACACCGGGAATAGGGGAACTCCACTTTTCCCCGCCGTCCTGCCGGATGTACAAGGCGGTAAAACAGTGCACCACAACTTCACCCTTTGCCCCCATCTTCTCCTCAAATACCGGAGGGTCAAACATCCAGCCGATGCCGGCAGGGCCAAAAAGCTCGGTGAGCTTTTTGATGCGCCACATAGGGTTGATATCCGTCTTGCCCTTGAGCCGACCGGCAGGAATGGGCCGTTTGGCTTCTTTGGGCACCTCCTTGGCTCTGTTATAGATGCTCATTTTATCCATATCACTCATGATGATATTTCACCTCTTCCATGCCATGCTGGCGGCACAAATCTGCCAGCCAGCCAAGCCCGGTATTATAAGCAGCCTGCACGCTGCCCATTGCATCATCGAGTCCGCCGGTCTGGGTGGAACTGATGAGCGGAAAAATGTCTGCTGCGTCCGCCAGCGCTGTCACGACTTCCAGTGAAGATGCAGCACGGCCAAGTCCGTATTCTGCGTTTGAAATGGCACGTGCATATCCCGCCGGGGCAAGGCCGCTGTCGAGTCTGTCAGGCTCAAGACGGTCTCTTGCATCTGAGTCCAGCATCATCTGGCTCACGGTCATAAGACAGGCAGCACACCTTGCAAAATCGGCAGCTGCCTGATGCTTGAGGGCGAGATGCCATTCCGGTACGCTGGCGGCATATTGAAGAATTGCCTTGCGGCGCTCATTCTGCTCTAAGCCCATGTAAATCACCTCTGATAAACTTTCTGCCGGTGCTCGTCCGTCACGACATACAGACGGCCCGGATTCTCTGCCGCCAACTGGTCTGCGTACTGGATGCCCGCCAGGGTAGTCGGCATGGGAATCTCATTGATAAAACGCAAATTTGCGTCAAAAATCAGCACGGTGCTCATGTTTTTCTTCTCCTTCTCATGGATATGCCGCAGCCGCTCAGGCTGGCGCTTATGCCAGCGGATCTCTGCGGCACGCATATATTTGCCGTTCATTTGATTGTATCCTCCGCATCGTGAAAGGCCGTAAGCAGCCCATCTGCTGCCGCACTGTAGACCTCTGCCTTTTCCCGGCAAATGACCCGCAGCCAGATATCCTCTGTAAGCGCGGCCTGTGTCGCAAGCCGCGTGGCTGCTTTTAAGTACACTTCGGCTTGTTGTCGAATCAGGTCTTCCAGCTTCATGCGCCTTTCTCCTCATCCCGCGGATATTCCGGGTTTCGGGCGTGGCTGCGGACGATTTTACCGTATCCGGTACCTTTGTAGTGCTCGTTCTCATCGTGCATGATCCAAAGGGACAGGCCCAACCCCATTACGGTAGCCAAAAGGAGCCACGGCGCAGCCTGAGCAGCTTCTTCCAACTCCCAGCCGCCCCAGTAAGCCAGAGCGGAAGCGGTGAAAGCGCAGGCCCAGCGGCCAACCTGAACGGCCCCGATAAGAGCCAGAATGGAAACTCCATTCAATACAAAAACGGTACGAATCATCGATTTACTTTTCATTATTCGTTGGGCTCCTCCTGTGTATAGACCTTTTCAAGCTTGTAAAAATCCTTTACCCACTCCATGAATCTGGCGCGGGAGATGTCAGGGCAAGGCTCTTTCGTCCCTGCCGACGGAACCGACCAGCTTGGAAAAAGGCCGGCCTGGATCTGTGCACCTAAGACTTTTTCGGTCTTCTGGATATTGTTATCCCTCAGTATTTGGACGCACTCCCCTATCCGCATATTATTCGGTTTCATTGCTTCTTGCCTCCTTCTTTGCTGCCAGGCCTGTCGCGGTTAAAGCTGCACAGTGCATTTTTCACTGCTCCGCCTCCACAAACTCACCATTTTTGAGGGTGTACCAGATGTTTCCTTTGATAGTGGAGCCATCAACACGGGCCATTTTCGCCCACAGAAGATTGCCATCATCGTCGTACTCTGTCAGCACCAGATAGCAACCGAGAGCACCTCGTGCTTTGCTATGCATACCGTTTACAACGGCAATGCTGTCTTTTCCGCTGACTTCTGCCGTGGAGCAGTTGCCGGACGCTGCACCCGTGGAGTAGTCGCCGGACGCTGCACC
>ERZ808245.131-NODE-131-length-43703-cov-4.154051_pt1 | contig 43703 bp, 30 predicted proteins | sample MGYA00521243_ERZ808245 | MGnify/ENA primary metagenome ERZ808245 (study PRJEB31516, sample SAMN03275576) | gut metagenome | biome: mammalia-associated habitat; material: feces | host: Papio cynocephalus | place: Kenya | collected 2012-07-07 ... | reverse complement strand
TTGCCTTCCTCCGGGAGGAAGGTGGCACGCGCAAGCGTGACGGAAGGAGCCTGCGGGACTGAAAGTCTGCACATTTTTCCTTTTTCGCAGAGTAGTCGGACACTGATAGGCTGCCCTCTTTCCAGGAGGGGAGCTGTCGCCGTAGGCGACTGAGGGGTGTTGAGATTCGGAAGGAAGTAAATCTGTGGCAGAGCAGCTGCAAATGAATTTCTGCAAATTTGGGATTTTTCAGGACAATCCCTCAGGCGCTCCGCGCCAGCCGCCCTTACCGCAAGGGTGCCATGGGTTGGTGCGATTTTCGGCTTTGTACCGCAGAGAAAGCGAGAACAAAAGCCAAGGCTTCAAAACGGAAAACAGCGAAAAACCGAAAGTCACGCATTCTCCTTCAGTCGCTCCGCGACAGCTCCCTCCCGGAGGGAGCCTATGTTTGTGCCGGACTTTTCCCTTTGCGCCACAAATGGTTTTTGCAAAACTACGGATTTACATCGGCAAAAAATTTACAGAAAAATCAATACTTTTTTCTAAAAAAATGGTATACTATAATCAGAAATTTTTTCGGGAGGGACAACCATGGAAACAGCGGCACGAAAAAAACGGGCATTGGTGCTGGGCGGCGGCGGATCGCGCGGCGCCTATGAGATCGGCGTATGGCAGGCGCTCCGGGAAATGGACTGGCAGTTTGACATTGTCACGGGTACTTCGGTCGGCTCGATTAACGGCGCGATTTTTGCTACGGGAGAGTTCGATGTGGCCGTCGAGGTCTGGAAAAAGCTGGACAACAGCATGGTGTTCAACGTGGAGTTGGACGAAAGCGTGGACATGAAAACCAAAACGGCGCTGGTACTGAAGAAGCTCGCGGGCGATATGGTGAAAACCGGCGGCGGCGATGGAGCGCGGCTGCGGGAACTGCTCACGACGTACATCGATGAAGAAAAGGTGCGCAAATCGCCGGTAAACTACGGGCTTGCCACGGTGGATATCAGTGAAATGAAGCTGTGCGAGATGACCAAAGAAGAAATCCCCGAAGGAAAGCTGGTGGACTATATTCTGGCAAGCGCGTCGATTTTCCCGGCGGTGCGTCCGCAGAAAATCGACACGCAGACCTACGTGGACGGCGGGCTGTTTGAGCAGATGCCGATCGATCTTGCCATCCGTATGGGCGCAGAGGACATCATTGCCATCGAGCTGGACGGCACGGGACTGTTTCACAAAACCGCACCGGAGGGTGTGCGGGAGCGACTGTTGAAGCCAAAGTGGGATCTGGGAAGCGTGTTTGTGTTTGATACGGCACAGGTGGGCAGGAGTATGCGCTTCGGGTATCTGGACGGCATGAAGCTGTTCGGGGTATTCGACGGCGAGTACTATGCGTTCATCAAAAACACCTGGCTGCCGCTGTTCAAGGCGCGGCGCGCGAAGTTCAACAAGCTGTGCGACGCGTGCGCGGTGAATCCGACGGCGGGGTATCGCGGATTTTTGGAGAAAAAAGCGTCGGACAGTTTGAAAAATGCGCTGCGTCAGCGCGGGGTGAGCGGCACAAAGTACGAATCGGTGATGCTGTGCGCGGCGGAGCTTTGCGGTGAGATTTTCGGGCTGGATCCGACGGTGATTTACAGCGCCGAGCGCTTTACGGAGCGACTGGAGGAAAAGGTGATCGGATATTCCGTGGAAATCCGAAAAGTGCTGCGGCGGCAGAAAAACGGATTGCCGGAGATGCTCAAAATGCTGTCGCGCGAGTTGAGAACGGTGATTCTGGCGCGGCTGCTGACCAACAATCTCAACAGCGGCAAGCCGTATTCCTTCGCACCGATGGCAACGCTGATGCCGAACGAATTTCTGGCGGCGCTGTTTGTGGCAACGGTGATCAATAACGACGTGTACGCGGAAAAAGAGAACGCATTGCTTCAGGAATGCGGAGAATGAGAAAAGGCGGTAAAAACTTTTTTTACCGCCTTTTCTTAAATTTTTCACGCATCTTTCAGAGAAGAATTGACAGTATCGTGGAAAATATGGTAAAATCAAGAAAAAAGCAAATTGTGAAAGGTGACAATATGATTCAAACTTCTCCCATATACCCTCAAATCAAACAAGATTTTACCTATACCGTCCGCGTTCTTTCCGGTGAACAGGAGCTTTCGCTGCCGGTGTATAACGATATCCGCCATGCCAACCATTACAACAGCAATTCCATGAACGCCGAACGGGACAAACGCTTCTGTGCGTTTTCTTTTTCGGGCGAGGCGACGGTGGAAATCACGGTGCATACCGATTTTTCGTCGTTCGTGATTGCACCGTCCGACGATAAACCGGAGAGCCGGGTAGAAGGCAATGTCATCCGCGTGAAAATTGACAAACCGCGGCAGATCGTCCTGCGTCTGGATGATGACGACGACAGCACGCTGTCCGTGTTTGCGGACGCGCTTGAAACAGACATTCCCGACCCGAACGGGGAGCAAACGGTGCTGATCGATGCCGACAGCTACGAGCCGATCAACGGCGGGGACTACCCGTCCGGCACGCTGTTTTACGTCACGACCGGTTTTCACGACGTGCCGCGCCTGCTTCTGATGAGCAATCAGCAGCTGTATATTGCCCCCGGCGCGGTGCTGAATTCCCGCGTGCGCGTGGACGAATGTCAGGAAAATGTGAAAATTTTCGGGCGCGGAATCCTGCGGGATTACAACGACACCCGCGCCTTCAATTCCAACACCGACGAGCGGTTCTATTACCTCCTCACCCTCGGCAACAGCTGGGAAGAGGGAAAGATTTGCCGCAATGTGGAGGTCAAGGACATCATTCTGCTGGATCCGACCTCGTTTTCAATCGTATTCTTGGGCGCGCAGGACTGCCTGGCGGACAATGTAAAGGTGATTGCGGGCGAAATTTCCACGGACGGCTTTTCGTTCTGGGGAAACACAAAGCGGATCACGATCACAAATTCGTACCTGCACGTGGCTGACAACCTCTTTGTCTGCGGTGCGGGCGGAATGTGCGATGACATTTACTGCGAAAACTGTATGCTCGGCACGAGCATCAAGCTGTTTTTCCCGCAGGGGTTGATGGGAAAGAACAATGTGTTCAGAAATCTGCACGTGTTCCGTGCCACGATTTTCTATGAGGCAGTCGGCGGTTATACGGGACGGCTGTTTGCCGAAAATGTGTCGGCGATCGATTGCACGGACACGCTGTTTGTCAATACGGGAATGAGCATGAGCGGCATTGTCCCGCGCGAGTTTGAACTGAAAAACGTCACGCTTCCCGATACGCCCCGCAGCCGTCGGATCAATATCAACGCGAACAAAAGCGGCAAGGAAGTGGGCGGGTACACGTTCGGACTGCACAATGTGTATTATAACGATCGGAAGATTGAGACGGTACGCAGCGATTACGAGCTGACCTCCAATCTGTATCTGAAGGACGAGTCCACGGACGGGGCGCGGATCGACATCCGTTATACGGACGATTATTCCCCGGTTTTGCTCAATCGCACCAAGGCTTCGTATACGGCAATCAAGCTCTTTGTCGGACACCGTCCGCTGATGGCGCCGATTGCGCCGTATGAGAAGGACGGTGCGGTGAGAATCGACGGCGCGGCGGTGGCAGAAGCCTACGGCTTCGGCGTGTCGCAAAACGACGGTTTGCTGGCATTTTCGGATGAAAACACCTCCGTAACCGTTCATGTGGGCGAAGCGACGGCAGCGGTCAACGGCAAGTTTGTGTCCCTGTCCGCGTCGGCGGAGGAGATTGACGGACGGATGACGGTTCCGTTTGATTTCTTCGCTTCGGTGCTGGGCTTGGAGGCGCATTACGAATCTTACACCAAAAGCCTGCGCCTTGAAAATCTCTATCGCGCGGAAAATCTTCTTGCCGACGGCGATTTTGAGGATGTTCATTCTCTGCGTCATTGGACGACGCGGAATTTTACTTATGTCGTGAGAGCCGAAAAAGGGCATACGGGCAATTATTGTATGCAGTACAAAGGCACGACGAATTTCTCGGCGGGCAAAGGGCAGATGGGCGCGTATGCGTATGTGCTGGATGCGGTGCGGCAATACGGCGCGGGCGTTTACCGCGTGACCTTTTTTGCTAAGTCCGACTCGGAAAATCTGACCGACGCGACCGTCGGAGCGGGACTTTCCTGGCATTATAACGCCAATATTCTTCCGGAAAAAATGCAGCCGCTGACTGCGGAGTGGAAAAAATACACGTTTGATATTGAATTGGAGGAAAATCTGTTGCTGCGCGCCAAGAAGATGGCAATGAGCGTGGTCTGCGAAAACTGCGACAGTGTGCTGATCGACGACGTGACGATGATCAAACTGCCGTAATCCCCGTATTGCACGCGCCGTAAGGCGCGTGCAATTTGTTTGTGCCGAAATTCCTTGCAATTGCCGAAAAGATATGGTAGACTGAAAATGTATACTGTAAAAGACGGGGAACGACAATGAAAAAATGGCATAAAATTTTGTCTTTGATACTGGCTGCCATGCTTTTTTTGCCGCTGTTGACGGCTTTGGCAATACAGGGAAATGCGCAGGGGACGGATACCATCGTGACCTATCCCGAATACCCCGAAAGAGTCGCCCGCGATTACCTCTATGAGGTTTCCGTTTCGCAGGGAGGCAATCGCTATCGATTGCCGGTGTATAACTACGAGCGGCACGCGAATCACTATTCGGGAAACGGCGTGAACTCCGAAATGGATCGGCGGTTCTGCGAATTTTCATTCTCGTCGGGAGTCGTGACGGTGGAAATCACGGTGCATGAGGACATGACTTCGTATATGGTCATGCCTTCGGAGAAATCGATCGCGTCCGCGAATACGGGCAATACGGTCACGTTCACGATCGACGAACCGGGACAGTACGTGTTCCGCATCAACGACGACGATTACTATAATCTTGCCATTTTTGCGGATGCGGCGGAAACCGACGTGCCGAACCCTTCGGCGGAGAATGTGGTCGTGTTTGACGAGGAAAACCCCGCGCCGAAAAGTATCCAGCAGCGGGCGGACTCGTCCGTGAACAGCCAAACGCATACCTATTCGTATGCGGAGGGCACGACCCGTTATGAAGAAGGCACCGTGCTGTACTTTGCGGCGGGCTGGCATGATGTGACTTCTCTGGGACTGGACAGCAACCAGCAGGTGTATCTCGCGCCGGGCGCGGTGCTTAATTCCAGAATCCAGGTCAACGCCGACGCGGAAAACGTGAAGATTTTCGGACGCGGTATGCTGCGCGACGGCAACGACACCCGCGCGTATAACTCCGACGGACTGTTCAACTATCTGCTGAATATCGGCTACGGCTGGAATCCGCTTTGCGCGGCAAAGAACGTCGAAGTGCGCGACATCAAGCTGCTCGACAGCAAGTCGTTCAACGTGGTGTTCAATGCGGCAAAGAATTGCACACTGGATAATATTAAAATCATTTCCAACGAAATTTCTACGGACGGTATTTCTTATTGGGGCAGTTCCTCGGAAATCACCGTAAAAAACAGCTATATCTACGTCTGCGACAACCTTTTTGTGATCGGTGCAGGCGGCATTGTGCATGATTTGACGGTGGAGAACTGCGTGCTGGGAACGTCGGTCGCCCTGTTTTTCCCGCAGGCGGGAATGTCCGGAGAAAACAACGTGTTTCGCAATCTTTCGGTGTTCCGTGCAAACGGCATAATTTACGAAGTGACGGGCGGCTATCAGGGCGGCACGGTCACGATCGAAAATATGTCGCTGGTCGATTGCGTGCCGCTGCGCGGCAGCAGCACGCCGACAGGTGATTTCTTCGGTATCCGCAACACAACCGCCGGTAACGGCAACCTGAAAACCGTGGTGATGAAGAACATCGCGCTTCCGACCTATCCGTCGGGCAATGTGTCTGTTTCCACCCGCCGCGGAACGACGGACAGCAGCGGCAATTTCACGGAATCGACCTCAGCTTACGGCAACTGCCATGTGACGATCACAAACCTGTACACAGGCACACAGCCCGTGACCTATGATTCCGACACGGGTGTCGGAAGCGACAATATCCTCTATTATGCCGTGCCCGAAAATTCGACCGTGGGCGTGAAAAGCACGGTGAAAATCGTAAACGACGGCACGTACACGCCGCCGACGGCAAACCGCCGAACCGTCAGCACCACCGTGCCGAAGGTCTACCTCCGTTCCTCCGCCAAGGGAAGCAACGGAATTGACCGCACGGGACTCCGCGTCAATGCCCCGATTGCGGCGTTTGAGCAAAACGGCACCGTGTATGTCGATGCGGCAGCAATCGCGGAAAAATTCGGTTTCTCCGCCGACAAAAACGGCGCACAGCTGAGCCTGTACGACGAACAAACGGCGATTCGTGTGACGAAGGACAGCCGCACGCTTTGGGTTCGCGGCGAAGAACTGACCATGAGCGCACCTGCGCTGGAAAAAGACGGCAGAATCGCGGTGCCGTATGAGTTTTTTGAAAAGGCGTTTGCTCGCACGGCGACCTATACCGCGGCGGAAAAAACGGTCGTGATTCAAAACCTTGACCGCGGCGAAAACCTGCTGAAAAACGGCGATTTTGAAAGCCCGCATGCTCTGGAATCCTGGACGTGCTTTGACTTCACACCGCTGACCATCTCCGACGACGCACACAGCGGCAGTTACGCCATGCTGATGCGTCCGACGACGAACTTTTCCCTGAGTGACCCCGCGACCTCCTGGCGCGGCGGGTATCAGCTCGTGACCGATGTTGTCCGCCGGTACGGCGGCGGGGAATACACCGTGCGCCTTTGGGCAAGGTGCGATGACGAAACGGTCGGCGAATCGGCACTCATTGACACGGAGGTTTCCTGCTGGTACGGCATGAACGTCAGCGAAAAAACCGCACAGCCGCTGACGGCAGACTGGAAGGAATACGTCTTTAAGGTTCAGGTTTCCGACACCTCGGACGGGGTGTACGGCGATTGGGACATGAGGCACAACAACCGCTATTATCTCAATATTGCGTTCAAGGGCGCGAACCGTGTGCTGATCGACGACGTGACCTTTGTTAAGACAAGCTATGATACCAATTATGACTATCAGAAAAAGACCACAACCGCAAGCACCGATACCCTCGCTTTCGGCAAAACGGCGACGCTTTCCGTGACCAATATGTACGGCTTGGACGCCGAATTTCTGCCGACAAACGACGCGATTTCCGTGGAAAACGTCAGCGGAAATCTGACGAAAACCGCCACGCTGACCGTGCGTATGCCGAGCCGTTACGAGCGCACCTGCACGGTCTATGTCCGTGATCTTTCCTCCAGGCGGATCGTCGGCGAAGCGACCTTCACGATTCCCGCCGACCCGACCGCACCGCGCTACGCCGTGCGCATCGAGCCGCAGAACCGACAGACGGTGTTTTACCCGGGCGAAATTCCGAATCCGCATTGCCTGACGGTGTATTTCCAGGACGGCAGTTCGGAATCCGCAGCTTCCGGCTGGACGGTTTCCTATGACTTCTCAAAAGCGGGGAAAACCGCCGTGTCCTATGTTTATGACGGCGTTTTCCACACGTTTGACGCGACGGTGAAGGATGTCCGCGTGCAGTCGCTGAAAATCACCAAGCTTCCCGCAAAAACCGCCTATACGGTCGGTGAATCGTTTGACCCGACGGGCATGACCGTCACTGCCGTGTACAGCGATGGCGCGACGCGCGAAATCGGAGACTATCGCCTGACCGCGCCGACCTTGGACAAGGCGGGCAGTGCCGCAGTGACGCTGGAGCTTGGCGGCGCGAAAACGACGCTTACCCTCTCGGTTTATGAAAAAGAGATGCAAAACCGCGCCATCGGTGCGAATATCCGTATTGAGGGCGATACCCCTGCCATCCGCTTCGGAATGAGGGTGGTCAAGGATGCAAATTTTGACCGGTGGACCGACGGGAAAGAATATGAGTATCAGGAAAACGGCAACTGCGTGTTTGGTGCACTGCTGCTTCCCGCGGCGTGGATTCCCGAAGGAACCGACCTGCTGACTATGGCGCTGGACGGCGACAACCGTGTGCTGGATGTCACCGCAAAGTATATCTATGAACAGGACAGCCGTTCTTTGACCTATACCGCTGTGCTGACGGGGATTCCGAACACTTCGGAAGCCTATAACATGGAAATAACGGCATGCTTCTATGTGAAGTATCGCGCCGACGCTTCCTCCGAATGGGAGTACCGCGTGCTGGACAACGTCACGCGCTCGTATTACCGGACGGCGCTTGCGGCGCTCGACGGGGCGTATTCTTCCGAAAATCTTCCGAATCCGACCGAGGAACAGCGGGAGATCATCCGCCGCCTGCAGCTGATCCGCGACCGCGCGGAGGAGAAAACCTGGATGGGCGGAGACAATTGGTATTGACAGAAAAATGCGGCGCGCACGGATTTCCGTGCGCGCCGCATGGCGTGAAACAATGGACAGAATTGTGACAAATCCCGCGCGGTCGGGAACGTGATGCTGTCTTCCGGTGCGGCACTTTCGGAATCGGCAGCTTTTCGCTCGGCAGGCGCTTTTCTTACGTGTCGGATTGCCGAAAAAAGGCGTTCTCGGCGGAAGGGTCATGCAACTCGAGCGGGATTTTTCGGGCGGAAAACCGTACCCGTTCCAAGCAGAGAAAAACAAAAGGATTTCCATGCCGCGCCGCCGATTTTTCGGCGGCGCGGCATGGTTTCGGAAAGAAGCGAAACGAATCCCCCTGCGGGAAACGCCGAAGGCGTTTCCCGCAGGGGGATTGTGTTCTTCAGAAAAATCAGCGGAGGAACTGCTCGGCAAAACGTTTGGTAAACGCAATGCCGAATTCGCCCAATTCTCCGTTCCAGACGGCGGAATGCGGCTCAATGCTCAGATCGCCGTTATAACCGCGGGAATAGAGAATCGCGAAAATCGCACCCCAGTTGAGGTCGTCCATGCCTGCGGGCGGATCGTCCACATACCCCGTGCCGGCGAGCACCACGCCTTTGAGATGCACGTGTGCCACACGGCGTCCCCAGTCGGAAAGCTGTCCGAGATAATCCTCATGCCGCTTGTAGGCATGAGATGCGTCAAATTTGATCATCAGTCCGGGCAATTCGCCGAGAATGATTTTCCACTGCTCCGGCGAGGTGACAAAATTGTTCCAGTCGCAGTTTTCCACCGCCACACGAATCCGTCCGTCGGCGTGTTCCAGCAGGCGGCGGAAGAAAGTGATGGCGTGCGTGTAGTTCTGATACAGGCTGATGCTTTCGTCGTAGTTGCAGCCGCAGACAAACGTCTTGGCTCCGACTTCGATTGCCGCGTCCATCAGACGGAAGTATACCTCTGCCTCCGCCTCGTCGATTTTGCCGTCGTGCATCAGTGTGTGATACCATCGTCCGACGCAGGGAATGTCAATACCGTAAGCCGCGATGCGGGCTTTGACCGCTTCGACGTCGGCAATGAATTTTTCACTGTCCTCGCGGTTGTTGCAGCAGACCTCAATAAAGGAAAGTCCTTCCTTTTTTGTTTGTTCAAAGTGTTCGTCGCCGAACTTGTTGATTCTTCCGATTCTCATAGGATTCCTCCTCCGCAGTCATAGATTTCATGATAACACACAGAAAAGAAAAGTCAAGCATTTTCAGAACTTTTTTTCCTCCAGCGCGCGCTCCGTTTCGCGGATGGCTTCCATGGCGGCACGGTCGCTGTGATTGATGATATAGGTGTAGATCGCGTCGATGATGCAAAGCTGGGCGATTCGGGAACTGAGGGCAAGAATGGAATACCGCGTTTCTTCCGCCTTGGTGAACAGCGAGACGTCGCTCTGGCGGGTGATCGGGGACGCACCGTAGTTTGTGATGCAGACCGTGAAAGCGCCCGCCTCCCGTGCCAGCCGCATGGCGGACACGACGTCCACGGAGGAGCCGGAATGGGAGATGCCGAGAGCAACGTCGCCGGACTTTAGATGGGATGCGGCGATGGCTTGCATGTGGTTGTCGCAGTAGGCACTGGCGTACAGCCCCGCCCGCAGGAATTTGTGCTGGGCGTCCACGGCGATCGGCGCGGAGTTGCCCAGACCGAAAATGGCAATGTTTCCCGCGTGCATGAGCGCTTCGGCGGCGCGATCCATTGCGTCGCGGTCGAGAACGCTGCGGGTGTATTCGAGTGCCGCGGAAATTTCGGATTCGCGCTTGCGGAAAATGTCAAAACAGCTGTCGGATCGCAGCACGGCATCCGGTTCGGCGGGAGCGCCGTTGGCGGACAACTCCTGCGCAATGCTGATTTTCAGTCCCTGATACCCGACCTGCCCGAGACGGCGAGAAAAACGGACGATGGTTGCGTCGCCGCAGCCGCAGACATTGGCAAGCTCGCTGATCGACATTCCGATCAGTTGCTGCGGGTGAACGAGGATCCAGTCGGCGATGCGCTTTTCGCCGCGTCCCATCTGGGGGTAGAGTGCCTTGATTGCCATGAGTACCGATGTCATAAACTTCCTCCCGATTGAAAAAATACTCCGAAAGCGGAGCAAATTTCCACTATAAACGTAAAAAACAGTGAAAAAAATTTCCAAAATCTCTTGAAAAGTGTCGTTTTCCGTGATACAATAGAAAGGATGAAAAGGCATTGGAAACAGCCTTTTCGCGTTGCTTCCATTATAACAGATTTGCAGAAAAAAAGAAAGGGCGAATTTTATGCTGAACTATTCTGTAAAAATCGGTCTGGCACCGGTTCGGCGTGATGTGACCCCCCGTCCCGGCATTTTCAACTGGGAAAAGGCGGAGGAGCGGGGTGTGCGGTATGTGAAATACATCACCGAGCATTTCACGCAGGAGGGCGTTTCGTTTGTCAATGTGGACGGCGTCAACGACCGTGGGATCATTTATACCGAGGCGGACGCCGAGGCGATGGCAAAACGCTTCATCGACGAGCAGGTTGATGCCGTGCTGATTATCAACTGTAACTTCGGCAACGAGGAAGCCGCGGCAACCCTGGCAAAGAAAGTCGGCAAGCCCGTGCTTCTGTGGGCGCCGCTGGATGATGTGTTCGAAGAGGACGGCACACGCTATACGGACAGCCAGTGCGGACTGTTCGGAATGTCCCGTCAGTTCATGCGCCGCAGAATTCCCTATACTTATATCCCGAACTGCCGCATCGAGGACAAGACGTTTTCCGAAGGTCTGGAGCGGTTCATCACCGTGGCGTGCATGGTGAAGAATTTCCGCGGCATGAGAGTCGGACAGGTCGGACTTCGTCCGAAGCCGTTCTGTTCTGTGATTTACAATGAAAGCGAACTGATGGAAGAGTTTGATATCCGCGTGATTCCGATCAATATGGCAGTGGTGATTGATCGGTACAACAAGATCCTTGCCGAGCGCATGGAGGAATGTAAGAAGGGCGCGGAGATTCTTCGCCGTGATTATGAAGTGGACGATCTGTCGGCAGATAAACTGGAAAAGATTTACGCGTTTGTCCTGCTGTATATTGATCTGTTCCGCGATTTTGATCTGGATGTCATGGCGTCCGAGTGCTGGACGTCGATGCAGCTGGCACTGAATGCCATGCCGTGCGCCGCGTTCAGTATTTTGGCGGATATGGGTTATGTCATCGCGTGCGAGACGGACGTTCATGCCGCAATCACGATGGGACTGCTCAAATGTTCCACCCGCGGCAAGAAGATTCCGTTCTTGGGCGAGTTCACGGTTCGCCACCCCGAGGACGAGAACGTGGAGCTGATGTGGCACTGCGGACCGTTTGCTCATTCGCTCAAACACAAGGACAGCCACAGCAAACTGGTGAATATGCGTCCGTGGTTCTATGTGCATGACGGCGAGTTCACCGTGGCGCGTATGGATCAGGAGTACGGCAAGTATTCGATTCTCAACGGCACCTGCAAGTCGGACAAGGGACCGATGACCTTCGGCACCTATCTGTGGGGACGGTTCAACAACCTGCCGCTGTGGGAAAAGCGCATGATTGAGGGACCGTATATTCATCATGTGTCCGAGATCGAGGGCGACCATACGGCGGAACTTGAAGAATTCTGCAAGTTTATCGGCAATGTAACCGACGAGGTTATCAAATAAGAAAAGGAGAACGGAAAGTGCTTTACAACGAATTTCTCAATGACATGATTGTTACCGAGCTGGAGGACGCCGTCGGCAGAGAAAACTGTTCGACCAGAGAGATCGATAAGATCACGCACAGCGTCGATTACTACTGGCTGTCCCGTATGTGGGCGGATCGCGGGCACCGTATGCCCGAGGCGGACGTCGTGGTTTCCCCGAAGGACGCCAAAGAGGTTTCGGCGGTGCTGAAAATCGCCAACTACTACAAGATTCCCGTCACCACTTGGGGCGGCGGCGGCGGAACACAGGGCGGTGCCATTCCGGTCGCGGGCGGCATCGTGCTGGACACCAAGCGCATGAACAAGATTTATGACGTCAACGAACAGGGAATGTACATCGAGTGCGGCACCGGTGCGATTTATAAACATATCGAATGGGTCGCCAACGAGCGCGGCTATGCCACCATGCACTATCCGAGTTCTCTGACCTGCTCCACCGTCGGCGGCTTTTTGGCGCACCGCGGAATCGGCGTCGTGTCCACGAAATACGGAAAGATCGACGATATGACCATGCAGATGGAGGTCGTTCTCCCCAACGGCGATATCATCGAGACTTCTCCCGCACCGAAGCATGCGGCAGGACCCGACCTGAACCAGATTTTCATCGGTTCGGAGGGAACGCTGGGCGTTATCACCAAAGCGCAGATGCGCATTTACGCACAGCCCGAAGAAAGACGCTTCCGCGGCTTTTTGTTCAAAAATATGACCGCAGCGTTTGATGCGGCAAGAGAACTGCTTCAGAAGTTCAAACCGTCCGTCATGCGTCTGTACGACCCTGCAGAGACCGCTTCACTGATCAAGAAGATCGTCGGTGTGGAGCGCGAGGGTGCGTTCATGAACGTGGCGATCGAGGGTGTCTCCGAGATGGTGGCACTGGAGGAAAAAATCCTGCTGGATACCTTTGCAAAATACGGCGCGGAGGATCTGGGCAGCGAATACGGAGAGAAATGGTGGAAAGAGAAGATCACGTTCTTCTATCCCGGTCATATGATGGATCTGCCGCAGATGTTCGGTACGATGGACACCATTGCTCCCTACGGAACGATCGAGAAGATCTACTGGGCGATGAAGGAAGCCATCGAAACCAACTTCCCGATGGCAAAATTCATTGCGCACTTCTCTCACTGGTACGAGTGGGGCGCCATGGTCTACGACCGCTTTATTGTCAACGATGTGCCGCAGGATCCGCACGAAGCACTGCGCCTGCATCAGGCAATCTGGACGACCGGTGTGCGCACGGCGCTGGCAAACGGCGGTGTGGTCAACGATCACCACGGCGTCGGCATTAAGCTGGGCAGACTGATGAAGGAACAGTACGGTCCTGCCATGCAGGTGTTCACCGGCATCAAAAAACAGCTTGACCCCAACGGCATCATGAACCCGTTCAAGCTCGGACTGTAAGGAGGAGAAGCAGATGTTAATTTCAAATAAAGCCAAACAAACCATCGACGCCTGCCGTTTCTGCTGGATGTGCCGGCATATCTGCCCGATCGGAAATGCGACCGGTCAAGAGAGAGAAACCGCCCGCGCCCGCGCGCTTGCCCTGTCGCTTGTCGAGCGCGGCGCCGCAAAGCTGGAGGATGTGGCGGATAACGTGTACGAGTGCGCTCTTTGCGGTGCCTGCACGAAGGAATGTGCCACCGGTTGGGATCCGATTCTGTTCACGAAGGAAGTCCGCCGCGAAATCGCAATGGAGGGGCTGCTTCCGAAATATATCGAAACCATGCTGGACAATCTGGATGCCACAGGCAATGCCTACGGTGTCAAGAGCCTGAATGCGAAGCTGAAAAAAGCCATTGCTTCCGCTTCCGAAAAGACCGATACCCTGCTGTTCTTGGGACAGGACGCACGCACCAAAGCGCCGACCTATGCGATTGAAGCCATCGAGCTGCTGCAAAAGGCGGGCGTGAAGTTCACGGTGCTGGAAAATGAGCCGAACAGCGGTTGGGTGTATGATACGTTGGTCGGTGCGACCGACGAGACCAAGGAAGTCATGAAAAAAGCGGTCGAGACGCTCAATGAATATAAAACCGTGATTGCACTGGATCCGGTCGATGCCAAGACCTTCCTGCGCGAGTATAAAGAGTGGGGACTGGGACTGAAGGCAAAGGTAGAAACCTTTACATCGGTTGCCGCAGGACTGCTCAAAAAGCTCAAACCAAAAAAGAGCGAACACAAACTCTCTTTCCAGGATCCGGCACAGCTTGCGCGTGATCTGGAAGAGACCGAGCCGGCAAGAGAAATCCTCAACGCCTGCGGAGAAAACTGCGAAATGCTGCTCCACGGCAAGGACACCATGTTCGGCGGCAATCTCCTGATGAACGAGTATATGCCCGATACTATGGCAAAAGTGGCGGCAGATCGTTGGGTGAACTTTGAAGCAACCGACGCACAGACATTGGTGTGTGCAAGCCCCTCCGAGTATGAGGTGCTGAAAATGCACAAACCCGCAGGCAAAAAGATCGTGACGGTTGCCGGGCTGTTGCTCGACGCCTGCAAATAAAAGGGAGGCAGTCGTATGCTGGTGAGCTTCAAGGAAATCCTTGCAATGGCGGAAAAAGGCGATTTTGCCATTCCCGCATTCAATGTGTACAATATGGAAACAGTGATCGGCGTGTTCAATGCGGCGCAGAAAGCACACGCGCCGGTGATCATGCAGATCTATCCGCGTCTGATCAAAGAGCAGGCGGGCTATTTCCTCGCGCCGTCCGTGCTGGCGGCGGCAGCAAAAGCCGATGTGCCGGTGTGCTTCCATCTGGATCACGGTCCGTCGGAGCTGGAAACAACGCGCGCTCTGCGCTACGGCGCAACGGGCATCATGATCGATGCGTCGAGCCTTCCGTATGAGGAGAATATCGCGCTGACCCGCCGTGTGGTGGAGACCTGCGCTTATGACGGCGTGCAGGTAGAGGGCGAGCTCGGTCATGTCGGTTCGGTCAATGACGACAGTATGGACGAATTCACGAACGTGGAGGAAGCAAAGAATTTCGTGGAGAAAACGGGCGTGGCGGCGCTGGCGGTGCTGGTCGGAAATGCGCACGGACGGTATAAAAAACCGCCGAAGCTGGATATCACCCGTATCGCGGATATCCGCAAAGCGACGGGTACTCCGCTGGTGCTGCACGGCGGCTCCGGCATCCCCGACGAGGAAATTCGCGCGGCAATCCATGCGGGCATCCGCAAGATCAATTTTGCTACGGACATCTGCTATGCGTTTCTGGACAAGGTGGACGAAGTGTACCACCGCCCCGAACGGATCATTGCCATCGATAACTTCATGAAAGAGCCGATCCAAGCGGTCACAGAGTTCGCGCTGAACAAAATCGCGTTGGTCGGTGCGGAGAATAAAGCATGAGAGACATTGTAGGAATCGGCGCCGCCGTGTTTGATACGCTGATCACCCTGCCGCAGTATCCGACAGAGGACACCAAACTGCGTGCGGAGGGAACCAAATCGGTCGGCGGCGGACCTGCCGCCACGGGCATTGTGGCGGCGGCAAAACTCGGCGAAAGCACCGGATTTATCGGCGTGCTGTCCTCCGATGCGGGCGGACAGTACCTTCTCAAAGATTTTGAAAAATACGGTGTGGACACTTCCACGATCGATGTTCTGGACGGCTATCGCTCGTTTTCAAGCTGTATCTGGCTCAGCCGCGCCTCCACGTCTCGCACCTGCGTGTTTGATAAGGGCGATCTGCCCCCGCTGAAGCTGAACGACCGCCAGAAACAGGCGATTCGCGAAGCAAAGGTGTTGATGGTGGACGGCAACGAGCTTTCCGCCGCCGTCGAAGCGGCGAAAATCGCGCGCGAGAGCGGCACCTTGGTGCTGTATGACGCGGGCGGACTGTATGCGGGCATCGAGGAGCTTTTGCCGTATGTGGACATTCTGATTCCGTCGGAGGAATACGCTCTCGGAATCACCGGCGAAAGGACCGCCGAAAAGGCAGCAGAGCGGCTGATGGAAAAATATCATCCGAAGATGATTGCCGTTACCCAGGGAAAACGGGGCGGAATTCTTCTTTGTGACGGAACGGTCACCGCGTACCCGATCTATGACACTCCCGTGGTCGATTCCAACGGCGCGGGCGATGTGTTCCACGGCGCGTTTGCGGCGGCACTGGTGAAGGGATATTCCTATCTCCGTGCCTGCCACTATTCCAGCGCTGTGTCGGGACTGAAATGCACCGGTGTCGGCGCACGGGAAAGCGTGCCGACGCACGAGGAAACACTGGCATTTTTAAGGAGGAACGGTTATGACATTTAAAAGACATTGGGACGTCGAGAAAAACGGCGTGGCACATTTGTATGAAATCGGCAGCAGCGCCTGCCATATGATGGAAATTGACGCGGTTCACCTGAAAGCGGGCGAGAGCGCGGATTTCTCCACCGAGGAAATGGAATACGGCACCGTCATTCTTGGCGGCACCTGCACAGTGACGGGCGACGGCATGAACTATGAGAACATCGGCAAACGCAAGAATGTGTTTGACGGTAAGGCGTATGCCTTCTACGTGCCGCGTCACAAAAAATTCACGGTGAAAGCCGTCACCGACGTGAAATTCATGATCACCAAATGCCCGAGTGATGCCGACTATGAGCCGGTGCTGGTTACGCCCGACGACGTGATCGTCAAGCATCTGGGCAAGCCCGGCTTCGAGCGTGAGGCGCATTTCATCATCGATGAACGCCTGAAGGCTTCGCGCGTGTATATCGGCGAAAACTTCATCACGGGCGGTCAGTGGTCGTCCTATCCCGGACATAAGCACGACGTCAACAATATGCCGACCGAGGGCTTTGCCGAGGAAATCTATTATTACGAATTTGACCGCGGCACCGGTTACGGCATCCAGCAGGCGTATACCTACGACAAGAAGATCGACGAAGCGTATGCGGTGCGCAACAACGATATCGTGGAGCTTCCGAAGGGATATCATCCCTGCTGTGTGGCGCCGGGATACACGGGCTATCTGCTGTGGATGATGAGCGAGGACAACCGCGGATTCTTCATGACGACCGATCCGGATCATGCCTGGCTGAATAAGTAAAAACGGACGGGCGGCATCCGAAAGGATGCCGCCCGTCGAATTGCGGAGGAACAAGGGAAATGCTTGAAAAACTGAAAAAGGAAAACCCCGGACTGAAGCTGTACAGCGTGCACGATCGGGAATTTGAAACCTACGGCAAGGTGCTGACACTGGATGCCGGAAAACTCAAGGAAGCCGCGGCGGCATTGCCGATGCCCGCGGAAGGGTCGGTGTACGAAGCGTCGGTTCCGTCGTTGGAAAAGACGGCGCTGTTTGACGTGCTGGAAAAGGAAGTTTACGGCGAAATGCCGATTCAGATCGGCGATTGCCGCGGCTTCAACAACCGCCTCAACGGCTTGGAATGGCATATCGGCAGTGAAATCAATGTTGGCGTTACGCCGTTTGTCCTGCTTTTGGCGCATCAGTGGGATTTTCACGACGGCTTCGTGGATTCCGCAGACGTCAAGGCGTTTTATGTGGCGGAAAACGACGTGATCGAAGTCTACGGCACCACGCTGCACTTCTGCCCGTGCCAGATCGATGAAAAAGGCTTTAACAGCATTGTCGTACTGCCGAAGGGAACGAACGTCCCGCTGGAAACCGAGACGCACGATCCGCTCCTGTTCCGCAAAAACAAGTGGCTGGTGAGCCATGTGGACAACGAAGGACTGATCGCCCGCGGCGTGGTGAAAGGCATCCGCGGGGAAAATCTCACGGTCAAAGGAGTCACAAAATGAAGTATACATTAGGAGTGGACTTCGGCGGCGGCGCGTCCAAAGCGACGCTTTTGTCGCAGGAGGGCAAGGTCTGCGCGGAAAACACGGTGGAATACCCGACCGATTACCCTCAACCCGGCTATGCCGAGCAGGATCCCGAGAACTGGTACCGTGCCGTGCGGGAGAACATTGCCGCGGTGCTGAAAAAGAGCGGCGTGGATGCGTCGGATATCGCGGCGCTGTGCCTGGATGCCGCGACCCATACCGCTGTGGTCTGCGATAAGGATTTTCACGTTCTGCGCCCGTCGATCTATTGGACCGACTGCCGCAGTACCGAGGAATGTCGTTTTTTGCGGGAAAATTATCATGAACTGATTCTGAAAACCGCCTATCATTATGTCGATACCATCTGGACGCTTCCCCAGCTGATGTGGATCAAAAACCACCAGCCGGAGCTTTGGGCGAAAACCGAAAAGATTCTTTTTGCCAAGGACTATGTGCGCTACCGCCTGACGGGAGAGTACTGTACCGACGAGATCGAAGCGCAGGGAAGTATGCTCTTTGATTGCCGCACCATGACCTGGTCGAAGGAACTGTGCGACCTGATCGGACTGGATACCGCGAAACTCCCCGCCCTGAAAAAACCGACCGATGTCATCGGAGCGGTAACCGAAGCGGCGGCAGCCGATACCGGTCTGAAAGCAGGCACTCCGGTGATCTGCGGCGCGACCGATACGGTCATGGAGGTGTTTGCGGCAGGCGCGGTGAAGAAGGGACAAATGACGCTGAAACTCGCCACGGCGGGACGCATCTGCGTCATCACCGATCGTGCCTATCCCGACCGCGACCTGATCAATTATTCCCATATTGCGGACGGACTCTGGTATCCCGGCACGGCAACCAAGGCGTGCGCGTCGTCGTACCGCTGGTACCGTGACACCTTTGGCGAAAGCTATAAAGAACTGGACGCCGGGGCAAAGGAAGTGCCGCTCGGCTGTGAGGGGCTGATGTATCATCCGTACCTCAACGGCGAATTGACGCCCTATGCCGATCCGCTTCTTCGCGGCAGCTTCACGGGCATCCGCGCGGGACACACCAAGGCGCATTTCAGCCGTGCGGTGCTGGAGGGCGTGGCGTTTTCGATGCTGGATTGCCTGACAGCGCTGAAAAAGAGCGGCGTGGCGTGCGGTACTCGGGCGACCGCCATCGGCGGCGGCACGCAGAGTCCGCTTTGGCGGCAGATCACGTCGGATATGCTCGGAATCGAGCTTGTCTGCGTGAAAAACAGTGATTCGTCCTTTGGCTCCGCGATGCTCGCGGGCGTGGCGGCGGGATTTTTTGAGAGTCCCGAGGATGCCGTCGCGCGCTGCTCACAGATTGTGTCAGTGACGAAGCCGAATCCGGAGAACACGGAAAAATACGCGGAGATGTTTGCGCGGTATAAGAAAATTCACGACGCACTCGCCCCGATCTACCATGAAATGTGAGGTTCTATGAGAGTCATTGTTTGCGTCAAACAGTCCTGCAAGGAACTCAATCCCTTTGATGCCTGCGCCGTGGAAGCGGCACTGCGCATCGAGGGCGCCGAGGTCATTGCCGTGAGTATGGGGCGTCCCGATGTCGAGGATATGCTCCGATATCTGACGCGTCTCGGCGTTTCCCGCGGCATTCTGCTCAGCGACCGCGCCTTTGCGGGAGCGGACACGCTCGCGACGTCGTATGCGTTGAGCCTGGCGGTGCAAAAACTCCGCCCCGACCTGGTACTCTGCGGCAGACAGAGCATTGACGGCGATACCGCACAGGTTGGACCGGGACTGGCGGCATTGCTTCGGATGCCCGTGATTCCGTATGTGCTGGAGATGTCGGTGACCGAAAAAGAAGCGGTTTGCCGGACACGTCTGGGCGATCGGACGGCGCCGCTCCCTGCGGTGCTGACGGTCGAGCGCATCAACGAGCTGCGCTTTCCGAAACTGCGCTCCAAGGTGGGCGTCACCGAGGTGTGGGACGCCGAAACGCTCGGTGCCGATGTCCGTCGGTGCGGATTGGCGGGTTCGCCCACCAAGGTGGTGCAGAGCTTTGAAAATCAGAGCGGCAGACGCCATTGCCGCATGATCTCCAAGGAAGAACTGCGCACAACGGTCGAAACCGCAATGAAAACTCCGCGCGTGACCCTTTCCTCCGCCGAACATACGGGAAAACGTCTTTCCGCCGTGTGGGCAGTCGGGGAAAAGGCGGCGGAAAAGGCGCGGGAGATTGCCGATACGGTGACCGTGATTCGGGAAACCGATCCGACGGCACTTCTGGAGCGGGCAACACGGGAAAAACCGTCGGTGATTCTGTTTGACAGCTCGCTTGAAAGCCGCGTGCTGGCACCGCAGGTGGCGGTGCAGCTGCAAACGGGACTGTGCGCGGATTGCACAAAGCTGGAAACCGACGGAGAACAGCTGTTCATGTACCGTCCCGCCTTCGGCGGCAATATTGTCGCCAAAATCCGCTGTACCACCCGCCCCACCATGGCGACCGTGCGTACCCTGGAGGGGCGCTGTGCCGAACTGATTCTCGCGGGCGGCAGAGGTGTCATCGGGCAGGAAGAAGCGATGCAAAAGGCGGCGCGCGCCATCGGCGCACAGTGTGCCGCGTCGCGCGCGCTGGTGGACGCGGGAAAAGCGCCGTATGAGTGGCAGATCGGCTTGACGGGCCGCACCGTCAGCCCGCAGGTGTACCTTGCCGTGGGCATTTCCGGTGCGGTACAGCACGTGTGCGGCATGGAAAGTGCGCATACGGTGATTGCTGTGAATCCCGACAAAACCGCGCCGATTTTCGACTATGCCGATTTCGGCGTTTGCGCCACGGCAGAAGAGGTTTTTTCTTTGCTTTGTGAAGAAAAATAAGCAAAAAAACGCCGGATTTCGGCGTTGAGAAAAAAGAGGGGGGCACCCCGCCGATGAAATCGGCGGGGTGCCCCCCCCTCGGCTTTTTTGTTACGCTCGTTTTTGCGCAGTCGGCAGATTGCCGATGACAATGCCGGAGGAGATCAGCAGGAAGGCAAGCAGATACGGGAGATTGAAAACATCCTCCTTGAGCAGAACGGCGCTGAAAACACAGGCAAAAAGCGGTTCGGCAAACTTGACGATCAGCAGCTTTGACAGCTCCATCGTGCGCTGGACATGGTAAAATAACGTGTAGCCCGCGATCGACGCGGTGCAAAGGTACAGGAAAACCAGGAGCGACTGCGGTGTCACGGCAGAAATTTTTCCTCCCATTGCCGACGAAATCAGCAGCAGTACCGTTCCGCCGAAAAGCTGAGAAATTCCCGTAATCCAAAGCGGCGAGGTCTCTTTGGCGCATTTTCCGCTGATGACCATTGCCGCCACGGAGCAGACCGACGCCAGAACAATCAGCAGATCCCCCGTGGAGAAGGTGCCGAACGAAGCACCGTTGATGACGAGCAGACCGAGAAATCCGACAACGGCGCCGATGATTTTTGTTACGGAGAACCTTTCGCCCTTCACGAACAGAAACGAAAAGCACGCGAACAGAAGCGGGGCAATCTGTTTCAGAATGGCGGTTTTCGAGCTTTCGGTCATGGTTAGCCCCACATAGGTGAAACCGTAATGCAAAACAATTGCGAAAATTCCCATCACGCAGATGCGCCGCAGATTTTTCCCACGGGGCTTTGATGCCGCAGCCTTGGAAAATCGCGCCATCAGACACACCGCCGCGCCGCAGAAAACAAACCGCATCGCGGCGAACATCAGAATGTCCGCCGTGCGGTCGGTGTGAATGTCGAACACGCGGTACCCGATTTTAATCATCGGAAACAGCGATCCCCACAGCATCATCACGACCAGCGAAAGCAGGAGATCGGTGAGCAAAGACGGTTTTTTGTTCAATCCTCGCACACCCTCAGTACCACCTTTCCGACGTTTTTGCCGTTTTCCAGAATGGCGTGCGCTTCCTCCGCGCGTTCGATCGGAAGCACCCGATAAACGGACGGTTTGATTTTCCCGCTTTCAAGCAGCGGCCAGAGCTTTTCCGTGATTTCCTTCAGGAGCGCGGCTTTTTCCTCGGACGAGCGTTTCCGAAGCATACTGCCGACAAGATGCAGCCCTTTGGTAAGGATCGGGCGCAGCTGCACGGTTGTCTCCGTGCCGGCGAGCGTGGAAATAATCACCCAATATCCGCCCTGTGCCATGTACGGCAGACTTTCTCCCAGCTCTTTTCCGCAAAGGCAGTCCATTGCTACGGAAACGGGATGTCCCTGTTCTTCCTCCTCCTTCAAAGCCGCCGATACCGACTCTGTGGAAGAATTGATGATCCTGTCCGCACCGAGGGGCTTGATTTTTTTCGCGATTTCGTCCGACAAAACGGAGGTGATCACTCTTGCCCCAAAGGCTTTTGCCATCGGGATTGCCACCGAAGCCAGCCCCGATGCGCCCGCGGGAATGAACGCGGTCTGTCCTGCCTTCAGATGTCCTTCGTAAAACAGATTCAGATAACAGGTGGCATAGGCTTCGGGCAGCGATGCCGCTTTCTCAAAGGAAAGGTTTTTCGGCATTGCCATCACCATGCCGTAAGGCGCGCAGACGTATTCGGCGTATCCGCCTCCGCCCAGCAGAGCGCATACCTTGTCGCCGATTTTTTTGCCGCTGTTTTCTTTCGCCTTTTCTCCCATGGCTTCAATCACGCCGGAAACCTCAAGTCCCATCCATTCCGGCCAGCCCTTCGGGGAAGGGTAGGTGCCTTTCCGCTGAAGGAGATCCGCCCGATTCAGTGCCGCCGCGTGAATCTTGATCAGAATTTCGTCCTCCTTCGGCACGGGCTTTTCCACGTCGCGCCAGACGAGGTGTTTGTTTTCGTCCACAAGCATTGCTTTCATCTCAGTCGCTTCCTTTCATGGATACCTGGCAAAACGGCTTCGGCGCCAGAAAAACGGGCGCAGAGACTATCGGGGAAAAAGCAACCCGGCTGAGCGGGCAAAGTGTGCCGACCGGCTACGGTCTGCTTACGCTTTTTGCCCTGCGGGAGCTTGGCTTGTTGCCTGCCAAAACGGCAAAGATTGCCACAGTGGCAGACGCGCTTGCGGCAAGACTCTGCGGTCTTCCTTTTGCGCCCATGCATCCTTCGAATGCGGCAAGCCTCGGCTTTTTCAATATAGAAAAAAACGCTTTTGCGGAAAAAGAGATTTCTTTGCTCGGCATCCCGCTTTCACTTCTGCCTCCGGTTGCGGATGGATTTCTGACGGTCGGAGAATACCGCGGCATTCTGAAGTGACCCCAAAAAGTTAGACAAAAAATAAGAATAAAAATTGTTCAAGCTACCGAAAGGGCTTGCTGTCTGTGAATTGCAGGCGGCAAGCCCTTAAGTTTTGCCTTAATCCTGCGATTGTTGTAATAATCCAGATAGCAAGCAAATCCGGTGAGTACCCACCGGAGAAAAATCAGTTAAGGAGACCCTGCCCTTAACATCTTATGATGCCTTTCAGAGAGCGAAAGACAAGCCGGGTTTCAAGGCAAAGCATGAAGCCGAGCTTGTGATCTTTGAGGCAGCGCGGAGTACACTGCTTGCCATGCAGGGCGATGAAAAACTGCCGAGCTTAAAGACGCTGCAAGCAGAACAGCAGAGACTTCTTGAAGAGCAGCAGCGGCTCTATGACGAACGCGCGAAGCTCAAAAAGGAAGCACGGATGATCGACACGTTGAAGGCAAACGTGGATGATTTCCTCAAGCCAAACACAGGGCGCAACCAAGAGCAGAAGCGAGATAACCAGAGAATAACCGAAAAGCCTGTGCTGATTTCATTCGGCACAGGTTTTCCCTTTTGCGGAATACTGTCCCGCCCTCATACGCAGAACAAATCGTGTAAATCGGTTGTATTCACCCAAAATTCACGAAACTCTATTGAACAGAAGACTCGCTTGTGCTATAATGTATGTTAGGATTATTTTACATACTCTGCTGAGGTGAAAGTCATGAAAGCAAGCTACAAAAAATTGTGGAAACTGCTCGTCGATAAGGAAATGAGCAAAGGTGATCTTCATAAGGCGTCTGGTCTTTCTTCAAGCACAATGACCAAGCTCAGAAAGGGTGAAGATGTGTCAATGGAAGCTCTGAGAAAAATCTGCATTTGCCTCGGCTGCAATATCGGTGACATCGTGGAGTTTGTTCCTGACAACACTCAGTCCTGAATATGGGACAGGCAATATGCTATGATAGGCTAATAAGATTGGAGCAATGTGATGGATCAGACACACCCTTATAACGGCAGCTTGACTGCTGAACAGTTTCTCTTCTACGAGATAAGAATTGCCGCCAAGTATTACGTTCGCGGCTTGAAAATTGAAGAGGCAATCGAGCTGATTAAGAAGGATAACCTCTTTCAATATCCAACAGAGCGACAGGTTTCCCGTCTGGCAAGAGCTTGTTACAAGCGGCTGGATGCGCTCGGCAATGAACAGCTTGTCCATGAGCTTGCCTCTGCACCAAACGAAGTTGCAAAGCAGATCAATCTATACGCTATAATGAGGTACAATCGTCTGGTCTGGGAGTTTATGATTCAGGTGATAGGTGAAAAATACCGTATTCAGGACATGAGCTTTTCACGGAAAGACATGAATGCGTTCCTTTCCAGACTGCAAGCACAGGATGATTCTGTTGCTGCTTGGAGCGATGCGACAATCACCAAAATCAAAAGCGTTCTCGTTCGGATGTTGATAGAGACCGGGTATCTGGATGGACTGAAAGATACCACGCTGAACCCCGTTTTCCTCTGTGAAGAGCTTGAGCGAGGCATCGAAGCAAACAACGATTATGATGCACTTCCGGCATTTAATTACTTTAGATAGACGGGCGGACACGATCATGATTAAACAGGAATTAGACAGGATCAAGGAACGCATCTCGAATAAGGACTTCCTTGAAAACAAAGGACTGAGCAACGAGGTTGGCATCCATGTTTTTTGCTACAAGCCAGAGGATGAGCTGATCGTTCAGGATTATATTTGCAGATTGAAGAGCGAGGCGAACACGCCTTATCGAATCATTGAGTGCGACCTTTACGAAGTGTTTCTCTCCCTTTTGGAGGGCAAGCGTGTGCTTAAATCTGTTGCAGGGTTAGAAGAAAAAAGAGGCAAGAAGTATCTTCTGGATCAGTTGCAAAAGATCGCCACGCCGGAAGCCCTCCTTGCAAAGATGGATTATTCCCCTCATATCAAAGGGCAGGATGTTCTCTTCTTGACAGGCGTTGGAAAAATTCATCCGTTCATGCGATCCCATAAGATGCTTGACAGTATGCAGCATCTCTTCGAGGACATTCCGATTCTAATGTTCTACCCCGGAACCTTCAACGGACAGACGCTCAATCTGTTCGACGAGTTCAAAGAAGGCAACTATTATCGGGCATTCAATCTGCTGTGATGGAGGTAACAACGTGAAAATAAAGAATATGTTCCAGAAGGACATCGAAAGAGACATCAATGGCGTTATCAAGGTTATGCAGGATGATGACCGGAGTTTGGAACAGGAACTAAGCGAATACATAATTACCAAGGAACTGCGCCGTCACTTCCGCACATTCTTTGATAACTACACGAAGGCTATTGACCAACCGACAGACAAAATCGGTGTGTGGATTTCCGGCTTCTTTGGGAGCGGTAAATCTCACTTTCTGAAAATACTTTCTTATCTGCTTTCCAATCAGGAGGTCTGCGGCAAAAGAGCGATTGACTACTTTGTGGACAAGTTTGATGACCCGATGATGTATGCTCAGGCAATCAAAAGTGTGTCCGTGCCTACGCAGTCTATCCTTTTCAACATTGACATCGAAGGTCCTCTCACGAAGGATAAGACCGCTGTTCTGCGCGTCTTTGCAAAGATGTTTTACAATCACTGCGGATTTTACGGCGATGATCTGAAAATTGCCAAGCTGGAACGCTTTATTGAGAAGCAGGGCAAGACGCAGCAGTTCCGTGAAGCCTTCGAGAAGGTCAACGGTGCGCCGTGGGTAGAGACCCGCGATTCTTTCGCATTCTTTGAGGATGACATTGTTTCGGTTCTGCAATCCACACTCGGCATGAGCGAACAGGCGGCGCGGAACTGGTTCAACGGTGAGGAAACGAACGAACTGAGCATTGCCCAGCTCGTAGCTGACATCCAGGAATATGTAGACGGTAAAGGCAAGGATTTCCGACTGCTGTTTATGGTGGATGAGGTTGGTCAGTACATCGGTGACGATGGTGACTTGATGATCAATCTGCAATCCCTTGTGGAAGAGATCGGTATTCGCTGCCACGGCAAAGTCTGGGTCATGGTGACAAGTCAGGAAGCGATTGACTCCGTTGTCCACATCACCGGCAATGACTTTTCCAAGATTCAGGGACGCTTCAATACACGCCTCAGCCTTTCCTCGTCCTCCGTTGATGAGGTTATTAAAAAGCGTGTTCTGGCAAAAACGGATGCGGCAGATCAGCTTCTTCGTATGGTCTATGACAAGGAACACGCTGTACTCAAAAATCTCTATACCTTCAACAATCCTGTTCTTGACATCAAGGGCTTTGCGGATGCTGCGGAGTTTTCAGCGACGTTTCCCTTTGTGCCGTATCAGTTCATTGTGATCCAGAAGGTGCTTGCCGAGATTCGCAAACACGGTAACTCCGGTAAGCATCTGTCCGGCGGTGAACGTTCAATGCTCTCCGGCTTCCAAGAAGCAGCACAGGATGTGAAGGATAAGGATGAAAATGCCTTGGTTCCGTTCCATCTGTTCTACAACACTGTTCATACCTTCCTCGAAAGCCCTATCCGCCGGGTCATCGACCGCTGCCAGACTGCGGCGGACAATCACGACGGACTTGAACAGCAGGATGTCAGCGTTCTGAAGCTCCTGTATCTTGTGCGCTACATCGAGGACATCAAGGCGAATATCGACAATATCTCCATCCTCATGATCGATGACATCCGCACAGATAAGATTGCGCTGCGGGCGTCGGTGTCTGCTTCACTGGAAAGGCTTCTTTCGCAGAACTACATTTCCCGCAACGGCGATACCTATGCCTTCCTGACGGATGAAGAGCAGGACATCGCAATCGACATCCGCAATACTGTTGTTGACAGCGCACAGGTCATCACCAGCATTGCACAGACGGTTTACGGAGAAATCTACCCCTCCAAGAAATTCAAGTACGGCAAGTATGACTTTGCCTACGACCAGTATATTGACGAGACCCTGAACGGCTCTGCCTGCGGCGGAATGCGTCTCCGCATTGTAACCGTTGCAAGCGACTACTACGGTGCGCCGAACGAACGGCTCATTATGGACTCTCAGGTCAACAATGAAGCAATCGTTGTACTGTCCAATGAGACGCCATATTTTGAAGAGCTGGAACAGGCAATGAAGATCCGCAAGTACGTCAAGCAGCGGAATGTTTCTCAGCTTCCGGAAAGCATTCAGGACATCATCCGCAAGCGGCAGCAACAGGCGCGTATTCTGGAAGAAAGAGCGCGTGGCTATATTGAAAAAGCCATCGTCGGTGCGAAGGTCATTGTCCACGGTGAGGCCATGGACATCAAGACCGGCAATGCGAAAGACAAGCTGGACGCCGCGATGAACGGTCTGGTTGAGAGCGTCTATTCCAAGCTCAACATGGTCAACCGTTTCGTGGAGAGTGACGCGGACATTCTTTCTATCCTGAACGGAACGGATGACGGGCAGATCGCCTTCACCGGTCAGGGCGCGAACAATGAGGATGCCCTGAATGAGATCAGCCAGTGGCTTGAGCTTCAAAACCAGAAGATGCTCAGTACCTCAATGGGCGATGTGCAGCGCCGGTATCAGGCGATTCCCTACGGCTGGCGTGAGATTGACATTGCTGCTTTGATTGCCCGGTTGATCTCTCAGCAGAAAATCTCCATCAAGTACGGCGGTGCTTTGGTTGGCAAAGATGAGCGCAGATTGGTTGATTATCTGCGCAAAAAATCCGAGATCGACAAAGCAGTCGTTACCCGCAGAATTGCCCCGTCCGAAGACCTTATGCGCAAGAGCATCGCCTTCCTCCGAGACTACCTCGGCGCAATGGACATTCCTTCCGACGAGGACGGACTGATCCGGTTCGTGCTGGACACCTTTACCCAAAAGCAGGAGCATTATCAGGAGCTTCTTGATAAAGCCTACTCGCAGTTCCGCTATCCAGAAAAGGAAGTTGTCATCCAAGCCCGTGACCTTATGAACGACGTTTTGAGCCAGCGCAGGGACAATGTTGCGCTGCTCACTCGCATGGTGCAGCGTCAGGAAGACCTTCTGGATTGCTCCGAGGACATGGAAGGCGTGGAGTTCTTCTTCAAGTCACAACGCAGTGTATATGATGAGGCGCGGCGTCAGATGGAGCGTGTGAATAAGGAACGCGACTACTTTGCATCTGACGCGGATGCACTGGAGGTCTTCCATACCATTGCGACCATCCTTGCACAGTCGAAGCCCTATGACCGTATTGGAGAGCTTCCGGAGCTGATCCAGAGGGTCAAAACGGCATACTCTGGTCTGCTGGATTTGAAGAAGGATGAGGTTGCCGAGAACATCCGCCAGTGTATGCAGGACGTTCATCAGCTTGCAACCGAAGCGCGGGATGCAGGAGTCCTGCTGCGTCAGGCAGACGATTACTTTGTCGGCAAGCGCGAGGCAGCTAAGAACGCGACATCTCTCACCGAGTTGGATGCTATGATCACCCAGCTTCTCACCTACAAGGACAATATCTGCCGCCGAATGGAGGTCATGTCTGCGTCTCATCAGGAGAGAACGACACAGGGCGGCACGGGAACAGCACAGCCCGCTCCGAAGATGCCAAAAATCACGACACTTCGCCGGTATGACCTCTGCTCTGTCAAGCGTCTGCAATCCAAAGAAGACATTGACCGTTACGTCGATGGAATCCGCGAGAAACTGCTGAAAACGTTAGAAAGCTGCGACGGCGTTCAGATCAATTAAAGGAGATAACGAGCATGAATAAAGGTGCAATACAGCGATTTGCAATCTGGGCGCGGAACGAGCTGATCGCTCAGGTGTCACAGAGAGCTTATCAGTATGGAATCACGAAGGAAGGCTGCGGCGAGGCAAACGCCGTGACGGTGGGCGGACGCGCATTGACCGGCGATGAGCAGAAGCAGCGCAAGGAGCTTGTCGATCAGATCCGCTCAAAGGGCTATACACAGGTCATGGAAGAGGTTGCCTATACTTGGTTCAACCGCTTCATTGCCCTGCGCTTTATGGAGGTCAACAACTATCTGCCCTCCCACATTCGCGTCTTCTCGGACAGCACCGGCGCGTTTAAGCCGGAGATTTTGAGTGATGTCCTGCACCTTGACCTTCCGGGACTGAACCGGGAGAAAGTTGCGGAGTATATCGAGAGCAACGACACGGAAGGTCTCTATCGCTATCTGCTTTTGACGCAGTGCAACGCCCTGAACGATCCGCTTCCCCGTATGTTTGAGAAAATGGGCGGTTATACGGAGATTCTGCTGCCGAACAACATTCTGAAACAGGACAGCGTTCTCGGTCACATGGTCGCGGATATTCCCGAAGAGGACTGGACGGATCAGGTGCAGATCATCGGTTGGCTTTACCAGTTCTACAACACTGAACTCAAAGCAGAGGTCTTTGCAAAAAAAGGGAAGATTACAAAGAATGAAATCCCCGCTGCAACACAGCTCTTCACTCCGGACTGGATCGTCCGCTATATGGTTGAAAACAGCCTTGGCAGAATCTATGTTGACAAGCGCAAGAATGAGGGCATCTATGCGGACGGTCGCGGCTTGGATGAAATGACTTGGCACGAGGCGGAATCCGAGCGTATTGCAACGGAAAAGCTGATTGCCGACAAAATGGGCTGGAAGTATTATCTGCCCGAAGCGGAACAGACGCAGGAAGTACGCGAGCAGCTTGACGAGATTCAGGACGAGTATGCCACGCTGGATGTCAAAGACATCCAGGTCATCGACCCCTGCATGGGCAGCGGTCATATCCTTGTCTATGCCTTTGATGTGCTGATGCAGATTTATGAGGCAACCGGATATAGCCAGCGGGACGCTGCGCAGAACATTCTTGAAAACAACCTCTTTGGGTTAGATATTGATGACCGTGCGGCACAGCTTGCCTATTTTGCCGTCATGATGAAGGCTCGGCAATATGACCGCCGTATCTTCTCCCGTGGCATTCAGCCTCATGTGTATGCTATCGTCGAGAGCAACGGGCTGGACAGCAGCTCCGTCGAATACTTCACCAATAACGATCCGAAGCTCAAAAAGGACTTTGGAACGCTGATGGACGAGCTGCGGGATGCCAAGGAATATGGTTCTATCCTGAATATCTCTCAGGTGGATTTTGCCGCTCTCTACGCCAGAGTGGAGGAAGTGCGGGCTGACATCAGTATGTTCCGCGAGATCGTGCTGAACAGCATCCTTCCACTGATTCAGGTGTCAGAGGTTATGGCGCAGAAGTATGATGTGGTTGTTACAAATCCGCCTTATATGGCAGTCAGCAACGCCGGGGCGAAGGTCAACGACTATGTGAAGAAGTATTTCCCGGATAGCAAGTCGGATATGTTCGCTGTGTTCATCGAACGCTGTGGGCAGATGGCGAAAAAGAATGGCTATCAGGCGATGATTACGCAACACTCGTGGATGTTCCTGTCCAGCTTTGAGAAGCTGCGTACAAAGCTGCTGGCGGTCGATATTGTCAATATGGCGCATCTCGGTGCGAGAGCTTTTGAAGAAATTGGCGGCGAAGTTGTTCAAACAACTACTTTTGTTATACAAAAGAGTTCTGTGAAGAAATATGCTGGTTCCTATTTCCGCCTGATCGCCCCTGTTACTCAACAGGGAAAAGAAGATATGTTCCTTGCCGGAGATAATCAGTTTGTTGCTCGACAAGACGATTATCGGCAAATACCAGGCTCACCTGTTGCATATTGGATTTCGGAATCTATGAGGAATTGCTATGTTGAAGGAAGTCCGTTCCCCGGCGAAACAAAAAAAGGCGTTTTGACTGGGAATGATGCTCTGTTTGTTCGATTTTGGCACGAAGTTAATTTTTCTAAAATCGGATTTTCGTGCAGCTCTCATGCCGACATGGTGCGTTCCAATAAAAAGTGGTTTCCCAAGACTGGCGGTGGAACATATCGAAAATGGTATGGCAATATTGAGGATATTGTCAATCTTGAAAATGACGGGGCTACAATTAAAGCAACTGTCCCTAACTATCGACTTCGCGATCCTATCTATTATATGAGAGAAGCTATAACATGGACAGAAGTTGCTGGTGGACATTTTTCAAGTAGATATGTTCCCCGCGGTGTACTGTTTGGAAATGGAGGCCCTGTGTGCTTCTTTCAAAAGAACCTTCATTACACACTCGGCTTGTTAAACTCTAAAGTTGCCAATTCATTTTTACAAGCGATCGCGCCAACCCTTAATTTCGGTCCAGAACAGATAAACAGGGTACCTTTCCTGCTCGATAAGGAACACGAAGTTGAAAGCCTTGTGCGCTCAAATATTTCAATATCCAAATCGGATTGGGATGCCTTTGAAACATCATGGGACTTTACAAGGCATCCACTTGTTGAGTACAGGCATAGTGTTTCAAAGATCAATGCTACGGATAGCTGGTACATTAAGAACGCATTTGAGGCTTGGGAGTATCAATGTCAGCTAAGGTTTGACACACTCACGAACAATGAGAAGGAACTCAATCGCACCTTTATTGACATATATGGGTTGCAGAGCGAACTCACCCCAGAAGTTGACGACAAGGATGTCACAGTACGAAGGGCTGATCTTGGGCGGGATATTCGCTCTCTCATTTCCTATGCCGTGGGCTGTATGTTCGGACGGTATTCGCTGGATAAGCCCGGTCTGGTTTTTGCCGGGTACAGTAAAATCGAGCAAACCACCAAGACGCTTGACGGCGATGATCCTGAGCTTGAGAAGTTCGCAAAGCAGAACGCGGATGGCTCTGTCTCCTATGGTTCCTATTATCACGAGGTCAATCAGGATAACTACAAGTCCTTCCCGATTGACACGGACAATATCATCCCCATCTGCGACGATGACTACTTCGATGATGACATCACCGGACGCTTTGTAAAGTGGGTGGAAACCGTCTACGGCAAGGAAACGCTGGAAGAAAACCTCAAGTTTATCGCTGATGCGCTCGGCGGCAAGGGAACGCCCCGCGAGGTGATCCGCAGCTACTTCCTGAACGACTTCTATGCCGACCACCTGAAAACCTATCAGAAGCGCCCGATCTACTGGCTCTTTGACAGCGGCAAGAAGAACGGCTTCAAGGCTCTGATCTATATGCACCGCTACCAGAGCGACCTCCTTGCCCGGATGCGTACCGACTATGTTCATGAGCAGCAGGAGCGTTATCGCACCCAGCTTACCCACCTTGCGGACGCCATCGAACACGCCGGAGCTGCGGAGCGCGTGAAGCTGACCAAGCAGCAGAGGAAACTCCAGGAACAGGCGCTTGAAATCCAGAAGTACGAAGAAAAAGTCCACCATCTTGCCGATCAGAACATTCAGATCGATCTCGATGACGGCGTGAAGCACAACTACGAGCTGTTTGCCGACGTGCTGGCGAAGATAAAGTGAGGCGGTCGCAGTATGGTCAAGAGCGAATTAGATATGCTGCAATCCTTTATTGGCGAACTTTCCGGCGCACTTTCCGCGTCTCCGCAGGACGAAGAATGCTTGTATGATTTACTCAATCGAGCGAACGCATTATATGGCGATTATGTGCCTGAAATTGCAGAGCAGCGAGAAGAAATCATGCACTTTCACGGGCTGCTATCTCGAAACTGCAACGCAATTCTCGCGCTGCTCAAGCGAGAACTCATCAAGCAGACAGATAACTTTGAGGCTGGCATTATGCCGCTGACATATTCCCAACTCTCTATCTGTCCAGCAGCACAGGCGGTATATAAAAGCGGCATTACAAAATATGCTGAAAAGAAGTACGACAGAAATGTGCTGGATGACATGAGGCTTTCGTTGGAGCTTCTGGTGAAACAGATTCTCGGCAATGGGAAAAGTCTTGAAAACCAGACCTCAGAATTAGGGACGAAACTCGGCAGCTATCACACTGAGCTTAGAAACCTCGTGATAAAAACCGTCGATTATCTTTGCAAGTATCAAAATCAGTATGTGAAGCATAACGACGCGGTGAATCCAGAGGAAATTGACTACATAATTGAGCAAACAAGCGCAACGATCAATTTCCTTATCAAAGTCAAGTAAAGGAGTAGTGGGAAGATGTTTGGGAACGGAATGCAGAAAAGCGAACTCCCTTTGATTATCGTCTGCGATGATAAGGATATGGTCTATGCCAACTATCTGATTCAGCTTATCGGTCAGAAGGATGATGCGGGAGACAGCATTGTCGGCGTTGAGGATGACAGTGTTTCTGCTGCGATTTACACGGTAAAAAACTACAAGGACAATCTGCCGCAGATCCCCTCCACACAGCACATTCTTTTTATTGGGCAGACCAGTGTTGCCAAGGAGCAGAGCAAGACAATTCCAGATGCGTTCAATAAGCTGGGGATGCACTATGGCTGGCTTGGTAAGCGGGCTGTACTGTATGTAGATGATACCACGAGCGATTGGATGAAGCTAAAGGATAGCAAAAAGCACTACACCGAGTTCTGGCAGTTCAGCAAGGATCGCGGCATGACACATCCTGATGCACTGGCTGAATATGCAAAGAAACTCAGCGGCGGCATCGTAGACAAGATCATGCCTGTCGTTGTAGGTGCGCCTAAGATGCTGATTGACCGTAGCAAGACGGTAAATGCAGTCAAAGCGCAGCAGTATAAAACGCTTATCAAGGTTTTCTATGAGGATGGCTTGAGATCCTTTGTGGAGGGATAATTTATGAGTGCCTTTGAGGAAGGCTATGCCTTTTTTGAAAAACAAGCTGGTGTTCAGTATGCCGGATATGAAGGTGGCGTCTATGTCGATCAGGTTGATGCAGAAATCACCAAACTCATCCGTGACCTGAACGCATTTGAAGGCTTCAAGACAAAGCCGGACGCCCTCAAGGGAGATATTGCTGAGTTCTGGCACGCGAATACCTTTAACATCAATGCAACCGCCCGTGATACTGCAAACCGAACTTTTGTAGATAGAAGTCATGACTTTGCTTCTGCTGATATAAGCAGCAACTTTGAAAAACTCTTCGGCTTGAAATACTATAAAACCGGGGCTGACAGCGCAAAGCAGCAAGCCAAAAGCGTTTTTGAGCGTTTCAACGAGTACAAATCAGCCGGAGGCAAAGACACATTGAATGTGTTTCTTGAAAAGCGGGGCTTTACCGATGATTCCGTTCTCCATGACCCAATCTACTGCGGTCAGGTGCGTGTAATACCAGCAGATCAGCTAAAAGAGGCTTGTGCTTGGCTGAGACAGAAGATTGCAACTGAATCGACAATTCGTCCTGAGCAAGTAGAGCGTTACCAAGACACACTCAAAATGCTGTCAGACCGACTGCGGGATGGTCAAGGCACGGAGTCCATTCCTCTGACCGAGGCGGACGCAAAGGCTTTGGCTGTACTGGCTAAAGAGGGCGACGTATCTGCCGAAAAATTGAAACTTCTCGGTGCCTCTGCTGACGAAGTGATTCACTTCGAGTATCTTGCCAAGCAAGCCTTCAAGTCAGGACTTACCGCTGCAACAATCTCTGTTGTTCTGAATGTTGCACCGGAGATTTACAAGGTAATCGGCCACCTGATTAAGAGCGGAGAGTTGGATGCGAAACAGTTTCAGCGCATAGGCTTTGCCGCGCTTAAAGGCGGCGGTGAAGGATTTGTTCGAGGCAGCGTTTCCGCCGCAATTACTATTGCTTGCAAATCCGGTATGCTTGGGGAGGCATTGAAAGGCATTTCACCCTCTATTGTTGGTATGGCAACAGTCCTTGCTATGGACACTATGAAGAATGCCTTCAAAGTTGCTGCGGGTGAGATGACGCGATCCAAGCTGGCACAAGAGATGGTTGAAGAGCTTATGATTTCTTCTGCTGCACTCGCAATAGGAACGGTTGCTCAATCTTTCATTGGAATCCCAGTCGTGGGGTTCATGATTGGCAGCTTTATTGGCTCTGCTATTGGGTCATTCGCCTATAACTGTGGTTATAGCGCGGTTATGAGTTTCTGCATTGATACTGGCTTCACGATGTTTGGACTTGTGAAGCAGGATTACACGTTGCCCGAAGACGTGCTTAAATACATAGGCGTTGATGTTTTTCGGTATGAGAAGTTCCTTCCAAAGCAATTTCAAAAGGAAGAGTTCACGCCACTCAACTTCAATCAAAAGAAGTTTGAATCGAATACGTTAGGAATACGCATTTTACGCAGAGGCGTGATAGGCGTTTCTGAGATAGGCTATGTTTAATATTCTTAGCCAAGAAAGGAACACACGGTTATGTCCATAGAATCTATTCAATATACACTCAGAGAACGTTTTGCCGCCCCTCTGCCGGAGTTCAATCAAAGGAGGATCATCTTCTGGCAGGACGAAGACCGAGAGTTTGAGTCTATGCTTGATGAGCTTTCCATCCCTGATGTAACAATCATCAAACTCACTGGCACGAACAACTTTGCTGTTAAGAAGCTGCTTCTGCACGATGATTTGACAGGCAATTACCTGATTTATAACCCCTTCTCCTATGCCGAGCCGCAGGATGACTGGCTGTTGGATATTGAAAAGTTCAGCGAAGAATACCGCTCCGACCTCATTTCCATGCGCATGAGTGAGTTGAATATTGAGTCAAGTCCGGCGATGCGCAAAACGGTAAAGCTGTACGCAAAGTTCTTTGACAGCAAAGAGCGGATTGAACGGCTGAAAAGAATTGGGCGAGAATACCATACGCCGTTGCAGCTTCATATTGACATTATGGCTGTGCTGGCAGGACTAAACGGCGGCTCTGCGCAGGATGTATTTATTGCTGTCCTTTCTGCAGGACAGGATGAGGAAAGCAATACCGTTCTCAGCAATATCAAAAAGTTCGGCAACATTGATGCCTTCTGGCAGCTTGTCCGCAAGTACACAGGCTACATCCATGAGGATGAAAAAACGCTTGACCTGTTCGCTGCCCATGTGCTGCTGACTGCCCTTGCGCAGACGATGAATCCCAGTGTTCTTAAAGGTTTGGAACGCTTCATCTCCGATTCCAACAAAGCGTACTGTTACAGCAACGTCCACGAATGGCGCAACCGCGAGGACAATGATACACTTTGGGAGCTGTGCCGCAGCGTGGAGCAGGAGCTGCATCTTGCATCCCGTTTTGAAAAACAGGACATTGAAACGCTGCTGACAGCGGACATTTTCCCGTCCATTCATGAGGTCATCCTGAGCCGCTTCTTCTCCGAAGTCGCAGATCATGTGGTAAAGACCGAGCTGATGCTGAAAACGGCGGAGAACCGCCGCACCTCCGGATGGATTGAGCGGTTCAACAACTATTATGACTGCCTCTACTACATTGCAAAGATGCAGAGCTTTTATCAGGAGAATGCGGCGGGCTTCCATATCGTAGAACCGAAAGCAATCTGGAAACTCTACACAGAAAAGGCGTATGAGATGGACAGTTTCTATCGCCACTTCCACTATGCCTTCGGCTGCACACTCAAGAACAGCAATGTGCTTCTGGAAGACAAGCTGAAACACGCGGCAGATTACATTGAGGGACTGTATCAAAATTGGTTCCTCAAGGAGCTGACCGGCTGCTGGACAAAGGCAATTTTCGACAATCTTGCCACGTTGGGCTATGTATCCGAGATCGGCAAGCAGAGAGATTTCTACTCTCACTATGTTAAGGCTCTTGCAGGGAAAAACTCCCGTGCCTTTGTGATCATATCCGATGCGCTTAGATATGAAGTTGCTGCGGAGTTATGCGATACCATCACCCGAACGACCAAGGGGACAGCAAAGCTCGACGCTGTTCAGGCAGTTTTCCCCTCAATTACGAAGTTCGGTATGGCTGCACTTCTTCCGGGGCGAAAACTGTCTGTCAATGACAGCATGGATGTTCTCGTGGATGAGATGCCCACCCGCTCCACTGGTGAGCGCGGCAAGATTCTCTGCGCTGCTAACATGAACAGCGTGGCAGTCCAATACACGGACGTTCTGAACATGAAACGTGCCGAGCGTCGTGAGCTTGTGAGTGGCAAAGAAGTCGTGTATATCTACCACAATACGATTGATGCCATTGGTGACAAAACTCCAACCGAGAAAAAGGTGTTTGATGCTTGCGAAGACGCTATGCAGGAGCTTTCCAACATTCTTCGTATTGTCATCAACGATATGCAGGGTACGGATATTTTCATCACAGCAGATCACGGTTTCCTCTATACATACAGTCCTTTGACCGAAGGCGATAAATTGGGCAAGGACGCAATCAGCGGCAAGGTCTATGAAATCGGACGCCGATATGCACTGACCGAACCCTCCGCAGTGGCGGAGTACCTTATGCCGGTTCAGTTTGACGGCGAGATCGGCGGTACGCCGGTTAAAGGCTACACGCCGTTTGATTCCACACGCATACGGATTTCCGGAGGCGGTGAGAACTATGTTCACGGCGGTATCAGCTTACAGGAGCTTGTTGTGCCTGTTATCAGCTTCAAGAATCTGCGTTCCACAAGCAAGAAGTATGTGGAGGTATCCAACGCAGAATTGAAGCTGTTGAGCGAAAGCCGCAAGGTCTCCAATTTGCTGTTCTCTCTGGATTTCTACCAGCGTCAGCCGGTCGGAGAGAAAATTCAGCCCTGTACCTACTACATCTATATGACGGATGATGAGGGCGTGGTCATTAGTGACCGTCAGACTGTCATTGCAGACCGCACAAGCACCAATGCTTCTGAGCGTGTCTTCCGTGTCCGCCTCAATTTGAAAGCCGGTGCCTACGACAAGAATAAGATATATCGCCTTGTTATCGCCAATGATACCGATGTTCCGGAAGAGGTTGAGTTCCATATTGATATTGCCTTTGCGGATGACTTCGGATTTGACCTGTGAGGGAGAAAAAGAAAATGAGCGACTTTATTGAATCGGTATCACAAGAGGATGCAAACGCCGTAATCGACAGCAAACTGCGCAAGGTATTTGACGGCAGGATTGTCCGCAAAGACCTCACAAAGAAAATCAAGGAAGGGGCAAATGTCCCCGTTTATGTCCTTGAGTTCCTTCTTGGACAGTATTGCAGTTCCGATGACGAGGATGTCATTGAAACCGGTGTTGCAAACGTCAAGCGGATTCTGGCTGAAAACTACGTTCGCCCAGACGAGGCACAGAAAATCCTATCCGTTCTCCGTCAGCGAGGCAGCTATACTGTGATCGACAAAATAACGGTGAACCTCAATATCAAGACAGACAGCTATGAGGCTGAGTTTTCTAACCTCGGAATCAAGGCAATCCCTATCTCCGAGGATTACCCGACGAAATATGACCGGCTTCTCTGCGGCGGTATCTGGTGCATTGTCCAGCTTGAATATGAATATGTGGAAGAAGACAAACGCAGATCCCCCATTCTCATTCACAAGCTCACGCCGATCCAGATGCCCCATGTTGACATTGAGGAATTGAAACAGGGTCGCAAGGCGTTTACGCAAGAAGAATGGATCAAGATCCTTCTTCGCTCTATCGGTATGGAGCCGGATAAGCTGAATGACCGCGAACGCTGGCTTCTGCTTGCCCGTATGCTGCCGCTTGTCGAGAACAACTTCAACCTTTGTGAGCTGGGTCCGCGCAGCACCGGTAAATCTCATATCTACAAAGAAATCTCCCCGAACAGCATCCTTGTTTCCGGCGGTCAGACTACCGTTGCGAACCTGTTCTACAACATGGGCAGAAAAACCGTTGGCTTGGTCGGCTTGTGGGACTGCGTGGCGTTCGACGAGGTTGCCGGTATCAACTTCAAGGACAAAGACGGCATCCAGATCATGAAGGACTATATGGCATCCGGCTCCTTTGCCCGTGGAAAGGAGGAAAAAGCCGCGACCGCTTCTATGGTCTTCGTCGGGAACATCAATCAGAGCGTGGATGTGCTGCTGAAAACATCCAGCCTCTTTGACCCGTTCCCTCCCGAAATGGGAACGGACACAGCGTTCCTTGACCGTATGCACTGCTATATCCCCGGCTGGGAGATACCGAAGTTCCGCCCGGAGCATTTCACCAACGACTACGGCTTTATCACCGACTATCTGGCAGAGTTCATCCGGGAGCTTCGCAAGGAGCAGTACGGCGATGCGCTGGACAAGTATTTCCGCCTTGGCAAGAACCTCAATCAGCGCGATACTATCGCCGTTCGCAAGATGGTCGGCGGTATGATCAAGCTGCTCTATCCGGACGGGGAGTTTACGAAAGAACAGCTCGAAGAAATCCTCAAGTTTGCGCTTGAAATGCGCCGCCGCGTCAAGGAACAGCTCAAGAAGCTGGGCGGCATGGAGTTCTATGATGTCAATTTCTCGTACATTGACAACAATACCTTTGAGGAACATTTCGTCTCCGTCCCGGAACAGGGCGGCGGAAAGCTGATCCCCGAAGGAATGTGCAATCTTGGTCAGGTCTATACAGTTTCTCAGGGAAAGAGCGGCATGATCGGTGTCTTCCGACTGGAATCGCAGATGCTCCCCGGAAACGGAAAGTTTGAGCGAACTGGACTGGGTTCTGACGGCAAATGCAAGGAAGCGGCAAATACCGCCTTCAATTATCTGAAAGCGAACGGCAACCGCATCAGCGGTGCGATCAGCACGACGACGAAGGACTATATCATCAACTATCAGGATTTGCAGGGTATCGGCATGACCGAGAAACTTGCACTTCCCACACTGATTGCGCTCTGCTCGATTGCGCTTGGAAAACCGACCCTCAGCAGTCTGGCAGTGCTGGGCGAGATCAGCATTGCGGGAACCATGCTCAAGGTGGACGAGCTGGCAAATGCCCTTCAGGTCTGCCTCGATAGTGGCGCAAAGAAGGTGCTGCTGCCGATTACATCTGCGGCTGATCTGGGGACCGCTCCTGCTGACCTGATTGGCTGCTTCAATCTGATTTTCTATCAGAGCGCAGAGGACGCGGTATATAAGGCATTAGGTGTTGAGTGACATCAAAACCCTTGATTGAAAGGAGGCGTACCCATGTCCAAGAAGAAACGGTCAAAAAAACGTGAGCGCATCCCCGTAATAGATACCTTGATTGACCTTGCCGGAGCAATGACCTTAGACTATCTTGCAGCAAAACGTAGGCAGAAAAAAGGAACAAAACATAGCAAGAAAATTGATCCATACGCTGCAACCGGTGCTGCAATGGGCATGGGGCTAATAAAGGACACAGATGACCTCATCAAGTTTGGCGGTGCCCTTGGCGCAATGGGTGCTTTTGATCCTGATGATGATTTACCAATCAGCACAGTCGCATACATGGCTCCCCGTGATAATCGCTATGCTTGGCGTCTGAATTGTGAGGATGGCAGCGCATACGGTATTGATCCAAACGATTATGAGACAAGAGACGAATATAATGAGGCTCTAAGCAGGAAAAAACACGAATGGCGTGATTACTGTGAAGATGGCTCAGACTACTGGATTTCACCAGAGGACTACGAGACAGAGGAAGAATATGATGAGGCATTAGAGGACGTGAAAGCCGATAGCTTTGACGCGGACGGGGATGACGAATTGATAGCCACGGATGACTCCTCCGTGAATGATGTGGGAGAGGCATCTCCCGAATACACGTCAAAAAGTGGCAGTGACCCGATTGGAAAACATGATCCGTATGCAGCAGATGATTTTCATGTATATGTTTACTGCCTAGTAAAGCTGGACGGAACGAACACGAAAAAGTTCTACCGAACGGAAGATCGCACCTTGAAACGAGGCGAGACGGTTTTGGTTCCAGACGAAAACCAAAGCGGCAAATTGAGAGGCACAATATGTTCTATTGAGCATCACATGAGTTTTTCTGTTCCAAAGCCCGTGGAGGAAACTCCTGAAATCATCGGAAGGGCGTGATTGATGAATGGATTGGGACACCTATTACGAGAAGTTCTACGACTGGGCAACCAGTACGCAGATTAAAAAGATGTCCTCATTGACCTCATTTGGAACATCTGCCGAGGTTGCAGAGGTCGCGCAGGAGTATATGGATGAAAAGGCAGCGTCACGACTTATAAAGAAAGCGGTTGCCTATGGCGTCCAGTTCACACCAGATGAAATCTATGATCTTTCCGGCTGCTGCGATACAACAGCCATGAATGAGCTATTGAAATCTGCAAAATGCACATTTACGCAGGAGCAGTTGGAAGACCTTTGGGGTGCCGCAGACGATGAAGTTCTTGAGCTTGTAGCAAAGCGAAACCGTGTGACTGTGTTTGCAGATGACGAGATTGAAGAGACTTCCGTAGTAGATGAAGCAGACTTCGATGAGCCGGAGCGGAAAGAGCCAAAGCTCGGGTTCTTCTCAAAGCTCGGTTTGGCACTTGCTGTTGGAAGTCTCTTGGACAAGAAAAGCCAGTCTCACCACGGACGCTGTACCGGTGACTGCGCAAATTGCCCTCCGCATTATGGGTATCGCTATGGAAGATGGTATTATGGGCATGACCATACACACGGCTGCGAGTTTGGCGGAAATAAAGGCGGAGGCGGACTGTAAAGCACAGGATGAAAACAAACGCACAGCTTTTCGATTGAATATGATAGGAGGCACACATGGATAACCCTTCTTTCAATCAGAACGGGATCGAATACAACGGAGAACCGATTGCCTACAAAGACAGCACCTATGAGCTTGTATCAAAGGTTGCCTACCTGATCGGCGTCCCGCTTCGTATTTTTCAAAATGAACACGAGCCGCCGAAGATAGAGATATACAACCGGCTTGAGCAAGATAAGAACGCCCGCATTATTCGCAATCTTTGTATTATCCGCACCGCCATTGAACGCAATTACCGGAAAATAAACGACATCATGAAGATGGAGTACCGTGGGCTGCTTTCAATGCCGGAGATCATTCCGGCTTCCAGTATGCAGCAGCTCTCAAACGACGGAATCAGCTTCATCAAAAAGTCGAGTACAAAGCTCTGTCACCATATTATAGAGATCAATCGACTGATTTCAGACCGTATCAACAACTGCAAAAGCCTATTTCCAATCTGGATTAACTGGGCATATATCAAAGAGCTTTTCATTATGCCAGATGGATTGACAGAGGGAGGCACGAAGGCTGCTGCGGATATTTACTACGCAAGTTTGTCTCTCTACCCATATCAGATGTACATAAACTGGGTGCCGATGGATGAAGGCAACGTCCTGTACAGCGACAAGAAATTTGCGACGCTTCTTTATCAATGGCATTGCGACGCCTTCACGGAATACAGCAAGGTCTCTGATGCAGGAGCTTTTGTAAAGAACAACATCTATGATTTTGTGGATGAGAGCGAAAAGACCGTCGTTGTTGTAGACTGCGAGAACTCGGATCCGTACAAGCTGTGCGCGACCTTGCGTAACCTCGACAACGAGGTTATGCAGAAAATCTCAACGATCATCCTGTTTGACGATGTGCATACCGCGTCTGCTTGGAGAATCCTTGAGAGCTATGTCAAAATCCCCGTCGAACACATCATGATTGAAAGAATCAAGCAGAACAAATCGCTGGTGGACATCAAGCTGACCGCGAGAGCCTGTCAGGAACACTACCAGAAGCAAGTAGATTCCTTCGTCATTGTCTCAAGCGATTCCGACTACTGGGGGCTGATCTCTTCCTTGCCGGATGCCAGATTCCTTGTCATGATTGAGCGAGAAAAGTGCGGACCGGATATGAAAACCGCTCTTGCGGACGCCGGAATCTTCTATTGTTATCTGGACGATTTCTACTCCGGCAATAGCGAGGACATCAAGAAAAACGCACTGTTCAAGGAGATGTACCGCTGGATTGATAACTCCATTCACCTGAATGTCAACGATATGTTTGACGCAGCACTGCGAAATACGAGGATCGAAATGTCTCCCGCAGAGCGGCGGCAGTTCTACGAAAAACACATCAAGCACATGGCGCTGACCATCGACGAGAATGGGAATGTCAGCATTGAGCTGAAACGCGGATAGCCTTAGTTTCTATTCCGGGGAGGAATGTGGATGGACAACAAATTCTATTTTGGATTCAACACGGCAGAAGAACGGAAAAAACGCAGAAAAGCAGAGCTGTACTCCATGAGTGAACAAGTCAGCACTTTCTTTTGGGACGAAGCCCCGCAGCAAGGATTGGAAATGCGTGAGGGGCAGCAGGATATGTCCTTTGAGATTGTGGATGCTCTCATCAACGATCAGCACTTTGCGATTGAAGCTGGCGTAGGTATTGGCAAATCCTTTGGTTATCTTGTGCCGGTGCTGCTGTACAGCAAGCGCATGAACAAGCCGGTTATCATTGCGACCTCGACCATTGCGCTTCAAGAGCAGCTCTGGCGCGATGTCCATACGGTAATGCCCCTTCTCGGACTGAACAGAGATGTTATTCTGGCAAAAGGACAGACCCATTATCTCTGCAATAAACGTGCAGATGCGTATATGTGCGATCCGAAAGCAGATCCACCGGATGCGCTCAAAGAAGGAATCCAGCAGGGGTATGAGGAACGCAAGGATTTTCCGGAAGTTTTGCCGCAAGGCGTCTGGGACAAGGTAAATGTGCAGCGGTTCAGCATGAAGAATTGCGGCTCCTGTGAAAAGAAGTGCAAGTATTACAAGGTCCGTGCAGCATTAGTCTTTCATATCCTGAACGGAGAGCGCAGAATCGGGCATTTCCGGCACTTCCTTGACCTCAAGGTCGAGAAGGCGGAGCGTGTCATCGTCAAAGCCGT